>Ga0306864_1000490_pt1 | contig 18279 bp, 16 predicted proteins | sample AntRauTorckE5430_FD_190448 | JGI IMG/M metagenome (GOLD analysis project Ga0306864, IMG submission 190448) | Saline lake microbial communities from Rauer Islands, Antarctica - Metagenome Torckler E5 #430 (v2) (version 2) | ecosystem: Environmental > Aquatic > Non-marine Saline and Alkaline >...
TATTCTGCACCGGGCTACCACCACGAATATAGAGCTGGCCGCCCTGGTCGCCCGTGCTAACTACACCGGGAAGGACGGTCAGGTACTGCGCAATATCCGGCTCACCACCCGTAGCGGGTAGAGACATGATCTGCTCGCCGCTGAAGGTCACCTTGGATACCGCCACGTCGGACCGAGCCTGCTCACGCCGCGCGCTTACACTTACGGTTTCTAGCTTTATGCCACCGGATTTCATATTGATCCGCTTGTACTCAATCTCGTTCACCACGGCGATGTTGATGTCAAACGCGATGCTGTCGTAACCGATGTAGGTAGCGATCAGCTTGAAGTCACCGACTGGCAGGTTACCGAAGGTGTAAAACCCATCGATGTCCGTATTAGCACCCTTGTTCAGTCCGTCGGGGCCGAGTAACTGTACGGTGCCAAAGGCAATAGGCTCTCCAGTATCCCCATCAAAGATGTTACCGCGGACTATTGCAGACTGAGCGGAGAGTAAGGTGGAAAGGAAAAGAAGGGAAAAAAGGAAGAAGTTCCTCATGTGGCTGGAGCGTTAGGATTCTTGACATTTGATTCTCGATTCTCGATTCTTGATTCCTGAATGGCCAACGTTGTATGCGTTGCCAGTTTGGAAATAAGCGATGGCCAAAATCAAATCCCGAATGTTTGCTAGATTCGGGGCAAAGGTAATTTGCGGAAAGGCAACTACGGGTAAAACTTACCCCTCATCTCCACCGTAAAACAGGCAAAGTTGGTCGGAGGTCTGACATCTAGGGCTTACCTGCGGGCTTTAACCCTTTTCTCTGCGGCTGCAGCTTACTATACCAAGTAAGCGGCAGTTCAAAAAAAATAACTATCAATTAACCGACAGCGTAGCGGGAGAGGCGGCAACGACTACATAACTGTTTGACTGCTGGTGATCGCAATCATTTTGTCTTCCACCAACCGTACCAGATCGATATACTTCTGCGTACGCTTAGTCTCCCGGTCCCGGTTAAGCGGTAAATCAACGTGCACGTGCTCGGTAAAGCGGCTCGGTGCAGGCTTCATCATATAGATATCGTCGGCCAGATAGACGGCTTCGGGAATATCGTGGGTAACGAAGACAATGGTTGGGTGAATGCGGTGCCATATATCCATCAGTAAGTCCTGCATCTGAAGACGAGTGTTGATATCTAGTGCACCGAAGGGTTCATCCATCAACAGGATATCGGGGTTAGCGATGAGACTACGAGCAATGGCGATGCGCTGCAGCTGGCCACCGGAAAGTGTGGGGTACTGTGCAAACTTCTGCTCATGACCGGCTAGGCCGACCAGTTCGATCATTTCCAGGGCGCGAGATTCGCGCTCCTTCGGGTCCACGCCTTGGTATTCCAGTGGCAGGGCAACGTTCTCCAGCACCGTCCGCCACGGCAGACTGGAGTATTGCTGGAAGACCATACCTACGCGGGGAGCTTCATCGACCGGCTTACCTTTCACGAGTACGGTGCCTTCGGTGGGGCGCTGGAGGCCAGCAATATAGCGCAAAACGGTACTCTTGCCCGCCCCAGATGCGCCGAGAATGACGACGAACTGACCCTGAGCGGGTTTGTCTTCCACGAGAAAGTCGAATCCTTTAATGATCCAGTTGTTACCGCCATCGTAGCTCTGGCTTACGTTGCGCAGCTCGATGATGTTTTCGTACTTGGTGTCTTCGAAGTTTGGCATGGTTCTGGGTTATCCCCGGGCTCCGCTCGATGCTGCGTCCGGAGTTAAAACGATTCGACCCCTCACGGGTCAGGTGGTGGGCTCAGGTTTAGCAGTCCGTAAACGTACCTCTCCGTAAATGATCATCAACACGGCAGCGACGACGATCACCCCGACGATCAGGCCGACGATCGGGATGCTACCCGTAAATGCGGTAACCAGCAAGTAGGCCATCACCACCCCGAGGATGATGAGAAAGCCAGCTCGCGTTTCCTTCAGACCAGAGGTAACGGACTTCACATCCCGGTAAGGAAAAAGGCGGCGGTTCATGTAGGCGAAGAGTTGGTCCTGAAAATAGCCGATGATGACGATGGTGATGAGCACCGCAAATACACCAGCGACGTTACCCTGGCGGCCGAGAATATAAGACAGCGAGCCGAGGCCATCGTCCCGGTAGTACACTTCGGCAATGATGATATAGGTCCAGCTAATGGCCGTTAGCACCCGGATGTCGTCGATGAGTTTGCTAAGCACGGCGGGGACGTAGACCGATTTGACGAGCTGCCAGTCCGAAGCACCAAGGGTATAAGCCGTCTTCAGGTACACGTCTTCTGTTTCCCACAAACGTTGCATTACAACCGGAAGCAAGTAAACAAGAATACCAAAGGCGAGAAAGCTGACCTTCATGGCTTCGGAAGATTCCGGACGGAAGAGGATCAGGAATAAAGGCGTCAAGGCAGTAAGCGGCACGTAGCGCAGGGTATCAATCTGGCGGCTGAACATAGCCTTGGCAATTGGGCTAATCGCAATCGGTATACCTATTAACAAGGCTAAGAATACCGCCCAGAAGTAGCCCTGAAGGTTACGCCAAACGGATACGCGGGCGTGGGTGACCAGGCTTTTGTTGATCGATCCGTCTGGCGGATTGACCAGGCCTGGAAAAGCGCCGAATACCTTCAGCGGTGGTGCGAGCAGCGGATAGACCTTTTTGAAATCCCGAGCATCGGCAAATGCGATGGAGTCTTTAAGGATAAGCTCGTTGCGCAGAGAGATGGAGTCCGGGTCAGTACTCAGGCTCGACGGCATTCGGGAGTTCGCATAACCTACGGGCGCCTGCACCGACAGCTGTTCGGCCAGCAGCCACCAAGCGGCGAGGAAGAGCATCAGACCGGCAATGGCCAGCAGGCTTTTCTGCAGACTATTGAAACGGTAAGGGGCATCCAGTAAGGACATAGTTGGTCTGTTAAGGCGTCATTTGTGCAGAGCCAGCCGCAAGATAACTTAATAGCGGTAAGAACCAATAACCAGAGAGCCTAACGCTCAGGGCAATCGCGCTAACTTCTAACGGTCTGCCCCCAACTACTTAACCTGGTTAAACGGCCAAGGCACATCCTCAAGCGCCTCCTCCATAAAGTCAATCAGTTCCTGCCGGCCGGTTTCCTTTAATGCGCTGGTGATGAAAATTTTAGGAAGTTCGGCCCAGGTTTCAAGAAGTTTGGCTTTGAATTCCTCCACAGAACCACCGTCGCGGGATTTCTTGCGGTCGGTTTTGGTGAATATGACCACTAAGGGTGCGCCATGCTCGCCGAGCCAGTTGATGAAGTCGAGATCGATATCTTGCGGTGGTACGTTGGAGTCGATAAGCACCATGGCGCAGAGCATCTGGTGGCGGTTGCTGAAGTAGTCTTCGGTGCGGCGTTCCCATTTAGCGCGGGTCTTCTTGCTGCGCTTGGCGTAGCCGTAGCCGGGCAAATCGGTCAGGTACCAACTTTCGTTGATCATGAATAGGTTAATCAACTGAGTCTTGCCGGGGGTGCCGGAGGTGCGGGCCATTTCCTTGCGGCGACAAAGCATGTTGATCAGGCTACTTTTGCCCACGTTGGAGCGGCCGATGAACGCAAATTCGGGACGGTCGCTCTTGGGTGCCTGCTCGATCTGGGCGTGCGAACTGGAAAATTTGGAGGTAACGATGTCTGACATGATTAGACCTTTAGAAGTTAGAAGTTAGACCGTTGGTTCGTTAGGCTTTTAGGTCGTTAAGGCTACCGCGCGTTATGGGTCTTTCATTTCGCTTCGCGGCTACTACTTAGTGGGCGCTAACGCAGGTGCAAAGAACGCCTTTAAGGAGCAAAGTTTTTCTAAGCCTCAATTTATGCCCCCCATCTGTTTACTGAAACTTCAGGGTCTAACGTCTAACGCTCCAACTCGTCGTCTACCGCCTTGCTCTCGTCGATCAAACTTTGTACCCGTGCCCGCGGGGCTCATATTTGCACTATCAATAATAAATAACCCCACCTCATGATCTGGAAAGACTTCATCCTTACCCTCAACAATAGCTTCAAACTCCATGGCCGTAGCCGCCGTGCTGAGTTCTGGGGTTTCGTACTAGTGACCGTTGTGTTTAGCAGTATCGCCTCCTTCTGGGACCAGAATATATTTGGAAACGAGGTACTTGAAAGCATGCTAAAAATAGCATTTTTCATTCCTTCCCTGGCCGTATCTACCCGCCGCCTACACGACGTAAACCGCAGCGGATGGTGGCAACTGATCGGCCTTACCGGAATCGGTCTCTTCGTACTCCTTTACTGGTACATCAAAGACAGCGATGTGGATACCAATAACTACGGGAATAGCCCCAAGTACGGTATCAACAGCCCAGAAAGCACCTTATCGGACACTTACTCCGATGACCAAATCGTCTAGAAGTTATCCTTCCTTAACCCATTCCCACCTACTATCCATACTTGTTCTTGTTGCGCTGTTTCCCACCGAGGAAACAGCGCAACTTTTTAGTAGGCCTTTTCAAGTTTAAAACAAAAATTTAAAACAATTTGAAAAAACAAACAAAATAACTTACTTTTGTAGTAGCCACTACAATCAGTGGCAGGTTGCAAAAAAGTAAAGTGTTATGCCTTCTCCTTCCTCCGCTCCGGCACCACGCCGTGGCAATAATAACGCCATATCTATTGACTGGAATCTCCTCTGGCGCCGCCTTCTGGCCCGCATCGGCCAACTGTTCACCTCCCTGCGTCATAAAGCTGGCCAGACAGAATACATCCCACCGGCATGGATGCAACACTTCCGCCTTAGTTGGTTTCGCCTCGGCCTGATGGTAATCGCTGCCTTCATCTTTACGCAAAAGCAGGTGGATTTTACCCTCAGCGTAGGCAAAGAAGGCTTCGCCATCGGTGAAAGTGATGGCCGCCACTCCGCCGTAAAAGGTAATGAGCAGACCTCCAGCAGCACCTCTACCGCAAGTGTAAGCGTCATGCCCGTCAGTAACCAACAAACAAACACCGCCACCACGAACACAGCATGGAACGTGAACAACCTCGACGCAGCCCAGGTCCGTGCCTACGTCAACCGCTTCGAGAAAGTCGCTCAGGGAGAAGAGCAGAAATTCAATATTCCAGCTCCTGCAGCCATGGCGATTGCCATTTTAAATAGCAACGCCGGACAGGGCACCTCCGCCAAACGTGATAACAATCACTTCGGCACTATCACCTCAGGCCGCTACTTCGAAAACGCCTGGATGAACTGGCGCGCCCACTCCGAGGTTGTCAATAAACGCTTCCCCGAACTAGCCAACAATGCCGTCAACTACCAACAATGGGTCGCCGCACTCGCCAAAACCTCCTACAGTTCCGACCGTCAATTGGTCGCTAAGCTTATGGATATTGTTGAACGGTTTAATCTTGACAGATTATAAACAAAGAATTTTTCTCTAAGTGGTTTTTTCCGGGGCCGCTTCACCATTGGTGGAGCGGCCTTATTTTTGAATTACCTCCTACCTCTTCCGGGAGACCGCTCCGGGGTACCCCTAACCGCATGTTGATGTAATGTCTGTCTAATACAGCAGCAATAAAACGCCTATTCGCATACGGTAGCGACTACATTACTACCTAAGTTCCACCCGCTCAATAACCGTCCCAATGGTAACACCATCCAGCACCTCTTGCCCTTCGACGACTTCCCCAAAAATGGTATAGCCACCGTCCAGATGCGGCGTTGCCCGGTGGGTAATGAAGAACTGAACACCTTCGGTATCCTTACCTGCACTGGCCATCCCGACAAGGCCGGGGCGATCCCAACGGACACCTGGCGTCTCGGTCCGCAAACTAAACTCTTCGTTACCGTAGCCATCTCCCAGCGGCCCACCACCCTGGGCAATAAAATTAGGAACTACGCGGTGAAATACTTTACCATTATAGTATCCAGCTTTCACCAATTCCAGGAAGCTGGAGACCGTTGCCGGAGCCATGTCTGGCCACAGTCTCAATACCACCCGGCCTCCGGGAAGGCGGATACTTACCTCCTGGCCGGCGTCGGTACCGATGATGTTCCAATCGATGGTTTTCGCGGGATTATCAGCGACAAAAGACGTCGGAGCCTGCTCTCCGGATAGGGCAGCACGGGCACCATCTACCGCACGGTAGCCCTCAATATCACGTGGAAGTTGGAAGCCGCGCAGGGCAGTATTCATCCAGTCAAGCTCGGTATAGAAAGGGCGATAAACCTCTGCTTGATCTCGCAGCGCACTTGCAGCAGCATAGGCAGGCCCCACCTCTATGCTGTAAATCATTTCACGAAAGTAAATAGACAAATCGTAGCGAACTCTTCGGCTACTTTTCTTGAAGAAGATATTAAAATCTTCCCGGTTACTAATGGTACGGAGGGCTTCTGCGGCAGCACTGCGGACGGCGGGCTGATCGCTCTTCTGGTAGAGCTCGTAAACATTACGATAGTTCCAGGGGTATTCCGCCAGGGCGCTAAGAATGTCGGCTAGCTGGTAAGCATTGGTTGTTTTCGCGTAAGCCTGCTGTAAGTCATAATTGAGGAAGCCCCGGTAATCAGCAAAGTATAGCGGCAGATGCCGTTGAGCCGCCGCGTAAAGGACGTACCGAACGTCATTCTGAATAGAATCACGGGCAAGCTGGCGGTAGAAGGTGGCATCAGTATCCAAACCATTATCGCGCAAGAATTCAGCGGCAGTACGGCGGACCAACGGGTGATCGTCCTTCAAGCTTTCAACTATTGGTTCCCGGACGCTTGCGTAGTCAAAAGCGGAAAGCGCACGAATTATCTCGGTGCGTACCCGCCAGTCCGTCTGACGTCTTAAAGCACGCAGCAGTGCCACCCGGCCAGCGGGCTCCTCTTGTCTGCCGATGGTACGGACCACGCCCATCAGGATATCGGAGTCAGTATTCGTTCGCAACAACTCCCGCAGGCCCCGGTTCGTAGCGGAGTCCGCCGTTACCTTGAAGCGCTGGAGAAAGAATGCTGCTGGGCGACGCGCCTCGATCGGGGCAGAATTGTCCTGAATCAGGTCGAGCATCCGCTGGTCTCCGGCCGGAGACTGAATTTTCCTACGGGCAAAATAGTACAAGCTCCAAGCCTGACCAGCCACGAGCAAGGTGTCCGAAGTTTTATAGGTTGTTATTTTACTGATATTGCCTTGCAGCTTGCTGTCTCCTGTTTTGCCCACAGCGGCAAGCAGTTCGGCGTTAAAAGCGCGGTACATGCCACCAGCATCAAAAGCCGCTGTCAGCGTGTCTGCCGCGCGGGCAAGGCCGGACTGGCCAAGGGCATAAGCAGCCGCCTCGCGGATCAGTTCATTGCGGCAACTAAGTTGCGCCGACAGGGCATCGACAGCCGCATCGGTCATATTCGGAAAGCTGCCAAAAGCACGAGTGGCCAGGTAGCGGTAGCTGGCGTTGTCGTGGCTTAGGTACACCAGTAGGCTATCGGCGTTGCGCGCGTTCTGATGCTCGTAGATCAGACGGCTGACCGGATCGTTTAAGTCTACGATTACACCTTCTACCTCTTCGTTTTCGGAAGGTGGTACGCAGGCAAAAGCCACGCCAAGTAAAAACAATGAAGTGAGAAAGCGAAAGATGAAAGCCGTAACGTGAAGACGCATAGAGTAGCCGGTTTGGTTTGAATACGGGGGCTAAGTTAGGTTATAGTACAACAAAAATCGAGGAACCCTAGCTCCGAGTACGCCCTTCGTCAACTACTAGAAGATAAAGCTCGCCGAACGCCGTATGAACCTAAACTGACACCTCAGACGTTATCTTAGTCCAACCAAACTACGGTAAGGATGACAAAACTAAACAAATACCGACGCTTTTTTAGCGAATCTGCCTTTTGGGGCAAGCTCCGCCGCTTCGCTTCCGCTGCTGGCGTTAAGACGGTCTACTCCGCTTTGCTACTTTATTACGCCTTCAGGCGCCAGGAAACCCCAGCCTGGGCCAAACGCTCCATCGTCGGCGTTCTCGGCTACCTCATCAACCCGCTTGATGTGCTCCCTGACCTTACCCCAATTATTGGATACACCGACGATATCGGCTTCCTAGGCCTCTGCCTCGTGCTGGTGGCCGCTTACATTAACGACGACGTTCGCGCGCAAGCCCGAGAGCAAATCGTTAAGTGGTTCCCTTCCGTCCGGGAAGAAGATTTGCTTGAGGTGGAGCAGAAGCTTTAATAGATGGATAGAAGGTAGACTGAGAAAAGCTACCGCACGGGATATTGTAGATGCTCGCTTCGCCAGTGCGGCTTGCCTACTTAATATATCAATCTGTCATAGCTATCAATCTATATTCTTAACTTGCACCTCAACATGAATAAAGTCGCAGAAACCGATACCCTGCTTAAAGACGTAGAGGCACACACGGAGAAATACATCCAGGACGAGATCAAGCCCCATTTCGTTTACCACAACTTCCAGCACACCTGTGCGGTCGTGGAAGCGGCAAAGGAATTAGCCGACCATTACGAAGTAAGCAAAGACGACCGCCTGGCCATCATCCTCGCCGCCTGGTTTCATGATACGGGCTACGCGCAGGGCTGGGAAGACCACGAAGAGCGGGGCGTACATAACGCGACCGACTGGCTTGCCTCTCAGGGAGTAACCAACAAGGACCTTATCAACAATATTGCCGGCTGTATCCGAGCAACCAGAATGCCCCAGCAACCCCGCACTTTCCTGGAAGAAATCGTAGCCGACGCCGACCTCAGCCACCTCGGTGACCTAAGTTACTGGGACCGTTGCGGCCGGGTCCGTCAGGAATTTGCCATCACCCGCAATATGATCATGTCCGATCAGGAGTGGATCGATTTCGAACTCGAATTCATGCTCAACCATGAATACCACACCGAGGCCGCACGCGAAATGTTCGGCGAACGCAAAAGCAAACACGTAAAGCAACTTTACAAACGGAAAAAGGCCCTTTTCCCCGACCAGACGCCCACCAACCTCGAAGAGTTAGAAGACGCGAAACAGCGTAAAAAAAAGCTTAAAAAGCTTAAAAAAGCGGTGGCAAAAGCGGGGCAAAAGAAAGAACCCGATTTTAAACCGGGCCGTGGCGTGGAAACCATGTACCGAGCCACCTACCGCACCCACGTAAACCTGAGCAGCATTGCCGATAACAAGGCCAACATCATGCTCTCGGTCAACGCCATCATCCTCAGTATTTCGGCGGCGAACCTCTTTCCGAGCCTCGACAAGAATCCCCACCTGGTCATGCCTACCGTCATCCTCGTTGGCGTTTGCCTCGGTTCCCTGTTCTACGCCATCCAGGCTACGCGGCCGAAAGTGACGGAGGGCAAAAGCAGCATGGAAGACATCAAGGCACGCCGCAGCAACCTCCTTTTCTTCGGTAATTTCTACAATATGCCGATCGATGATTTTCATTACGGCATGATGGAGATGATCAGGGATGAAGACTTTCTCTACTCTTCGATGACCCGCGACCTCTACTACCTCGGCGTCGTGCTCGCCAAGAAATATCAGTTTTTGCGCGTTTGCTATAACGTCTTCCTTTTCGGCCTTATCGTTGCGGTCTTCGCCTTCGTAGCCGCAACGGTGCATTACAATATTACCCATCCGATCTCTCCAGTTATCACCGTTCCGTCTATTCCTTCAGACACACTGTCCGTACAGTAAAGCCTTTTGTAATGGATAGGTACAGCCCGAATAAGCCTGTTCTTATATGCTACTAATTTCTCCTCCCTGGACCGATCTGGCTACCGCATTGTCCGGCAAGCTCCAGACCGACGAAGCCCACCGTATCCTCTACGCCACCGACGCCAGCGTGTACCGGGAACTGCCCCTGGCCGTCGCTTTCCCGCGTTCAGAGGCGGACGTCGTGGCTTGTATTCGCTTTGCCGCAAAGCACAAAATTGCCGTGACCCCACGGGCTGGCGGCACTAGCCTTGCGGGCCAGGCCATCGGAGCAGGATTGGTGGTGGACGTTAGCAAATACCTGACCAAAATTTTGGAGATCAACATTCAGGAAAACTACGTTGTGGTGGAGCCAGGGGTGATCCGCGACCAGCTCAACGCGGCTTTGGCTCCGCTCGGCTACTGGTTCGGACCCAACACCAGCACCGCAAACCGGTGCACGCTGGGCGGAATGTTTGGCAACAATAGCTGCGGCAGTACCAGCATCACGGTAGGCTCTACGCGGGAGCATGTGCGCGGCGCACGGATAGTATTGGCAGATGCTTCCGTGCATGATTTAGAGGCGGGGACGCAGGTGCAGGGAAAGGTTTTAAAAGCGCAAAAACCAGACGGTCGGCTCATCCGCATCCAATCCCACCTTGCTCATTTGCTCGGGGATGAAGATAATCGCCAGCGCATCAAAGACGCTTTCCCGAAGGAAACCGTAAGCCGCCGCAATACCGGTTACGCACTGGACCTGCTGGCGAGCCAAAATGGGGCCACTTACAACCTGCTGCCCCTCCTGGCTGGCTCCGAGGGAACACTCGCCTTCACCACCCGCCTGAAGCTCAATATCCTGCCGCTACCGCCGAAGGGACGGGTAGTCGCAGCCGTTCATTTCAAGACCATCGACGCCGCCATGCGTGCCACCCAGGTAGCCATGCGCCACCACCCCTTCATGTGCGAACTGATGGACGATACCATCCTCCGCCTCGCCCGCACCAACCCCGAACAGGCCAAGAATGCCGACTTCGTTTGGGAAGATCCACGCGCCCTTCTCCTCGTGGAATTCCGCGCGGACACCGACGAAGCTGCTTGTGAATTCGCCGACAAGATGGACGCCGAACTCGGCGCAACCTCTTCCCTGGCCGGAACCATAACCGCCACCACAATGCTATTGGGCGCAGAAAAAGCAGACCAAGCCTGGAACCTCCGCGCCGCCGGCCTCGGCATCCTCGGCAACATAATCGGAGACGCCAAAGCCGTCGCCTGCATCGAAGACACCGCCGTCGCCATCGAAGACCTCGCCAGCTATATCAACGAAGTTGAGGCACTAATGCACCTCTACCAGCAAAACCCCGTGTATTATGCCCACGCCGGCGCCGGAGAGATCCACCTGCGGCCAGTACTGAACCTCAAAACAACGGCTGGCAGAGAAGACTTCTTCAACATCACCCGCGACGTGGCCGCCCTGGTAAAAAAATACCGCGGCAGCCTCAGCGGAGAGCATGGCGACGGACGGGTGCGGGCGCCGTTCCTTCCCGATATGCTCGGCCCCGAGGTCTACCAGATGCTCGTTGACCTCAAGCACGCCTTCGACCCCGACAACCTCCTCAACCCAGGCAAGATCGTGGAAGCACCACCCATGAACGAAGGCCTGCGCTACGAGGCCGATGCCGCAACGCCAGACTACCCTACCCTGCTCGACTGGAGCTCCGACGGTGGCTTTCTCCGCGCAGCAGAGAAATGCAATGGCTCAGGAGATTGTCGTAAGCTTTCCGGCGGAGCGATGTGCCCCTCTTACCGCGCCCTGCATTCAGAACAACACAGCACCCGCGGCCGCGCCAACACCCTGCGGGAAGTCCTTACCCGTAACCAGCACGACGATCCGTTCGCCCACCCCGCGCTCCACGAGGCACTAGACCTCTGCCTGAGCTGTAAAGCCTGCACCTCAGAATGCCCCAGCTCGGTGGACATGACTAACCTGAAAGCGGAATACCTTCATCAACGCGGTAAACGATCGCTCCGTACGCGGCTTATCGCTGCCAATGAGGTGTTGTACGGAATCGGTGGGCGGGTTCCAAGACTTGCCAACCTTGGTCTCCAACTAGCCGGCCCGCTTATGAAGCGCCTTGTGGGCATCGCCTCGGAACGCAGCCTACCCAAGTTTCCGGCCCAGAGTTTACGGTCGTGGCACGCTCGCCGGCCAAGCCAGAATCAGCCAGGATCAGCCAACGAGCTAAACCTCTTCGGCGATGAATTTACCAACCTCCAGGACGTGCAAGTTGGTGAAGCCACCATCCAACTCCTCGAAAAATTAGGCTACCAAATAAACTGGCCAAAACACGCCACCAGCGGCCGCGCCCACCTCAGCAAGGGCCTACTAATGGAAGCAAAGGACCGAGCAGCTAAAAACGTTGACACCTTCGCTCCCTTGGTATCTACCGACAAGCCACTCGTCGGTATCGAACCGAGCGCTATCCTGAGCTTCCGCGATGAATACCCAAAATTACTGCGCGGCGACATGGCCGAAAAGGCCCGCGAAATTGCTAAACATACCTTTACCCTCGACGAATTCCTATACCGAGAGTTCAGTGCCGGACGGCTGGGGCCGGAAGATTTCGGCCCCGAGACCGTCGATCTGGTACTCCACGTCCACTGCCACGAAAAGGCACTGGGAGATGCCTCTAAATGCGCCGCTGCGCTTTCCCTACCCGCCAATTTCAACGTCAGGCTACTCGACAGCGGTTGCTGCGGTATGGCTGGTTCCTTCGGCTACGAAGCAGAGCACTACGAACTGAGCAAAACCATCGCCGAAGAATCCTTGCTACGCCACCTTCGGGATTTATCGAAGGAGACAGTAGTGGTCGCAGCGGGAACCAGCTGCCGGCACCAGGTTAAAGACTTACTTAGCGTGCGGGCTTTTAGTACTGCGGAGGTTTTACTTCGGAGTTGGTCAGCCTAATTCTGCCCGAGTACTTACCTTACCCCAAAACTATGTTATGACAAATACCGAAATTATCACCACCTTCTACCAGGCCTTCGCCAACCAGGACCCTAAAGGTATGGCAGCCTGCTACGCCCCCGACGTAGTTTTCGAAGATCCCGCCTTCGGCCGCCTCGAAGGCAAAGACGCCCACGATATGTGGCGGATGCTGATGGCCCGGGGTGGCGGAGCAACCGAAGTCTCCTTCGGCGATGTCCAGACCAACGGAGAAAAAGCCTCTGCCAACTGGATGGCACGTTACAATTATGGCCCGAGGAGAAGAATGGTCGTCAACGAAGTCCACGCCGAGTTTATCATCAAGGACGGCAAGATCGTGAAGCACACCGATACCTTTAACCTTTGGCGCTGGGCGCGGCAGGCACTTGGCCTCAACGGCTTACTCCTTGGCTGGTCAGCCTTCTTTCAGGCACGGATGAATGATACTACGCGGGGAATGTTGGCGGACTTTCAGAAGGTGGATAATCCTGACTAATGCAGGCGGCCCGTACTGGGCCACGTTTCTACTTCATGTGCCCGACAGCAGTACAACGATCTAACTTACCTCTTCCCCAGGCCAAAGTCAAGCCCAAGTTGGTTAACGCCACCACCAAGGTGGTAAGTCGTCCGTCCGTAAGCGACGGAAAAGCGTTTCGTACGGAAAGCAAAGCCGAAGGTGTAGCCGGCACCGCTGCGGAAGTCGGTAAGGCTTAGTTCGCGGCGCAGACCATGGTTGTAGCCGACCCGAAGGCGAAGGTTTCTGTTTTTACCGATCATCAGTTCGCCGTTGAGTACGATGTGGCGGGCCAGGTTATCAATCAAGACGGCGCCGGGGCCCCGCTGTGTTTCTTCTTCTCCGAAGGCCAGGAAGATGGATTCGTTTTCGGTGTCCGGATCGTCGAACAACACGTTCCAACGGTCAAGGTAACGGTAAATAACGCTGAAACGGAAAGGCAGGTAGCGCAGTTGTTTATTGATACCGATCTGGAGTTCGAAGGGCAGTGGTTCAAACCCGCTCGCGTCGTCGTACTTACTGATCTGACGACCGGCATTGCGGGCCAGAAAAGTGATACCGAAGAGGCCAGAAGTGTCTTTATAATGAACGGCGAGGTCCATGCCTAGGCCAATGCTATTGTAGCCGGCTAGTTGGGAAGAAACCACCTTGAGGTTGGCACCAATACTCAGCCGGTTATCGAAGGAGCGGGCCACACCGGCGTGCAGGGCGAAATCGGAAGCGGAGAAAGTACCAATGTCCCGTCCGGTATTATCGCGCCGCACCAGGTCTCCGCCGTAGCTGGCGTACTGGAGGCCTCCCTGAAAGGTGAGTTTGAGTTTGTCGCTATGGTGTCCGTAGGCGAGTGAGCTGTTGCTGATACCTGCCGGATGAAAGGCGTGGCTGATGGCTGCGCGTTGGTGCATCAGCGGGTTAAGCAGGCTAGGGTTACGAGTGGCCAGGCTCAGGTCATCGTCCATCAGGGCGATGTGGTGCCCTCCCATTCCGGCAACGGTAGCCGAGTTGGGCAGGTTGAGAAATTCGTAGGCGGAGATGCCGCCAACCTGAGCACTCAGGACGGACGAACAGGCGAAAAGCAAGAAGAAAAGATGGTTTTTCATCGTAATGGGCAAGGTACGACGGTTAGATGGTACTTGGCGGTCAAACGTGGCTCTGATCGGATGTCGGGAGACTTACAATTATACTTTTTGGGGCGACGGTGCGCGGGTGCTTGGAAAGTTGAGAAGCAAAGAAAGGAGGTTAGTTCAACTCGACTGTCGAGCTCTATGGCCTGGCTACTTGCCCAATATATCCGGCATAGTCATGTCCACCCCCTGCGGCACGGCGCTCGTAGAGTCCGAGGTCCAGACCGTAGTGCAGGCCCCTTCGTTACAATTCAGAACCCGCTCCAGCTCGCCGGATTCAGCGTAGAGGTGAAGGTTACCGTGTTCATTATCGCCGTTGATGTACGCGCCGCTGGCTTTAGGCTGGCCGTTTTCGTACCATTCCCGGAAGGGTCCGCTTTCGGAATTGTCGACAAAAGTGACGGCCTCTTTCACCTTACCGTTCGGGTAAAACCGGTACCAGGCGCGGTTCATGGCCCCGTCGAGGTACTGCCCCTTTCCGGAAATTACGCCAGTGGAGTCGTAGGTGATGTAGTCGCCATCAAATTCGTCGGCTTTATAGTTCTCCTCAACGATTACCTTGCCTTCGGGAGTGTAGATGCGGCGCTTGCCTTCTAGCATACCGTCGAGATAGCTTTCTGCCATCGTAAGCCGGCCCTGAGGGTCGAACTGGCGCTGAACCCCCTGCTTCAACCCCGTTTCGGGATCAAGCTTGTATTCCAGGCGAAAACCAAGAGCGTCGGTTTCTTCCTTCATTTCTAATCCATCGCCACAGGCGTACAAAAACAGGATCGAAAGTGTTATTATGGGGAGCAAGCGTCTCATAACGTAAATTTACAGATTCAATAAGTGAACTATGACCCTAAAAACGATACTCTCCCTCTTTATGGTATGTTGCGGGCTTTCCCTATCAGCCCAGGATTATAAACCGGCTCCAAATGACGAACGGAGCGCCACAGAAATAGCAGGAGACTTCCACTACCTCCTCAGAGCTAGCCGGACAGTAGACACTAAGCGATACCCAGGCGTAAGAGGAACACCTTACCGCTATAAAGACTTCGGCCAGGTTCAACTCTTCGACGCAGCGATGCACCCCTACCCCCTTGACAGCGCCAACTACAACGGCTTCTCCAGCCAGTTTGAGTTTTACCACGAAGGTGTGTTACGAGAGTTAAACGGTAATAATTTCCTGCGCGTGGAAGTACTCCAGCCCGCAGGAGCCAATCACATCTACGCCCGCGGTATAAACATGAAATTCCGCAAAAGCTACGCCCGGGTCATCTTCCAGGGCGAGAACATCATCGCCACCCAGATTTATAATGTGATCAACGACGAGAAAGTCGTCGAAAAACCAGGGCAAACCCTCAAGCTGCGTCGCTTCAGTGCCAAATCTCTTCACTATGCTATGGTGGACGGCGAGTTCGTCACCCTTAAGCTAACCCCGAAAAACCTGGCCGAAGACCTCGGCCACCCTTCCGCACTCAAAAAATTCATGAAGGCAGAGAAGCTCAAGCCGAAGCGGGAGGCCGATTTACTTCGAATCTTTGCGGAGGCGGATGGCTTGTTTTAAAGGCTTTACCCTATTCAGGGTGGACCTGCGGTCCACCCCTCGTTAAGCAAAACATCCTTCCAGAACGCTACCGGAAGCAAGCGCCGTTATATTTGCGAAAACACCAATCTCTATGCTTAGGTCCATCATCACGGTTCTACTACTCCTAACCCTCTTTGCCTGCAACGATTCCTCCACTGTACCTGCGGCCGCGCCCCAAAAAGACGCTGCCATGACGTCTGCCATCGAGGAACGTTTGATCATGGAACTAGCGCCTACGGACGACCGCGCCGGACGCGAACGCAACGCCATTATCAACCGCGCCATCGACCAGAACTACGACGTAGTGGCCGCCCCCGAAGGCTATTTCTACGAGATCCTTAAGCCCGGTGAATATGAAAACCTAGAAGTGGGCGACATCGTCTCCGCCCACTACTACGGTAATTTTCTGGACGGCACCGAGTTCGACAACAGCCGAAAACGCAACAAACCACTCCGCTTTTTCGTCGGCGGATTAATCCCCGCATGGAACCTCGCCCTACTGAACGTGAAGCCAGGCGGCGGCATCCGCATCTTAAGTCCCAGCGCCCTCGCCTACGGTGCCGAAGGCTTGGTAAATCCTCGGGGAGATACGCTCGTGCCCGCGCACACAGTGCTAGAGTTTGTGATTGAGGATATTGAGATTTATGAGGAGTAATTACAATTCTCTCCGGAGCCAAATCCGGTACTCCACCTCTTCCGGTTTTCCGGGCTCTTTATCGATTTTGATGATATTAAAGCCACGGTCAATACCAAATTTCAGCATACTCCGCAGCCGGTTTATCGTCTTGAATGTTATGTGCGTGTAGCCATGGTCCCGCGCCCATTCATCTTGTCTGTCCGCTAATAGCCTGGCAATTCCCATGCGGCGAAAATCAGGATGCACCCCGCCGAGCCAGCTGTACCATAGTCCGTCTAGTTCGTAGCCAACTTTAAAGCCTGCAGGCATGCCATCTACTTCCGCGAGCAGCAGCAGTTGAGGCTTGTCTCCCATCGTTTCCCGGTAGGCGTCCTCCCGTGGCGTTGCCCCAAGCTCGGGAACCATATCAGCTACGGCAATCACTTCCAAAATCGATGCCTCACGAATCTGTATTTTTTTCATTGTAATCGAGTAAGGTTAGCGCGACAAAATCCTCCAGCGAAACTTGCTCGGGGCGCCGCTGGAAGAATTCACCGGTAAGTTGATCGTCCTCAAAAGCAGATTTAAGGCTGTTACGCAGCATCTTACGGCGCATCCCGAAGGCGGATTTCACGATGTGTTTGAAGCGGCCGTACAGCTCATCCGGCACCAGCGGCTCGTCGCGGCGAACGAGGCGAATGACCGCACTGTCCACCCGTGGCGGTGGGTTAAAGTTGCCCGGGCTGACGTTAAGCACCAACGAAGGAATATAGCGGCACTGTACCAAAACGCCAATGACGCCGTAGATTTTTGAGCCGTGGGGAGCAATCACGCGGTCGGCCACTTCCTTCTGGAACATGCCCACCATTTCGGGAATCTGCTGGTAGTTGTCCAGCATCTTGATCATGATCTGGCTACTGATGTTGTAGGGATAGTTACCGATCAGGCCGAAGGATTTTCCGACGAATATTTCGTCCAGGTTGGCCTTCAGGAAATCCCCTGGTACAATGCGATCGGAGAGCTCAGGAAAGTACGTTTCCAGATGGGCGATCATATCCTTATCGGCCTCGCTGACGGTAAGTTCGAAGTCTTTTTTACGTTCCAGTAAGTGCTTGGTCAGCATCCCTTGGCCCGGCCCAACTTCCAGCACATGGTCGTACTGGCCCGTCAGCTCCAGCGCATGAGCGATCTGGTGGGCATAGTGCTCGTTGGTCAGGAAGTGCTGACCGTAGGATTTTTTGGCGCGGGTTTTTCTTTCACTCATGACATTCTTAATTGTGCGCAAAGATAATCAGGTGGACGCGGCCGCAGGTGCAGGGGAAGCTTAAGGGCGAGTTGAGCTAACCGCCAACCAAGCCATCAACCCACTACCCGTCTCCAAACAAGCCTCATCAACATCAAAGGTATCCGTGTGCACCGGCCGTTGACCGCCTAAGGCTGGGCTACCGACGCCGAGGCGGTAAAAACAAGCGGGCAAGTGATGAGTGTAAAAGGCAAAGTCCTCACCGGTCATCCGGATGGGAAGCTCGACGACGCGGTCTTCGCCGAGAAAACGACGGGCTTCTTCAAAAGCATGGCGGGTAAGCACCTCATCGTTCTTCAGGAAGGGGTAGCCATGGCCGATGGTAAGCTCAGCGGTAGCGCCCATAGCGGCGGCCATGCCGGTCACGAGCTGGTCGAGCCGGAGGTGAAGTTCTTTGCGCCAGGCTTCGTCGAGGGTACGCATCGTCCCTTTCAGTCTTACGGCGTTGGGGATGACGTTGGTCGCTCCACCGTCGGAGGCGATGTGGCCGAAGGTAATCACGGCTGGCAGTGTCGGGTCGGTGTTCCTGCTGATGAGTTGCTGA
>Ga0306864_1000491_pt1 | contig 18265 bp, 13 predicted proteins | sample AntRauTorckE5430_FD_190448 | JGI IMG/M metagenome (GOLD analysis project Ga0306864, IMG submission 190448) | Saline lake microbial communities from Rauer Islands, Antarctica - Metagenome Torckler E5 #430 (v2) (version 2) | ecosystem: Environmental > Aquatic > Non-marine Saline and Alkaline >...
CTAGAAGCGATAGAGCCAATGCCTTTGTGGAGGAAACAATTGCTCTGGGTACATTGAAACAGTATAATCAAATCGAATCTAGATATGAAAACTTAATATCAACGCAGACCTAAACTAGAGCCAATAGTATTAAAAATCATGTTAAAAGATTATTTAGTTAACAAGCTCTGCTTTTGTTCCATAAAAAAGATCAAAATCTGCTACATGAGAATCAATGAAATAGTTATCATTTCTTTGCCAAATTTTATATCCTTTTTCTTGCCATGTTTTGGGTAATTCAGGATTACTTTTTTTCGTGTATTGTGCTAACCACAAAGGGTATCTACTAAATAGATCGTTCAACAAATACTGATTAGCAAAAGAGGAATCGGTATAAATTATAGGCACTCTATTACTTTCACTTTCAAGATGTTCCAAAAAAGCAAGTAAATTCTTTTGGATTGTAGAAATTTCGTTTTTTCCTTTTCTATTAAGGCTTGCATATTCAATATCTACAATTGGGGCTATATCAGTTTTACCTTGGGAATTTATTGTTGACCAAAAATGACTTGCCTGTACTATTGGATCAATTGAACTTAAATAAAAATGATAAGCCCCTAGTATATAATTGTTTGATCGAACTAATTCCCAATTACTATCAAACCTTGAATCAACAAACCTTTCACCTTCTGTAGCTTTTAAAATTATAAATGAAATACTATCTTTTTTTTGGAGTAAGGTTACTTCGTTCCCATTCCATTTAGAAACATCAATGCCATAAAAATTTCTTTCTACGTCAGAAATAGGAGTAGTTTTTGGATGTTGCTGTTGAAGTAAACTGTCATGATGATTTGATTTTGAAACTAATAAAGTAATACTAGACTTCATGCTTTCATTACTTTTTACTAGTTTTTTAAATTTAGAATCGTCATCTAAAATTTTTAAATAGGCAAATAGGGATAAAGCAATGACAATGAATAGCGTAATTACACTAAAGAAAATAGGTACGATTGAATTGTTTGTTTTAAATTTTGGTGCTGTTGGATGTTTAGTTGATTGCTCCGATTCCGATTTATTTTCTGCCTTCGCTTCTTCTTGTTTTACTTTTTCTATTATATTTCTAGGATTTTTTATTTCTTCAACGGAACCAACATCTTCTTTTAATAGATATTCTATTTGCATATTTACGATTAGACTGCCTACAGTTGATGCTACTATCAATTCATAACTATCATCTCTGCTTACAACCCCTTTGTAGATAATATTACCGCTTTTGTCATGAATAGTATCTGGACTAGAAGTATAATCCCCCTCTGTATTTAGGATGATTGTATTTTTGGAAGCTTTAGCTCCAACAAACCCATCTTGAATAAAAAACATGGTTTGTTCCTTTGATTTTTCACTTCGGAACAAAGAAATATATCCATGATGCCTAAGGTAAGAAATAAAGGAAAGTAAATTAAGGAATGATTCTAGCTGTTCCTTCTTTTCAAAAGGATTATCAAAAATTTCCTTCTTCATAAAAAAAACACCGTACTTACCTTGAGATTGAATGATTAGTGCCCTTCCAAAGCTTTCGGTAAAGAAAAAATCCTCCAAAAGTGCATGTAAAGAAACAATAGTTCCTTTTTCGATAGCAATTAACCGTTTGATAAATTTCTTTTCATTATCATTAAATTTTCGCATATCTAAATAATATTTAATAATGTTGCCATTTTTATTTTACTTTATTCAACTGTTTTATTGGCTGGAGTAATTGCTATTTTTCCTTCTTCAGGATAATATTTATTGATCCACCGTTTTAATAGTTGTGCCTTTGTTATTTTTTTCAAATAAAAATTAATGGGGATACCGCTCATTTCATTCTTATCTTTTATAACTGTTATGTAATTTTCAAATGCATTCACCATCGAATTTATATCAAGTACTTTATTATTCCCCTGATCAATTTCTGCTAATACACTAATAAGGCTTTCACTTCTCTTATTTTGTATATTTATAGAACGACTTACAGCCGTGGACTCTTCAGCAACTGAATTTGGTGATTTTGTTGTTTTTAGTATTTTTTGATCTCTTATATCATTCGGACTAGTCTGCATAAGTTTTTTTACTCCTAAGGATAACTGACTAGAGCCTATTGTAGGTATTGCACCCATGGTGATAACACTTATATGAGAGGAGACTTGTTGTGTACTCAACAACTTTTTCACTTCATTCATCACATCACATCCGACGCCTAATCCGCCAGAAGAACTCTCTAACCAACCTCCCAATTTTAGTTTTTGTTCGATTTGATCTGTCTCCTCTTTGGATGGGCCAATACTCGAAGCCTCCGATTTTATTATATGAACCATACCGACAAAACTAGAACCATAAGAAGCCCCACTAATTATAGAAATATCTTTTTTATCTATAGTCTTCTTTTCCGATAACGATTTTACTTCTTCTGGATTCGATATATCAATTTGATCTTCTAAAGAGGTATGAGTACTGTTCCAAACAGCAATTGCTTTATCAATATCAATTATTAACGGATCTATTAGAGATACATTAGGATGTGAACAACTAGCGGTAATGATGAGAGTTCCAGCAAGATTATGTTTTTGTTTTTGTTGGGCAACTTGCGAAGATGCCATTTGAGCAACTTCAGCAGATTTAGGGCCAAGACTAGTAGTCGATTCTCTCACATATTTTTCAATGCTGGTTATTGTATCTGCTTCCTGATTACTTCCAAAAGAAAAATACTGCACATCCATTTTTAAAGAAGAAGCAGAAAGAGGCAATTTCTTAATAGCACTTAAGGAAAAATCCACAGGGCTTTCCAATGTATCGTTTAATTCTAATTCTGAAATTTGTTCCCTTAACTGCTGAATTTGATCTTCACATTGTATCTGAATGTCCATGTAGTTGGTAGCTGCTTGTGCAATAGAAGTATCCACAGTATTTAATTTTTCGATTATGGTAGATACATCAATATTCAAATCTGTTAGCTCATTAACTGTCATACTTAGACTTCTTTTCATCATTATAAATGAATTCAATTTGTCTTTTGCAGCATCAATTTTTGACTGTGTGCTATCTATTTGTTTTAATAAATTAAGCACCTCGATATCAGCAATATTACCGAGTACCAAAGATGCATGGTTGTATGGGATAGAAGATGGCATAAATTTTTTATGTTAGCGCACTAATTATTTTATCCGTAAGGTTGCTTTGAAATGTTAAAGCCTCAAGAAAAACAGAAGGATTTTACTTGCTACAGTATTAATTTTTAAGCCTTCAGTAAGATTCTTTATTTTTTGATTTTTAGGCATAGGCTTTATTCCAGATTCATAATAATTTTGGATTTTTAACTCCCATGCCGATCGAGAATTACAATTTGGGAAAATGTTCCAATTATCGCCTCTTCCTAATTGTGTCGATGTAGGAGGTGTATTATTTGCAATCATTAAAGTGCAACATGGAAAACAGGATGATATTTTTTTAGTATTGTTTCCAAGAGCAATCTCGAATATAAAACTATTGGTATCAATTGTTGTTTGGTATTTAACGATAGCTCGAATCATACCATGATAACTCTTAAATAACTTACCCTTTTGGAAAGGTGCTGAAATAGTTGAGTTTAAATCTGTGAAATCAAGTGATAATCCAAGAGGTTTAGCTGTGGGCGCATCTTTTTTTAAACAATGTAATGCATTATTGGTGTCTCTCACTGCTGTAGCGTAAGCGTCTCCAACTTTAGTATCATCAGATGCCCGATATACTGGATCGTTTAGATCTAAATTTGATGGACCTATTAAAAATAATTTACTTACAGTAGACATACCTCCAATATATGCTTCATTAGGAGCAACTTCTAAAGCATTAGCACTTTTAGTCATTGCCTGGAGATATCTCCAATAGTCACTAGTGAAATCTTTAGAATAGTCATTACTGGGTACTTTTGGTGTTTTTGCAATTATAAAAGCTGTTTCTGTTTGTTTTGCAGATTCAGAAATCTTTAAAGTCACACCCAATTCCGCAAATTTAGTTACAACGTCCTCGTAATCTTTTTGCTCTCCATCTTTATCAGTATATTGAATTAGAGTTGTCATACCATCTATCTTTACAAAACCAAGTACAATTGAAGTATATAAAGTTTCTGGGAGTTCTTTTGTTAAAAATGGCATGTTCTAAATTTTATAATTTTTGCTTACCCTTTATTACAGTTTTCGGCTTCCCTGTATAGATTAATTAAAATAAATAATTAGAGGAATAATGGGTGTTGTTTATTCCTCTAATGGTAAACATTAAGCACTTGGAGCATCTGTTGATGAAGTATCTTTACTATCATCAGCAGCACCAGCTTGATTAAATTTATTAGGATAATATTTTGCCATCCATGATTTCGCAATCATGGATTGAGTAATCGGTTTTAGGTAATAATTAACTGGCACACCCAAATTATCTCCGCCTTCAATACATTTTTGGATGTAGTCATCCATAGCAGTCATCATTGAATTTGTATCAATTATGTTGTTTTGAGTTTTAGCGATATCAGATACTGCACTAAGGGTTGCTGTTATTTTAGAATTTGCAACTTCAATCAATTGTTGCCCATTTTTTGCTTCTCCTGCTGCAGAACCTATTGTTTTATTTTGATCTACATTTGAGCCTTGCATCACATTTAATTGTTCCATAGCTTTATCAGGACTAAAGTCTGCGAACTGTTTAACTCCTGTTTCAAGTATATTGGATTTAATTGAAGGGATTATTCCCATAGTCACAAGTGAACAGTGAGATTGAATATTCTGCGTACTAAGTAAATTTTTAGCACTATTAGAAAATGATGCAGCAACTCCAAATGTTCCAGTACCTTCTGCAAACCAACCACCAACATCTAAGGTTTCTTGCATAGAAGCAGCAACCGATTCCATACTTTGTGAAGAGGCTGTATTTGTTGTATTCAATATATGTACCATTCCAATAAATGATGATCCATAAGTAGCACCGGATAAAAGATTGAACGATTTATCATCCTTAGTTTCTGATGCAGCTTCTATTTTAGCAATTGAACTTGGATCATTTGTTTTAATCATATCATCAGGAAATAAAGAGTTCCAAGCTCTTACTCCTTTATCAACATCTAAAATAAATGGTGCAAATACTTGAGCGTTTTTATGAGTACAAGTTATTGCAACAACGAGTGTACCAGCAATACTATGCCTTGAAGTTTGGCTGTTAACTTGTGCTTGTGCTGAAGCTTTTGCTTGACTAGCCTGTTTTTCTCCAAAATAAGAAAGTGATTCACTTACAAACGAAGCAATTGTTGAAGAGTGCGAAGAAGATGATTGTTTGTTTTCATCAAATGAAAAATACTGTACATTCATCTGTAATGAGTCGAAAGAAATAGGCATCTGCTTTATGGCGCTTTTATTATAGTCAATGGGACTTTCAACCTCTTTGCTTACACCAGAAAGCTTTGCTCTAAGAGGTTGCAATGCTTTTTCTGCAGCTATTTTTGCTTTTCCATAATTAACTGCTGCTTCCTGGATTTGTTTTCCTATGCTATCAGATTCAGTTATTAAATCGGTAACATCGACACCCATATCTATCATTTCCTGAACAGTCATGTCGATACTACGTTTTAAAGAAATTAATGAATTCATATCAGTTTGAGCTGCATCCGCCGGCGCTTCTATTTCACTCATTTTAATTAAATTGTCCAATTTATCTTGTTGGACAATATTTCCTAAAATTAGGGATGGATCATAAGGGATTGTTGATGGCATATTAGTCTATGTAAAATGGTCCTACTCTTATGGCTTTTCGGAATACGCCCCGTTTTTTTTAATGGGTTCTGAACTCCATTTTTTTCTTTTTTGTCACTTTGGGTGTTCAGCCCTTTCGCTTTCGCAGAACATATCTCAGTTTTTAATTACACATGAGGTTAGCCCTAAAAAGACGTCTCTATAAAATACTCTTCATGTTCCTTTTCCTTGATCTTCAGCACCGACGTATTTTCCCTTAGGATCTGCTGTTAAATATACTCAATAATATGATTTCCAGCACATAGCTCTATTTTGGCAAACTTTGATAAGTTTCATGGTTGATGGGTAAGCCTATTTTGGGATTTTTCAGATAAGCGCTAGTCAAATTAATTAGATGCGTTGTTGTACCTACTTATTATTTGGATGAATCCGTGTAATACAACTGTCATATAACTGTCATAGAAGCGTCTTATTGGTTTCAATAGTTAAGAAGAGTAATACTTATATTTGCTCCATAATTAACATTAAAACCTATAAAAACAATGGATCCTGATGCAATTAATTTAAGAGATATTAAAAAAATGAGGCTGGAGCGTCATTGGTCACAAGATCAATTGGCAGAAATGAGTGGTTTAAGTATAAGAACTATTCAGAGAATTGAAAATGGAGAGAATGCAGGTTTAGAATCATTGAAATCCTTAGCCGCGGTTTTTGAAATTATTATTACGGATTCAGATAAGAAACAGGAAATGGAACAAATTAGAAAAGAAGAAGAGTACGTTCAAAATGTTAAAGGGTTTTATAAACTTCTTGTAATTGCAATTTTAAGTTTGGTAACTCCATTTGTTATCGCGGTTAATGATTCATCCAATTGGATTATTTTTTTATGGATACTCCTTTCTTCGGGAGTAATATTGGGAATCTATTCTCTTAATGTTTTTGACTTCTTTGGAAAAGAATGGAAAAGGAAAATGATCGATAAGAAATTCAAAAAGAAGTAACTATTTTTTTTTTAGTACATGACAAAAATATAATTCATTGAAAACCAACAAATTAGGTGTCAATAAATCAGAATAAAGCATTGATTTTCAGTATATTAGATGAATAATCTCACTTATTTTCTAATGAAGAAAACCAATGCATTCACTAAAAATAGTGAATTAACTTCAGTCCTGAACACTCATTTACAAGGAAAAATTAATTTTACTTGTTATGATAGCCTTTGTGTGGTGTTATAAAATTGGCATATATCTGCACCAGATAAATCCAATTAAAATTAAGAAACATGGTAGAAGAGCTAAAAGTATTTTTAAATATGGACTAACTTTTTTAGCGAATGTTCTACTAAACTCGGAAAATCAAGATGATACTGATATCATTCGTTTTTTGTCATGTACTTAGCTATTTTTTAATGGTCGTTAAAGCGAATAGTTTGCAAAATTAAAAGGAGATACTTTACACTAAATTTTGACTTAACTTATTTGTCTCTTATTTTCATTAAAGTAGGGTCATTTTTTACCTCAGTTTTTTGTTGGCAGAGTTATTTTAAAGTGGAAATCCATATTTTTTCCATTTCAGTGTCATTGAGCTTTAATATTTTTTGACCTCCAATTTCAATATTCAAACCAGCTCCTTCTATTTGGTTCGTATTAATTTGTCTAGAAATCCAAAAATAATGAGTTCCTTTTGATAGTCCTAACTCTTTGCTCTTTTCATTTATTGATAATTCTGTTCGGAAGTGAATTATTAAAATACTTCCTAATTCATCTCTAAAAATGTGTAATTTTCTATCCTTTCTAAAGTTTTTAATCTTACTTAATTCTGCAATATCTACTTGATATAATTTTCCTTTAATACCCTTTCCTGCTAGCTCAAATTTTTCAACAACTATTGCATTACCATTATTGTCCCTCGGTAATTTAATTGTGTTCGACTTGATTTCTCTCCATTCTTTTTTTAAATCAATGACATTAAAATTCCAAACTTCCTTTTTTAAAGAATAATTTTCTGTGCTTTTGACAAATTCAATATTTTGGTATTCAATGTTTTCATTCAAATCTTTTACTTTGTATAAAACACAAGAGTTAATAAAAATTGTAGTAATTAATAGAAAAAATATTTTTTCATAATCTAGTTTTTTATTGTGACTAGCGGTTAGGATAAAAATAAGCTTTAGCAACCCAAAGTGACATTTTTAGTATTGTTGTAACGAGTTTTCTCAAAAATTCATGAAATTAAAATGATCTTTTTGGATTTTTAATTTCTTTTTCTAGGTAATAATGCATGATTCTTTTAAATATATTTTTTATAGAAAATCCTTTTGATGAAATAATAGGAAAGCGTTCTGATAAAACTTCGGTATCACTGTATAATTCGCAAGGCTGCTTTATTTTAATGAAATCCTCAAATGTTGAATTATCTTTTTCAGAAGACTTAAATGCCAAAAAATGTTTGTACTTCCAAACTCCATTATTGTATAAGGTGTATTGAAAGTTACCAGATTTGCTATTATTCAACTGTTTATCTGTTCTTTGTCCGAATAAATTTGAAATTCTACTAATAAAAATCCCAGGATAATAAGATCGATTCATCAGTTTAATGGACGGATAAACATTGTCAGAAATATTTTTCAATAAAAACGAATTAAAACCTGAATTCTTTACCTCTTTTAAGAATTCAGTTTCGTAAATAAAGTTGTCTATTGACCAAGAATTCGCCCATTTTATTAAAATTTCTTTTTCTTTTTCTTTTTTTGGATGTCTTAAAAAATAGTCAGAGATAAGTAATCTACCTCCTGGCTTTAAGATTCGATACGCCTCTTTTAAAAAATCACTTTTATTTGCAGCATGGACTACGCTTTCGATACCAAAAATTATATCAAACGTATTGTCAGAAAAAGAAGTATTGCAAAAGTTTTGACATGAAAATGTAACTAAATCTTTAGGGTCGTTGTCTTTTTTATATTCTACAGCTCGATTAATATGAGCTTTAGAAAGTGAAATACTGTGTATAACACACCCAATGTTGTTTGCAAGAAAAAAGGATGTTCCACCAACACCACAACCTGCATCAAGAACAGTATCTGATTTCTTTATCTGAGCGTTTTTGGCAACTTGAAAGTTCATATTCCAAAGTGCCTGTCGATGAGTTCTCGTGTTTTCATCCCAAAAACCATAGTGTAGTGCCATTGAATCCTTCAATTGCCAAACTATTTCATAATCTCTTAATGATTCATCATAATAGGATTCTATCCTTTGGTAATAATTTTCAGACATTTTAATTAATTGGATTGAGTTTTGTTTAATTAGTTATAGGGTGATGTGTATAATTAATTGGATATTTCAATCTCTAAAGTTAGTATATAAAAACTGAGTAAAAAGTTTGAGAGGACTCTTATAAATTAGCTAAAACCAGCAATTAATTATGCATAGTGTTTGCATTTCGTTGTTTTTTCAGAGTTCTGTTTCATCTTTGTTTGAGTGCTATAATTAGATTTTTTATTTGAATTATGTACTGTCCTAATTATTGGGAAGTCTAAAGCTGTACTCGAATAAGGAATTATTGGTTTTAGTTTGAGTGGTCAATGAATGCTAATGTCTGATATAAGCATTGTTTTAATATGCAGTTGTAGCACGGTTTTAATATTCATAGGGTATTTGCTCATCCCACAAATCCAAATTCAATAGAACAACATTATTTCTTGTCCGAATGGGTCTTAAATCAAAAGTGTAGGTTTTAAAAATAATTGCATTACACACTTCCTCATTTTCCAATACTACTTTTAAATCTCTTTGTTCTGGGTTTGACTCAGCTATTCTCCCTGCATCAATTAATTCAACTTTCCAAGTATTACCACTACAACCGCCCGATTCAATTTCTATTTCCAAGCAATCCCCAATTATTTGTGCACTCCGAATTAAGAATCCCTCGGACTGATTGTTTCTATAACGGCTGTTATCAACTGTAGTAATTTGATTACAAACTGAATCTTCGTAGGGATTATTATCAGATTCGCTGCAAGATAGGAGTGATATTAGAATTAGACAGAAGGCAAGAATTGAAATTTTCATTATGTCATTTTTAAAATATTCCTCAAAATATGCTACAACGTACGGATAGATAATTTGCTGTTTTGTATCCATTATTTAAAGACTAATATAAGGGATTTTTTATTGTTTTAAAAGTGTTTGTTGCTGCATGAGTGTAAATTTATGTCGTTTTAGTCGATTGGTATTTTAATAATAGCTGTAGTTATCTTAAGTCAACTGCCACTTCTAATACCAAATTGTATTTATAATTCAATTTATTAATACGGTAATTATTTTTGATGAAAAGCAGGCGAAAAAGAAACGATTTATTGCAACATTATAGGTATAAAAGGTGCGTAACAAAACTATATCTGAGCATATAAAGAATTACAGAAATTCTAATATTGGCTTTAAAAGCTGCTTTCTTTCTAACGTTAACCACCACTTGATCACTATACTTACCACCCTTTTACACTTCAAATAGATACTCTCTCAATTTTCAGTTTTATAATAGCAACGTAAATCTAGCAATATATTTTGCGATAATTAAGAAGTTTTGCTTTACAAAAAACAAGTCGATTCACCAGTACGAAACTCAGCAGGAAAAAGAAGTCTTGAGTTTCGAAGCAGACCGATGATTGGGAATGAATCGGAAAGGTCAATAGTCAATAATTTTATTGTGATTAGTATGATTTACAATATTTTTGTCCGATGAAAGTTAAAAACAAGTAGTTATTGTCTTCAATGTTGATAAAACCGTATTGATATCTTGGAAAGATAAAAGTAAGCCCTCTATTTATTTATTCTATTGAAACTCAAATTTTCCTTGAGAATCATCTGGATTCCCTTTATTTCTGAAAAATTCTTCAGCATGAGAATCTACATTGTTGAAAAAGTCCACAAAATTCAGATAACTAAAAAGGTGTTTTTGTAATAAACTAACCAAATTAGAGAAACTCCACAATTTAGTTAGTTTTTTTTCATAACCGTAATCAGAAGCAAGGCTATCAGTGTACACCAAATTTGTATCTGTATTGCATTCTTATTATCACCATAAAAGTACTGTAACGGGAAGTTCTGTTTTATTTTTTTGAATAGTAATTCTATTTCTCATCGTTTTCCTACCTACATTCTCTATTTTAAAATATTCTCCCACTAATGTGTCTTTTGGAATTTTTTTATTCTTTTCAGCAAACTATTTAAAAGGAAAATTGTTGGTGTTCCATTTCACTTTATTATTCTCACAATAAACAATTATGATAGGGCAATTTCCTACATCTGCAAAACAAATAGCACTTGCATTTAAACTTGCGTGATACTTTTCAACATCTTCACTATTAACGTGGAACTTTTCATCGGAACCAATTGCAACAAAAAATGAACGTGATTTTTAAGGGTACCTATCTCTGAAAAATAAATCTCATAACGTTTTTTGATTTCAAGACACACCTCTACCAAAATTTAATCAATTTTTTGTCAAAAACTATCCTTCGATACTTTGCAGAAAAAACAAAATGGTACAACAACACCGAAACATTATAAGGTTTGTGTATATATTTACTATCGGTCATACACAAATCTAAGACTTACACTGCAAGCAGTGAGAAATTAAAAACTAAGAGATTAAATAGTTTTTGGTTAAGCTTATTTTAGAATAATCCTTTTGGTTGTCATGAATCCTCCAGAGATGAATTTTAAGATATAAATACCACTCGCTAGCGATGATAAATCAAGGGATTTATTGTAAAACCCTTCAACTTTATTTAGTGTAGTTTCCAGTACTTTTTTTCCGACAGTAGAAAAAATCACAACATTATGTTCGTCTGAATTTAATTTACTGGTATTATAATTTAGATTGATTTTTTTATCATTTGACGGATTTGGATAAACGCTAAAAGATAAATTATTAGAAACGTTTTCAATACCCAAAGTCTCACTTGTAGCTTTATCAGAAATAATAAAAGCAGTATCCACAGCACTTACAGACCAATAGTAATTTGTATTTCCTAAGTTTTTAATAGTCCATGAATTACCATTGACTTTGTAAGAAGCAATCTCAGAGCCATTTTGAGTCGTCCCTACAGTTAAAAAATAAAATAAACCGTCTGATGGTGTAAAATCGTCGGAAGCATTATCCCAAGTAAATGTTATGGAATCATCAGTATTTATTTGATTCGAAAGATTTGTAGGTACATTCGGTTGTGTATTGACTACAGCGATATTATTTTTATGTAAAACTGATTGAGATACATAAGCAGCATCATCAAAAAAACCAGAAACTAAAATATCCAAGTCGTTATCATTGTCATAATCGGACCAAGTCACATTTGTGCTTCCACCAAGATTAATAAGACCTTCTTCCACCAACGTAAAAATCGTACCATCGTTTCTATAAAGATAAGTAAGATCATTAAAGTCATTGTCTGTACCAGATAATACTAAATCTAAATCACCATCGTTATCATAATCTCCCCAAGCTACTGGCGTTGTACCACTTGAATTACCAACGCCTTTTAATACAATATTTGAATCCGTAAACATACCGGTTCCGTCATTATTATAAATTTTACTTAAGTAATTATAATTAGCATCATAACCTGTGTATATTAAATCTAAGTCACCATCATTATCGTAATCTCCAAGCGTTACCCAGCTATCTGCTGTGGAAAAAGGGATTTGACCTGCTGAGAAAATACCGTCTACATTATTGAATATTTGAGCATAATTATCGCTGTTAGCATCATAGCCATTAATTATAATATCTAAATCTTCATCTTTATCAATATCTCCAAACACAGCATTGCCACCTTGTACTCCTGGTAAATTAGCAATTGCATCAGAGAATGTACCATTAGTATTATTATAGATTGTGGTACCTCTTCCATTATTCCTTACTCCTGTAATCAATAGATCCAAATCTCCATCATTATCATAATCACCAAAATCAATAGAACTATAAATGACGCCTTCTAACTCTTGTTTTACCGTAAAAACGCCACTATTATTTTCATAGATAGTCAAGAAATAAGAGGTGATATCATCATAATTTTGACCAGAGACTACTAAATCCATATCACCATCATAATCAATATCTAAAAACTTTACAGCTCCTAAATGGAGACCTTGTACATTAGGCTGTGAAATCAAACTCAATATTCCATTGTTATTCTCATAGAAATCTACTTTACTTGTGTCAGCAAATTCATCAGCATCTGTATCTAAAGCTCCAGAAATAACAAGGTCTTTATCGCCATCATTGTCAATATCTGCCCAGTCTGATGATGGGAAAAAATAGTCATTTAAAACTGTGGTTTCTTGAGTGAAAATTTTATTTTGAGCTTCCAATTGATTGCATATCAAGAGTCCCATTAGCAAAGTAAAAATTAATTTTTTCATATTTTTCATATTTTAAGTTCCAAAAAAAGGCAGCCTATGCCACCTTTTTTAATAGAAAATAAGTTAAATTTAGTTAAGAATAATTTTTTTGGTCGTGGTGAATTCTCCAGATGTGAATTTTAATATATAAACACCTCCAGATAGTGATGATAAATCAAGTGATTTATTGTAAAAACCTGAATTAGATTTTAACTCTGATTGAAATACCATTTGACCTGTTGTAGAATAAATAGCAACGTTATTATTGGTTGTATTTAAAGTATTCACATCATAGATTAAATTAATTTGCTTGTCTGCTGAGGGGTTAGGATAAATACCAAAAGATACATTTTCAGAAACTCCTTCAATACTCAAAGATGTTGTAACATCGTTAAAAACAAAGCTTAAATCACCAGATGAACTTCCTGAAAATGCTGTAAACGTTAATCTATAAATCGTATTATCGGTGTACTTTATATAAAAAGCTCTATCTGAATTTACGACAAAACCACTTGTACCAAAAGCTTTCCAATCATATCCAATAGTATTAATATCATCCGAATAAGTTAGGTCTGGATTTGCTGGTATCCCATTTGGCTCATCATTTTCAGCAACTTCAATATTTGGATTATGTAAGACACCAGCAACATTATAATACTGTCCAGGAGGCGGTTGGTTTAAGAACGTATCATACTTTCTAAAAATAAAATCCCAATCTGATGCCGCTGGTTCTGCTATAACTTCAGACTGCGATTGAAGACTATAATAGTTAAAAATGTTATTTTGATTATTCGAGTTTGGAATCGTCACATTAGTATCTGCGCTCCAAGCACTTCCATCCCAAGATGAGAATTTGAAAGTATAGCCACTTGCATAAGTTTCAATAAAGAATTTTTTATAAGAACCATCTGGATATTTCAATACAAAAACAATATCACCTACAACTGTATTATTTTCAGGATCGTAAGTTCCAAACCCAAAGGCTAAAGGGCCTGTTAATGATGTGTTCATAAAAGCACCATTATTCCATGTGGTATCATCATTATGAAGCTTTGACCAAGCAGATTGATCGGTAACATCTACTGTACCATACCCCTCTGGTGTGTTGGCAACTTCGTAAACTTGTATGCTAATACCATCGTTGACACGAACTCCAAGGTCAAAATTGCTGGCTCTATAAAAAGCAACATCCCAAACATCAGCCGTAAATACAGTTTCTGCTTGTGAACTAAGTTTGTAGTATACTTGATCTGAATAGCCCACTCCCATACTTGTGTTTACGCTCACTTCTTGTGCTTGCAAGTATGTAAGACTTACAATAAATGCGAATAAAAATTGTAATTTTAATTTCATTGTATTTGATTTTAATTGATTAAAAATTATTGTAAAAGTTCATATTCAAATTCTGCGTAGCCTCTTTCTCCATTATCATTTGTCAAGGCTAAAAATTTAATTTTATAGATATTGTCTTCAGTATCTTTTAGTATGTAGAAAATGTCAGCATTGACGCTACCACCATTAAAGACGCTTCGCCAACTGCTACCTATAATGTTTTGCTTTATATCGAAATCAGTGGTATTTACTTCTGCCATTGAAAAATCTTCATAACTTGATATACTAGTATCAACAGCATAAGACGAGACATTACCGTTTCTATTTGTAATTACAAAATCTGAAAACCCATACGCGCCTGATTCTGCTCCAAAAGCGATGACATTCGTAAAAACTGTAAATCCTAAATCCCATTTATCTTTTTCAGGTTGCACGTCTACAACTTGGTTATTGGCGATACTAAAAAATGTAAAGTTAAAAGCTGCGTTTTTAGATATCCTTACTTCTTCATGTGTGGTATCATTAAGGTCTGCATATTGAAGTATATAGTCATTTCCATCTTTTAAGACACGGATTTTTTTCCATCCTCTAGCGGAATCTGAGATATCAACACTTCCAACTTCTGCTGTACCTGTTCCAACCTCGTAGCCCATATTTATTAGATATACAGGATTGTTAGCGTTAGTTTCAGATATTTCAGTAATTGCAGTTTTATTAATATCGCCTTCAACATCATCTGCATAGACATTAGCGCCAACCTGCCCAATATTCATTTGAGGCTGTAGATCTACTATTTGAGTATCAGATGCTGTAACAGCATCAATGTCGGTTGAAGATAATGCTGCAGCAAACATATAAACACTAGTATTTATAGCAACCCTAAACTCATCTCCTCCATAAAATCCCAATTCCCAAGAGTCCCTTCTTGCTATAGTCATTTTATTATTACTTAAGTCTACAAATACTTGATTTTGTTGGTTAGGTCCCCCAGTTGAAGGTTCTAAACTGCCTCCAAGTCCAGCTGATGCATTAAATTCAAATGTGCTATTTCCTTGTATGGTTCCATTGGTATAATCTACACTCGTAATTTCAAACTGAATGAGTGCCTCTTCATCAATCACGGCACTAATTTTATTGAATACAAAACTAGTCTGCTCTTCATTATTCGAAATATTTAATACGAGTTCATTGTTTATTGCTTCGGGTGTTGTTGTGTAGTCTTCTCCATAAACAGCATTAGTTTCAGATATATTTATAGTGATTGTACCTGTTTCATTTGCAATTTCAGAGTACACCAAATTCACTGTGGTTTGAGAATCAAATGATGCTAAATTTGTAGATAAATTTTCAAAAGCGACTACAAAAGGCTCGAACAATCCAATGTCATCCTCATCACTACACGAAAATGCAATGAATATAATAGATAGAAGTATTGCTAGTTTTTTTATTGATTTCATACTTATTATTGTTTTAAATTATATTTCAATTTCAAAAAAAATGAGCGTCCATAGGCTAAAGACCTTGTGGTAGGTGAGTCGCTGTGTGCACCACCAGCAACAGCATTTGTATTTACAGTGTCAATATCTAATATATTTCGCACTCCAAAAGTTGTTACTAATTTTCTGCTGAGGAAAGATTTTTCGAAGTTTAAATCTAGCCAGCTAAATGCTTCAGTCTCACCTCGCTCAAAAGTAAATTCACCTTCGGCGTTTGCTTTTTGCACAAATTGTTGGGCACGACCATTGTGTTTTAGATATAAAGTGACGTTACTTTGCCACTTAGGAATGGTATAGTTTAAATTGAAATTGGCAGATAAATTATATAAAAAATCATCGTTAGAGTCTTGTTCTACATTTAAAACTTGTGAGACTCCTAAGACAGAAAGACCGAAACCACCAGTTAGACGTTTGTAGTTAAGTTCGTTTACAAAGAAGAATCCAAAAGATTTAAATTCATCAACATTGGTATATTTAAAAGCTAGCGGTTGAGGGTTAGAAACAATAAGTTCAATTTTATTTTCTAAAGCTATGTATGAAGCACTAATCTTACTTTTTAAGCTTAGGTGGTTTTTAAATTTGAAGCTCTTTTTTAAATGGAGAAATACAGAAATTCCTTTTTCAGGATTTAAATTTGGATTACCCTGTACATCATGATTACTATCTACAAAAAAGGTATATAGTTCGTCATAAGTTGGAGTTTTATTTGAAGATCCAATTACGGTTCTAAATTCTAAATCATTATCAAAAGAATATTTAGTACTCAAAGACATTATGTATTGAGGCTCAAATAAGTTTGAGAAAGCAGCCCTAAATCCTGGTCTTATAGAAAAACGATCTGAAAATTGATATTCTGACGATAAAAAAGCATCATATGTATTAAGCTGCCCCTCGACACGCTCACTATCTGGATCTATTAATACTGCGAGTCCGTCACCATAACCTTCCTCTAAAGTCATTTCGTACCCTGCTTGTAAATTAAAACGTTTGGTTTGAAAAATGTTGCTTAAAGTAGCCCTTGTGAAAAAAGCATTACGCGATAAATATTCTTGTCTAATTACATTTCGACGCTCTCTATCCCTTATTACATAAGTGTAAGTTTCTATATCATTTCGTTGTTGCTGATAAGAACCTATGATATTGTAATTTAGTTTATCAATAGAACCCATAGCGTTGATGGTGTGTGTAAACCGATTCGCTATGAGGTTATTATCTAAGGCTAAAGGATTCCTTGTGTCTGTAGCTGGATTAGGATTTTCATCAACAGATTTATTATTTCTTGTAATTAGTTCATTTAAAAAATCGAATCTGTAGTGGATAGAAAGATCTTTATCTCCTTGAAACCTGAGTAAAAAATTAGGGTTTATCTGTGTTTTTGGCAACCACTCGTGGCCTCTTAGCCCATTATTAATTTCATGATTTTCTCCTAATTGATCATTAAAAAAGCCTGTAAACTCATTTCTTAAAAATCCTGCTTTGGCGAAAAACTTTTCATTAAAATAATGATTAGCACTAACCGATTGTATGTGTCTACCTTGGTCAAATAATTCATATTCACTACCTACAGTTTCTTCTTGTAAATAGACGGAAACTTCTGTATCGTAACGTGAAGATTTTTTGGTGATTATATTGATGATTCCACTTACAGCATTTGAGCCATACTGGACTCCCATCGCACCTTCAACAATTTCAACACGTTCTACATCATCTAAATTTATTAATGTTAAATCGGCACCGTTACCAAAGCCTCCCTCATTAATTAAAGGGACATTATCGATTAGTATTTTAAAATATTGACCGTTCAGTCCAAACAACGAAACCTCAGATCTACCATTGCCTAAATTAGGGACTACGTTTATATTTAAAGTTTGATTTAATAAATCAGCTAAATTGACACCAGCACGCTTTTCAATTTCTCGTCGGCCTATAACCTTAACTTCAAAAATGGATTTATTGACGGATTGTGGATTGATTTGTCCTGTAATAACAACTTCCTCTAATTTTTCTCTCTTTATAGAGTCCTTCTTAAGGGCTCTTGCTTCTTGGGCTTGTAGGAAGCTTACGAAAAAAAGTAAAAAACAAAAACAATTTTTATTTAAACTCATTCTTGATTATTTTTGGGCAAATATATTATTATTCTTATTTATTCCAAATAAGAATAAGCTTTTTTTAAATTTATCTTGGCTCTAGTTTAATACAGCTATTATATGTATATTTAGATTATGAACATAGATAATTTAAAAGAGGAAATACTATTATTATCCACTCTAGATCGTGATAATCTGTTAAAGGATATTACAGATTC
>Ga0306864_1000492_pt1 | contig 18241 bp, 11 predicted proteins | sample AntRauTorckE5430_FD_190448 | JGI IMG/M metagenome (GOLD analysis project Ga0306864, IMG submission 190448) | Saline lake microbial communities from Rauer Islands, Antarctica - Metagenome Torckler E5 #430 (v2) (version 2) | ecosystem: Environmental > Aquatic > Non-marine Saline and Alkaline >...
CGTCGACGGACCACTGGAGGCAGAACTGCAAGAGTATGGGATTACAAATACGCAGGAATTTGTTATTTGGGATCCTGCTTTTAGAAGTGTTGATGAAAAAAATCATAATCTTGAAGTAGATGAATTTCTGCTCGGTCAAACGACTCTGAGCAAGATACATCCCTTCCTAGTCAATGGGGAACAAACACCTAACTTTCAAGTCGGCATGGGCGAAGTGTTGTATTTGCGTGCGCTCTGTGCCACCATCGAGAATGAAAACACTTTCATTGTCTATCCCGAGGGAATGGAACACAACTCTTGGAAAGAATCAGCTATACCTTTTTGGGTCATTGCGTCGGATGGCGTGACATTTTGCAAACCGCGTAAGAAAATAATCATGGTCATGTCTGGAGGACAGAGGGATGAGATTCTTTTGCAGTTTGATGAGCCTGGAAGATATGTGATTAGCCAGCAGGGGATTCAAGGCATGCAATTCTTTGACATGAGAGGTCATCCTCATGACCAAATTCTTGCAACTATTACCGTCAGTGAATCTAGCGATGGAAGCAAACCTATAGTGCCTATATCGGAAATGGAATTTACCCCAGGTTACAGTGAAGAGGAATCCATCAAAGCAGAAGATATCGCAGGGTCTGAAACAATTGTATTTTCCATGGGAGCTGATTTCGACAAATCTCCGTTCCCTCAGTACTACGTCAATGGCCAGTCGTTCGATCCGAACAAGATAAACTTTCACGCCAAACCTGGAGAAGCAAGGGAATACACTCTCATCAATGCGAACCACAATGCCCACCCATTTCATATACACGTAAACAGGTTCCAAGTAAAAGAGGTTGGATCAGAACTTTCAACGGAAGTTTATCCTGTATTGGAATCAGTCTTGGACTTTGACCCTGATATTTGGAGAGATACTTTCATGGTACCACCAAATGGGAGAACAAGGATTTGGGTGCAGTATAAAAATTACACTGGAAAAACAGTGTTGCATTGTCATTTCTTGGCACATGAGGATACTGGGATGATGGCCACACTTTTTATTGGCGAACAAGACTGGGTCTTTCGGGCGAAGGATCATATTCAGTGGATCATAGGATGCATGATTGGAACAGTATTCTCGAGTGTAGGATTGATTCTACATGTGCGTCGAGAGAAGAAAAGGGTCTATTCTGTGGTTTCAATGAACGAATTGAAATCAAAAGCAACGGATTAGTTTCTGGAGTAAATCATTTTAAACTAAGTGCAGTACGCATTGTGCATATGTAGTGTTTATTTAAGCATCATTTACTCTTTATTTTTCACATTATTTTTTCTTCCACTTTCTCTAATCGCTTCCTTGCCATTCTTGCATGAGGTATTTGTATTCCATGTGTGGAGATGCTTTGACTGCTTGTTATGGATTAAGAGTTTGGGTTGCTGAAGCAAAGAAGTCCGTCCCCCTGTGCAATTATTCACGATCCACATCAAAGATGAGGTCAATCACCGCTTGCAGCTGTGACTTTGTCTTGAAGTCATTGTGTGAAGAAACCTTGGGTTTGCAGCGTATCAAGAGCAACGTTCCTGATGGTTCCTGACAGTAGTCATCCATTGAAACGTCCTCGCCATTAATCTTTATTAAGTTTAATCATTATCTCTTTTCTGCTAATAAATTTAAATAATAAATTTTGAAATTTACATGTGACTTTTGAATTGATGACAGCCAGGCTAGTACTAGCGAAAATACGTGTTGACTTGGACATTCAAACCACTACGATCGTACTGAATGACTACATACTGACTATCGTACTGACTACTGCTCATGTTCAGGATGGCGGTTGGGCGTCATGTGTTATGTACGTCAGCAGCATGTGAGCATGTTACATCCACGAAATAAGGCAACAACTTCGAGATAATCCACGCTTCACAACGCAGCCTTGAATTCCTTGAAACTGTTCAACAGATGGATGAAAACATGAATAGCACGGTCTCGCTATCGTCGCTAGAGGAGGATATATCATTTCAATTCGATGTGATAAGGGGTCCCCTCGCCCCCCTCATCACATCCACCACCCTCTACATCTTCGTTGCTATCATCACATTCATTGAATACCGCAGTGCATCCTCTAAACTCACGAACTCGAACTCTACTAACCATCGTGGCGATGATGGCGCTATGGATTCTCGAGGAAGGAGAGTTAATAGATTATCTCTGAAGCAGCATGAGTCTTCACCCTCTGATGGACGAGAGGGTAGCAATTCTCCCTTTACCAGCAGATCCTCACATTCATTCAAAGCAACTGGGGAAGTCAACCGGAAACACTTTTACGCGTACCTCCTGTTTTCATTCATCATGAGAGTTATCTGCCTACCCCTTTTCTATATTTTTACGGACGTGGAGCAGATCACTTCGATTGTATCATGGACTCTTCCTACCCTTTCTTCTGCATTGGCATACCTCATTTTGATTTTATTCTATGCCCAGGTTGTTGCTACAGCTAGCGGAAGGTCAAACCCACTCGATAAATATGAGGGGGTCATTGTGAAGGTTTCTTACATCACTTATGCTGCTATTGTCGCTCTGAACTGTGTCATTCCAGTTTTGTCTGGGAAGGTACTTCTGATTACACTCTGGGGAGTTTTATGTGGGATCTACCTGATCTTATTTTTGAGCATGACCACAAATATAGTGAATTTGATGAGTCTATTAAAGGGAAATATACGTGCTACATTGGGGTGTAGATTGATCATGATGTCTACCATCTGCTGCGTTGCATTCATCAGCCGGAGCGTGATTTACGGATGGGAAGCTTATGCCGGGATCATGGGTTGTGGTAAATTATTTCCTGATCTCAGCTTTTGGAATGGTGTTTTCGGAAGAACGGCCCTTGGTTATTTAAGTTTAGAGTGGTTTCCGGGTTTGATGGCGTTGCTACTAATGCACCAAAGGCACGAAGAAGCACCGGCTGTGGAACATTCACACTCTAATCTGATGCAACTTGAAGCCGGGATCGGTATGGGTGTTGGAGTTGGAGTTGGGCAGTTGTCACCTCTCATAGATCCCATTCAACCGAATGTTGCGGATGGCGCTGCAGCGACTTCCAGTGGAACAGGTGTAAAGCGGTCAATTTCGGTAAATGCTGGGCGGCCATCTCAAAACCAACAGCAGCGGACGGTGATGCATAAATCAGCTACGGCCTCGGTAGGTGGTAGGGTGATGAGTCGATCAATGTCTAGCGGAAGACCAGCAGAAACTAAATCTTTACTCCGCGATAAGAGCGACAGTGCCATGACAAGTACTTCAAATCCAATATCTGCATATGGCGCCATCCATAAATAAATAACGACTTGGGCAAAGGATTGCGAAGAATTCGAGTAATATTGGAGAACATTTTCTAGTGCTGTGCATTTGCAGTTTGCATCTACATACATACAATACAGTACATATTATTGTTAAAGTGAAAAAAGTATGAACACATTTTTGAAATTACACACCATCTATCTATCAAGTATAAAAGGACGTATTATTCATGCGCCCAATCCGAGTACCAGGTGTTGTTGGACTCCTAGTTCGGTAGCAATCATCAAACTCATCATCGCACTCGCTGTTTGAAGCATCTTCCACATCACCAACTCGTAGAACAGCGGACTTTGCATCTCAAGTTGTGAAACTCTTTCTTGAATTGCCTTTCATGTTAATTGCGCACAATGCTATACTGTATCAGTGGTACATTTTCATACGAAAAATAAAAGGGGATGTGTAAGATAGTCCATGATCTATAGTATTAAGGAAACCTGATGTATGTATATATATCAATCGGAAGCCGTTCCTGATCTCCAAAGTTTGCACGATTGATGTTTCGAATGTACTGTAGTTGTATGACACATTTGTCTTGCGTAGATTTCAATGTGAATATGGATAGTTGACAGCAAAAGTTTCGGCAATTGTCCTGTCAATCTTCGCACTCTGCTTTGAGAGCAGACAGCAGTACACTTAGCTGAGGTGGCGTCTGCTCTTAGAGGATTTTGTAGAGTATGACCAGGAGGACTTTGCACTTTTGCTGGACTTTCCAGAAGGAGAGGATCCAGAAGAAGAGGATCCAGAAGAAGAAGGAGAGGTTCCACTAGACTTGCTCGACTTGCTAGACTTTCCAGAAGAAGAGGATCCAGAAGAAGAAGGAGAGGATCCACTTGACTTGCTCGACTTGCTAGACCTTACAGATGAAGAGGATCCAGAAGAAGAAGAAGAAGAAGAAGGAGAGGATCCACTAGACTTGCTCGACTTGCTAGACTTTCCAGATGAAGAGGATCCAGAAGAAGAAGAAGGAGAGGATCCACTGGACTTGCTAGATTTCCCAGAAGAAGAACTCTTTCCACTCAAGTGTCTCTCGATGAGAAGCCTTTTCTTCTTGTTATCTTCAACGGTGGCTTCTTGACCTGCTCTAAGATAATTATGTTGTGACCGGCTTGAAATGTCAGCAGAAAGATCATCCTTTGAAGATGCAAGAGCAACGATCGTCATAGCGAGAAAGACTTGAAGGGTGGAGGTAATGGATTTCATCTTGAATAGTTTTGTACTGTAGGTAATTGTGAGCATATGAAAGTGAGATATCAGCTCAACAAAAAGATTGGAATCGTGAGAGAACAACAATGATGCTCCACATTGTCAATGAAAACGAACTTGCAAGTACCGTAGAAAGTAAGATATCAGCTCAACAAAAAGATTGGAATCGTGAGAGAACAACAATGATGCTCCACATCGTCAAAGAAAACGAACTTGAAAGTACCGTAGATTACAGAAAATGATCTTTTCGAGTCTTTTAGCTTCGCGTACTATGGACGGAGTAGGGACAGACACACACGAATGAATGAAGCGTCAAGCGTCAAAGCAAAGTGGTAGACAGAAGAGGTGACAGAAGTGAACTTTTTAATGCCATTCTTTGGAATCTTTTGACTTTTTACCCCCCTCTCTAGACTATTCAAATTACTGGATGATAAAATTTTAACTTTATTTCAATGTTGCCAAATTAAGCTCCATGTTGGTATTCCCAGCATCACAATGATTAGTCTTGAAAAATCTAGCTGCATCGTTCAACGCACCAATGATACTGCAGACCATGAATCCTTCTCTCTGCCCCATTTTCGTATCAAGATCTGTACGTGCTCCACCAGGTGGGTGTTTGAAATCAGTTTCAAGAACGATGTTGCTTGGCGGTTCTTGCATCAATGATGCTTCACATTCGAAGAAGTCCTTCTTCATTTTACGCTTGGAAAAGAACCACTCTCCTATGGTATACCGTTGACAATAATGAATGAGCGAAGGAATAGGATGCTCTGCATGATCTGCTTTTCTTGCGATCGTGCACAATTCTTCGTGAGGCAATTTATCGACCATAGGCCACCCTTCTCCCCCGGCGCCTACGTTCGAAATCATGAGCGAATCAATGAGCTGAAAAGGCAACTCCAGATGTGCAGCTGCTATGCAAAATGCATACATTTCCGCCAAAAGATAAGGATATTCTTTGTGAACTTTCGGAACGAATTCAGTCCATTTCTCAGATATAGCATACATGTCTCGAACGGTTCCAATGTAAGGCGGTCCAGCTGGGTAATACGTGCCACCATCTCTCTGATCAACTTTTATTGCTGGAGAATCAGGACCTGCAATCTCTTTCAAATTGAAGGTGCGCCACTGAGTTCCCATTCCATATTTTTGCGCAAACGGCTGTCCCTGCTCAACCTTGAGTTTCCGATTCTCTGCATTCCTCTTTCCGAGTACCACATCGCGATCATTACTAAAGTCTCCAGTGATGGGTCTCAATAGGACCATATCGGGATCAATTAAAATGACAACATCATCTTCACGCTTGAGCAGCTTGCTCTCTTCATCTTCGAATCCAATTCCATGCTCCAACCAATATTTCAATCCAAACGGTTTATTGAAAAACTTGTAATCTCCGACAATTTTACCATCCTTATCTTTGACTCCGCTAAAGTGCGGCGTGAGATGAAGAATAAATTGTGTCCCCATGACATCCGTAATATGCTCTTTATGCCATTTTTGTGCTGCAATTGCATCCTCATCGGTACACCCGGAAGCAATGCGAGTGACAGTTCCGGGTTGTTTCACCTTCAGAGCTGAATGAAACATGAGATATGACTGCCAATGCTGAAACGTAGAACAGTCGGTCGAGAAAATAACATGATACATTCTTCCATCTTCTCCCAAGAGCAACTCGTAGGCTTCATCAGACTCTGCACTGACGAGAGCGGCCTCTTGAGCCGATTGAAATGTTGTCTCCTTGTCATTGTTGCCTTTGTTGTGTGCTTTGCGGCTCAGACCATCGTGAGTAAGGGTATCGACGTAAAATAGTCCGCCTAGTACGATGATTCCCAAGATTGTAAGGGCCCATGCATGAGATGATGACCGGGTTTTGTTATTTGCATCGGATGACTTCCGGGATTTGGAGGGTTTGAATTCATTGGATGAGCGATTTGCTGGACGAGTACGATTACCGCGCTGTTTGAGTACAGGATTTTGCATATTATAATTGTCTTGCTTGTGTAGAACTTGATTATCTTGTGGAGATGTGTGGTCTTAAGGGCGCCGGTGATGGAAATATAGTGGTAAATAAATAGGAGTATCGTAGTAGTTGATGAGAGTGTAGTTTGTTTGGCTTCGTATCGTTGTACTTCTCATGTTTAGCGAATTCAAAGTTCAAGCTAACCGCTCTTTTCTCAAAGCTTATTTTCACTTCATTCTACTAGAATGACATGGATAGTCATTTCGTCGGTTTGTTTCGTAAAAAGCATGCAAAAGATAGTGTGATCATTTTCAAATAATTGAATCTTAAGTTGGAAATTAAAGTTCACGCTTAAAGTAATAAAGATGTACATGTGTGTCTGCAACTACACATCTCTGCAATGAATGTATATACTAGACATTGGAAATAGATCTCTGCTGCCGCTTGAAGAAGCAGACAAAAATAAGATTTAGTCCGAGAGGTTGACACTTCCACGATCAAGCTTAGTCTTCAGGTAGTATACGTATGATCCAAGGAGTACAAAGGAGACAGAGAACATTCCGATGAATGCACTTGCCACCTTGTTCTTTGTGGCGAGGCCGGACATGATGATTCCGTTCCTTCTAGTAATCTTGATTCCCTCCATGTAAGTACAAGCACTTTCGTTAATGTAATCTTCTCCGATCTCGTTCGATAGTTTGCTTTCGCACTTTCCTGCAGTTTCATACAGCTCTCCACAAGATTCCTTGGTTGAAGTGGTAGAGTAACCGTACTGATTCTCTTCCGTATCTCCCGCACAGGAGTAACAGTCGGTATCTACGATGGAAGTGGTGGAGTAGGGAAGACTTGTTCCGTAGGTGCTCTTGAAGGCATTGCGTCCACCGTAATCATCAGCAAACTCGGTACAGGTATCATCAGTGAAATAACCGAGGACAATCCTTCCTCCATTATCAGAACAGTAGGGTCCGACATAGTATCCATTCCCATCATCACCATTACCTTCGAGACGACGTTCATTTGATCCTGCATAGGCAGTACATTCCGTATAATCCTCTGGATTGATTGTCGAATCATCCACCTCGATACACTGAGAGTAACCTGCATCTTCGAGACAAGTTGCAATGCACGAACTAGCATCATCATAGTAATCACACGAACAGTTCTCTTCCGCTGTTTCACACATTTCCTGCTTATTAGCAACGTAAGATGCGAGGTAAGTATCCATGTCTACAATATAATCTCCATATTTGTTACTGCATCCAGCCGAATTGCTGTTGGTACAAGAGTCAACGGGACAAAGACGAAATCTGGCAAGACGCTTGCTCTCAATGCGCACATCATTTTCATCGTCAACTTCAGAATTCCACTGAGAGATATGATGGCATCCCTGGAACTTGAGAGCATATCCGGAGATCCAAGTGGTGTCCACGCTATCATCTCCATTATTTCCTTCCGCACGACGTGCTTTGGAAAGGAGGTCCATTCCGAACTTGGAATCAGCTTTGACCTGCGAGAGGGAGTCGACTGCCACGGCTGAGGTGAATAGAGTGGCGACGAGAGCTAGAGAATACTTCATTTTTGCAGCTATAGTGGGATAAGAATTGAGTTAGTGCTGGTATGTAATGCGATGTGAATGTGTTCCAAGAATTCATTGACTCGTGCAAGAGATGGAAATAATGGATGGGATTTGGAACTTGGCAGTGCTTCCTGACCGACTCCAGGCGTGCACACAAGACCAGAAACTAGTGGATGGCATTGCCTGCCTAGACTACGATCCAATTCCGTTGACTTTTAAATACGCAGACGTCCATTTCATCATTCGACATGAGCACCTTCAGTCAAGGCTACTAGATGTTCTGCATTTTTCAAGATTGTTCAGCAAGTCAGTGAACTTACTTTTGGGGGAGTTCGGGATAATGAGCTTTAAGCGATCGCCAAGAAGAAAGAGGAACAATGTTTTGTGTCTGAATTTGGGGAGCGAATCTTGCAAAATGGATTCCCGTCAAATCACAGGTATACGTATCTTCGATGATTAGGAAGTTTATAAATAACGGACTCATTCTATACGCATATTCATGAATGGATGTTTTTTAAGCTTTTCTACATATTTGGCAGCTAAATATCATTTATATTGGCAATGCCGGCTTTGTTTTGGCGGTGCTCATCCAAGAGTAAAAAGCGCAATACCTCGCAATACCCAATTTTTTGGCAAGATTTGAGAAGAAGGAGAAATTGAATCGAGAAGCGTCACAACTCACAACATCCGCACAAGAATAGTTTATCTAGAGAAGAGGTACGTCTGTATATTGATGCCAACAAGACACAATGAAATCGTACTCATGGACTGATGATGAAGTGCAGCAACAGCAATATCAACAACATGAATGCAATGAGTTCCTCCTAGCTCGCTAGCTCTAGATTGAGATTACACGCCGCTCGCCAATTTGTCATAAAATGATCCACGGAAGTCCACTGATAACATTCACTAACAACACTGAATCTCCCAATCTCCTTTCAACAGTTTGTTCATAATATAAATTCAATCATGATGTTTAAATACTGCACAATTGCAATGACCCTTCTGGCTGGTGTAGCATCTGCCAACCCCTTTGCTGCAAAGACTACTCCATCCAATGCAGCATCTGCCTATCATGCCAAGCTCATGAAAGGCGCCGTTCCCACTAAAAACTCACAGATCCGTAATCTTGAAGGAAATGGAGATGATGCTAGTGATATTGATCTTACCGGATACTCTCTGCGCTTCGAGAAATGTCAATTTGTCAAGGCCTACTCCCAAGATCTTGCCGAGGCCGGTTCTGATACCGTACTTGCTACCCAGAGATTTGTTATTTTCCGTCTCTGTCCGGCTGGAAGCTGCAGTTCCTGTACCAGTGGATATGGAGAGTATGTTATTGATATGGAGCAGTACCTTGAATCTGCTGTAGAATACCGTCAGGCTGAGCAGGAGGATATGTGCGATACTTGTGATGCGCAATGTTACTACAATAATGGAGATGATGCTGCTGCTAATGGAGATGATGCCGCTGCTGCCGATGATGGTAATAATGGCGATAATGGTGACGAGGAACGGCGTCGTCTTACCACTGTTGATTGTGATACCTGCGCATCCGATTGTGAAAAGATTGCGAACATGGAGAGTAATTATTACCTTGATGCAACTTCATTTGTTAGTTGTCAGCAGATTAGTGATCAGACCGATGACAGTGTTGCCCTTTACGCAGGACCCCTCTGTGCTTCTCAGGGAGCAAAGATTAAGATCGGAGTTTTCACTGATCAGTACTGTATGTTCCTTGATAGCTCGAAGGATGTTGAGAACTACTTGACTGATGGGAATGGAAATGGAATGAAGCTTTCCCATGCTCTTCTCAAGACTACCTACACTACCTCTGACTGTATTTCTTGTTTGGCTGATTATGATGGTGACGATGATGCCGGAAAGTCTTCTGCCGGCAATAAGGAAGTGTGTACCACTCTTTACGAGTATGCCGCAAAGTGTGAATCCTATCATGGATTCGAAGGAATTAGTTCCAACAATTATTATGACTCTTCTAACCAGCTTGCAAATGAAGAGTTGGTTTGTGACTTCATTTCATCCCTCAGGGGTGGAACTTACAGTCAAGATGGAGAGATTGTCATTGGTGGATCCAAAGTATACACTGCTGGAGGAACCTCAACAACTGGAGGACAAAAATTCGCGCTTACCTTTTTCATCATTGGTACCGTCGGTCTTGCTGTTTATTCAGCTATGCTTCACACTCAGCTCACCAAGGGCGGAAAGCCCAACCTTGCTGCACAGGGAGGTGCAATGGCATAAGTTCTTGTTAATCCGTACTCACTCAATGTTGGCATACAAGGCACTTTCATAATGTTTGTAGATTAATAATACTTGAAAAATCCTGAAACCAAATGTGAACCTATCATACATAAAATAGTGACATGATGATTCAATGAGGGTTGTTCGTTCAGTACCTTTCAGTACACACATTATAAATATGATATAAAAAGAGTGTGTAATAAATAGAGAATATTATGTATTATTCATAGTCTACATTTAAGTTTACTGGGCTGGTCTGGTGTTATATCGAGATGTTCCTTGCGAGCTTGATCATATTTACTTTTTGGATTGTATCGCCAATTTCTATGAGAGTGAATCATCAACCTTTAACCATCCATGTATTGCATGAATATATGCCACTGTTGGATCACTGTCAAATACATTGAATTCGTGATTACTGCGAGTATTATAAATTATGGTTCTCCCGAGGCCAAATTCATTGAGATGCTCTACATGAATACAGGAAGATGAAGGCAATTAGGAACAATCAAGTGAAACGGAATGACAAATATCCCTTGCAAAAATAATTCAATCAGAAAGACTAATCTGATAACCCACAATTGAACCATAGGAACAATGTCGTGTATTTCATAAACGTTATCCTCACTTTGTATTAATTTGCAAGGGAGAAACAATGATGTAGAACATACCTTTGGCACCCTTGTCCGTGTAGACACGCAGTTAAAATTGTGGGCAGCATATGTAAAAGAACCTGGAGGAAAGGATGTGATTTCTGATAGGGTTGAAGGTGAGCGGTTGGGGAGTTAGAATCAGATATGATGTAACTAACGATCAACATCACAGCGTTTACATCGGGTAAGGTCAGCCAGAAATCTCATATGTTGAAAATGCCCGCAGGGATATCATAGGTTGATATCCAATAGAGGTGTGTTGAGTTTTGTCATCATTCCTTCGCCGATACTACTGTGCAGGATTGTGGTGAAATTATAAAGCCATCTCAAGACTTACTCTAAGAATCCATATTGTTCAATGTCTGTTTATTGCAAGTCGATCATTCATCATCATATGATGGGTTCAAAGTGTGGAAGCATCAAATTTCAGCTTTAATTTTTTATGTGGTTGTGAGAAGATGATGACAAGAAGATAAAAGAGAGCAAAACGTGATGGTCTGTCTGTGATCAGGACATACGCGCAATACTTATTTTCCACCCTTTTTTCCGAATTCTAATTTTTTTTATTTCAATTCTGGTTTCATAAAAAACCGAAATCCATAAAATCGATTTCACTCAAATAGAAATTGATCAGCAACAACATGGCGATAGCACCATCCTCGCGCTTCCTTTCTTCCTCAGCCACACCGCACTTCCGGAAAATTCTAGTGGTCATCAAGCAAACAGCCTACGAGGAATATTCCCAGCTCCGTCTCCGAGGCAAAGCACCCAAAGCCCTCCGATGGCAAAGACTCGAAAACCGCTATAAATCACATAAAGCATGCGTCAACGACTTGCAAGGCATACTCCGCCATCACAACATTGACTTCCAGTGTATTAACCGTGTCGAACTAGATCGTCAACATCTTGCCAATGTCGATCTGGTCGTGGCAGTGGGAGGAGATGGGACCGTACTTTCCTCCGCGCATTTCCTTGACAACGGAACGATTCCTCTTTTAGGTGTCAATTCTGATCCTATTCAAGAAAGTGATAGGGACACGAAAAAGAATACGGATGAGAGAAGATCTCACGGAGCCCTTTGCATGTGCACCGCTGACAGCATGTCAGATCGGTTGGCGAAGGTTCTTTATGGACAAGGAAAGATGCAGGAAAGGACGAGGATACAGTGTGTTGTCAAATCTACATTCTCGGAGACCAGGTTGGTCCCTGCTTTGAATGATATATTGATAGCAAACCCTAGCCCCGCAGACGTTAGTAGATTTCGTATGGGATTCGCGGAAGGAGTGGATATAAGTGATAATTTGCGTCTAACGGATGGGAGAGGATCTAGCATTGAAGAAAAGGAAACCATGCCATACAAAAAGTATGGCACCGTCACTCGATTCGGAAACACGCCATATGATATCAGAGATAGTTTGAATGTATGGAGTTCGGGATTGTGGATGAGTACTGCTACGGGTTCAACTGCTGCAATGGCTGCAGCAGGAGGAAAACCGATGGATTTACCCAGCAAGGATATTCAATACTATATCAGAGAGCACATACACGAACATGGAATGGATGTGCTGCCAGAGGTGGTGGATAATGGATTTGTCAGAGATGGTGAACAATTGCACATGAGATGGAACTCACAGAAGGGTAATATTTTTATCGATGGAAGTCATATGATCCACCCTTTGCAATTAGGGGATGAAATACTGATCAATTCGAAGGCCCCGCCACTTCAATTGTTTGTCCATGATGCATGATTGAAATACGCGCACTAATAGATATAATGAAATCTGATATACTTGCCGCTGTGATTTATTGAATACAATACAATGCAAAATTGATATGCGACGCGCAACACATGTTAATTGTGCAGCGCATTGTGCACAGATGATAATACTACTTAATAGATTTCCAGTATTTATGCTAGGCATGTTACTAGGTTAGTAAAAGGAAGGAAGCAGAAAAGAAGAAACCCTTGCTTTGTTCAATCCAATAAAGCTTTTGTATGTATTTTGAGAAATATGAATGTGGTGTTCGATGAGTAAGTTAGGCCTTTCATTTAAAATTGAAGGCTGTTTCTTGGAAGCCACCCATTATCATTTACGTCACTTTTTCAACCGCTACCGACACACATCCAACATCAAAGCCATCAACCATCAAAGCCATCAATCAAGCAACACTCAAGCCATCAACTTCAAGGAGAGCAATATATTCTTTATCCTTCTTGCTTGCAATTCTTTATCAAACTCAAGAATTATGAAAACATACGTTGCATCAATTATCTTATTATGGAAAAGCAGTAATGCATTCCTAATTCCAACTCCAGCACTCCACACAAAAACAAATCCTACCAGTCTCATGGCATCTTCCTCCCCCTCCAACCAACCCAAGCCCAAACAGAAAGCACAGCCGCCTCATGTAGGATTCCAACAACACGGTGGCCCAATCAATCACGACTACTGCCGCCTCACCAATGATCAAATTCTTAAAAAAATGCAACAAAGAAACAAGGCACGTCGCGCAAGGAATTTCGAACTCGCAGATGAGATCCTCGCCAATCTCAATCAGAACAGCGTATACCTCCACGATAAGAAAAAATTGTGGAGAGCAGATGGGGAAATATTTGACATCAAGGGATATGAAACAATGGAATATTCAAAGTCAATCCAGTCAAAACCTATCTCATCAAGGGAAGAGGAGTATGTCAATCAAAAGTTGAGGGAAAGGAGTAATGCCAAGTTGAGCAGAGATTTCAGTACCGCAGATGATATTTTGGATGAATTGAAGTTTATAAAGAATGTAGTAGTGGATGATTCAAGTCTTACCTGGAAGGTGACAGAACCATTTAAGACGGCGTACACGTATGGAGGGAAGAGGTTGAATAATGTGGCAGAAGAGGAGATCCAAAAGATCGATGGTATGATAAGAGACAGGGCAAAGGCAAAGGAGCAAAAAGACTACAAAGTTGCCGATGACATTGTGGAAGACCTCAAGGTTTCGTACGGTGTGAGGGTGGATGATTCGAAAAAGTCATGGTTCTTTTTGCCAAAGTTTGATGATGATGAAGGTTATTTAGATGATGCAAGTGAGCGTAGAGGTCGTGACGATGCAGATACTAAGTGGGTTGATGAAGTACGCAAACGGGAAACAGATGACTTTACTGTAGAGATTGATGAACCAGTTTCTGTTCTTTCTGATCATGACGATAAAGTGCCGGATTATGATGATGAAACATCATTTGTTCCTGAAGGAAGTAGTATGCCTGATGGAATTAGTATACCTGATGGAAGTAGTATGCCTGATGGAATCAGTATGCCTGATGGAATTAGTGTAGCTGAAGACCCGCCAATACCAGATGGGATATCATTGAGTAGCGAGGAAGATGATACCAAATTTTCACAATCGCCGCCAATGGCGTTGGAAAATCTGGAAGCGTGTACCGTTCCAGTGTTGAAAGAAAAGTTGAGAGAGGCAGGACTTCCTGTGTCAGGAAGAAAGGCTGAACTCATTGAACGCCTGCAAGAGAATCAATAAATGACTATATGCAATTGTTTATTCGTAGTATATAGGTCAATTACATTGCAGTTTGTTTACATTAATTAAAATGGATTAACATGTTGAAGAAACTTCCAGATCAATACTGGAAACGTGTTATCGCTGCCATCTTGATTGCCCACAAGTCGAATGTTTTCTCCTTCTGTATCTAAGCCTCTATTCAAACCTTCTGATTCATCTTCCGCTTCGTCTTCCTCTTGTAACGTCTGCAAGAGTGCATCTTGGTCTGAATCAATCTTCAATCTTCGCATTAGATTCAAACTTAAAATTAGGCAAGATAAACCAATACAGAACACCATCATGATTTCTGTAACAACCAACACAATTACCCAGCTATTCTTCATGGGTGGCGTTGGCTTATACGAAAATGGCTTATCTTTTACAATTATGTTGTAGAATACTGCAGCTGAAGATGTAGAAGTTAAATCACAATGGGTCGCATGGTTCATAGGCAAACCTGTTTCAGCATTAAATGCACTTGCAAACAAAAGTTTCTCGCATCCTCTCTGAGGTAGTGCATTGCCTCCATGTGTATCGGAATTAGAGTGAGAATTTAAATTGGAACACAAGAGTTGCAAAGTAGAGTCCTCCACATATGATGCTAATCCATTGGCATCATTCCGTTTCATACCATGAGAGATCCAATAGTTCACGAGTGGATCAATAAATGTGCTATTACTAGTCACGGTATTATGAGGACTGTGACTGTCACACGCCCATGATGGAATAGCATACATCCCCTCGCAATTGAAACTGTGCTCTGTGTTCCGATCCAGCATCGGCATTAAAATGCTAGTGGCAAATCTATCAGGGTGTGGCATTCTATCCCAGCCTGCTAACAAATCCACAGCATTGTAACTTTCTACCCATTCAGTTCCATTGTAATCAAATTGAAGTTGATTCAGTCTATATGCGTTGACGGTACTAGTACTAGTACCAGTACTAATTGTGCTAGTATTGGTGTGAACACCATGCCATACAGTATCAGTATCATTCTTGACAAACACCAGATTCTTGGAATAATATTTTGCAGAACTCATGCCACTATCAGTATCACGCGTACGCCGTCCATGTTGTGTACTAGCACCTGAAGTACCATCCGCTTTCTCTCGCTAACATTTTCGCCATCATTCGCATACCAAAGTTCCTCATCCATAAGTCCATCCGTCACATCCATCCAATTTTGAATCATATCCCATTGGGTTCTAGTGGGCCCATTCTTTGAATGTGAATCATGCAATATGGTTCCAATTTGGTATAGATCCCGATGGGCCTTGGAAAGGATTGCCAAATGTGATAAATCCAACATTGCGAAAGGACACTGTCGCAGTAATTCCGCTTCAAAATCTGTTGCGACTGCTTCCCGTCCAATCGTGTCAGTATTGGAAGTGACATTGGCATGGCATTCGAGTAGATAGAGCATGGCATGGTAGACGGATTCATTTTTTGGGAAATGCATGGAATAATGTTTGGGGGGTATGGCTCGAGGGTTCGGTGTCCATTTCTGTTCCTGGAGGAGAACCATAATGTGCGCCAATGCTCTTTCCCACTGGGGAGCATCGATGGGCACCAATGATTCGAATGGGTGAATGATATTGTAGCATGGCACCAGTGCGTCATCTTTGTCATTTTTGCAATGTTTCATGACGCGTTCCATCCAAAAATTGTGCATTTTATATATTCTATCAAAGTACCATCGCAGCTGATTCAGATCGTGTCTGGTTTGATTGCTGAGATAGAAGAGTTCCAGTAGACTTGTAGCATGCATGGGTGTGGCAGAGAGCCGCCCTGAAGAAGTAATGTTGAGTTCCTGGACGTAGGTGTATGCACCATTTATATCTAAGCATGACAGTGATGGTGTAGAAGCAGTGGTATGGTCTTGTTTGTCGTCTTGTGGAGGAGGGCAGGGTATGTAGTGTATTGGTAGATCATGAGCGGAGGGGAATAATTTGGCTGTTGGAATGGTTGTGCCATTGTAATAATATTCCTCAGTTGCACGAATATTATTAACATGAGTTGATGATGTTGATGATGTTGATGACGACATCGATGTATTCGGATGATTGTCCCAGTATATGTATCTTGGCATGAATCCATTGGTTCCCTGCATGGAGAATAAAGACCTAAGGTATGACCATGCATCGTCAGTTCTATTTGCTTTTATAAGTGCTCTCGCTGCTAATAATGTTGAGGTAGACTCTTGTACTTCTTGAACACGAAAATTTGTTGTTGATGTTGTTGTTGATTCGGAAGAACAAATGGCTGCACGTGTGAATGATATAATATCGCCTTGGTAATGGTCCCGGTCCTGATCCTGGTCATCCTTATCACGAGTAGCGCCCTGCTGATGCTGATGGCGATTGTGTCCATGTGCATGTTCGTGATTTGGAAACTGAAACAGCGATATGTTGAAAGCAGTCGTGACTTGATTGGCTTCGATTAATTTCAATGCTTCTTTCTCCATTGTTGCTGTCCCTTATAATGATGGTATGTCTAATGTTTGTCTGGTGTTTGCCTAATGTGTCTATGTCTAATGCATTCCTAATGTCTAATGTATCGTATTATACTGGCTCCAGTTCAATGCTGTATCTTTATCTTTACTGGTGATTTGTTGTTTCTTTGTTGAATGTACAACAGTATGGTAACAGTAGTGTTCACTTCTTGGTCCTTATATGTTGATGCAATTTCAATTGTTGAGAGTTGAGACTGAGAAGGATGAAGGATGATTGATGATTGTGCTAATTGATCTGAATTGATGGCATTATTTGTCTTTTGCGCACATTTCCAGTTTCAGCTTTTTCCTTCCCGCCAACCAACCGACAACCGACAATAATTAATTATTATTTCAATTCAACCATTAATTCCTAATTCCAATACTACCTACCTACCATACTCTCTCTAGAGATTCGCTATCGCTAGCTAGTAGAAGCTATCAAATCGGCAATGCATTATTATAATCACTGTAATTTTATAATATCATAGCTCACTCAGTACATGCGCATGATAGGGTTAACCAATCACCAATCACCATTCAGCATGGCACGCATCACCTCAATATCAACACTGATAGCTGCACTAGTAATACTCTCTGTCATAATAATCAGACCAATTCAAGGATTTGTACCAAGGAAAGTCCAGAGTCCAAGATCAGACACAGGAACGCTTCATCTTTTTCAATCCGTACCTCCTTCACCTTTGAATTACATTGATAATCCTATTGATAATCCTATTGACAGTCAAACCGGAATAATCATACCCGGTAAACATAAATGGCTAGGTGGGGCTGTTGATTCCAAAGGAAGAATATATGGCGTGCCCTCCAACGCTGAACATGTGATTTGCCTTTCACCACCAAATGCTGCTGACACTGACACTGACACTGACAATGACACGAACGATACTGAACAACAATATGAAATGCACACCATACCACTACCACCATCCATCGCAAAGGGACAATTTAAATGGCTAAGAGGTATCATATGGAAAGATTACTTGTACGGTATTCCAGCTTGGTCCCAGGATGGTATATTACGTGTTGATATTGCATCCTTTTGGAAAGACAAGGACAACAACAGCAGCAGCAACATCAACACGACGAATCACGATACAGAGTCTTTGTATGCAACAGCCATACCCCTTCCAGAGGGAGCGCTTCCCAACAAGAACACTGATTCCATTAACACCAATAGATGGCTGTGGCATGGAGC
>Ga0306864_1000493_pt1 | contig 18229 bp, 14 predicted proteins | sample AntRauTorckE5430_FD_190448 | JGI IMG/M metagenome (GOLD analysis project Ga0306864, IMG submission 190448) | Saline lake microbial communities from Rauer Islands, Antarctica - Metagenome Torckler E5 #430 (v2) (version 2) | ecosystem: Environmental > Aquatic > Non-marine Saline and Alkaline >...
ACGCCGATGTTATCTGGGATGATGGGATCATTTCGGTATATAGGACGGAATTCTTACTCAATAGCCGAAAGAAGTGCCGATAATGACGATTGGAGTGTCCCATCATCGGGGCTACAGAAAATAACTCGGTGAAACCTTCGGCTACGCTGCTGAGAAGAAACAACATTAGGATTGTACATAAATGCTGCATGATAAATTGGTGTGGTTTGTAGTATGATACGTGTAGTGTAATGCAGAGTAACAGTATTCTCTACTACTACTAGTAGCACTACTCCTAATACCAGAGGATTCGAAGGAGGTCAGAAACTTTATGTTCATTCTATCGAAGCCATCACGTTGTTGGTCCGTCCGTTGTCAGTCAATTCCCTAGGCCTGTTCAATCCCGAGTAGTGAAATCACCCATGACTCAAAGAAGTGTGAATACAGAAAATGATATCATCAAAAATTTGAATTTTTGAATTGCTGCTGCTGAGAGGAGAAGCAATTGTGATGCAATATGAACAATCCATCTATAATTGCGCTCCTCCCCCAAACGACTCGTTTGCCTTCACTAATGCATCCCACACTTCTGTCAATAATGTCTTCCTCTTTTTCAAAGCAATGCCTTTCAAACCACCAATAGCTCCATCGCTTTTGCAAAGACTGGCAATTTTTGATAGTGACAGGATTGCTTCATGCCGCAAACTCTTATTTTCACTCCCAATATTGCCAAGTACGCCAAGCATACGAAACATGACGACTCGACAGGTTTGAGTGATATCTCGACCTTGCTCGTCACTTAAAATATTCACGGGCACACCGACAGGTCCCACAACAAGATAGAATGAAGATACTAATACAGAAAGTGCATTGTAGACCAATCTTTGAGTGGGGGCATCATCCAAACCGTAAAGAATGCTCATTCGCAGGGCTCCATCTGATATTTGAAGTTTCTCCACGACGGTCAGAGTTCTACTCTCCAGCATTGCTGTAAGCTCGTTAGCATCAACAAATATTTCTGGGACATTCTGAATGAACCAATCCGAAGCATTGAAAGGTAGTCCTTGTCTGATCAGAGACGCCGCAAGCCCCCCATGCTTTGCGACCGCATGTCGTACCATTGACAACATGATTGGACAATTTATGGAACAGTCATCACAATCACCATCAACTTTCTTGTTGGCACTATTGTAACAGCCACTGAGTAAAAATAGGAAACAACGGACAAATAATACGTCTCGACTTGCGAGATATTCAGAGGCAACTTCTGGAGCTGATGCAGATTCTGCCACTGCCGCTTCGTTGGCTACAAGAGCTCGATTAAAAATGCAAAGGAGTATTCTTCTAAGCGTATCATTTGTCCAAACCTTGATGCTGCACTTGAGCAGCACTAGAGGATCTTTAACAAGATTTGTATATGACATGAAATGGAAAGACTCCTCGACAGATTTGAGTAGCATACTTGCTACTTCAACATCTACCTCATTGGATGGGAAAGAAGCCCTACTTGCTAGATATAGACGTTCCATGTCCTTTCTATAGGCACTTGATGGGGAATCTTCTTCAATAGAAAGCATATCTTGAACTGCACGAGCGACAGATGCGGGTTTGATCAATTTTACATCGAATTCTAGTTCCACACCATCTTGAATTTTCGGCAATCTATCCAAGCCCTGTTGGAGAACTTCTGGACAGAAATATTTCACAAACTTGTCAATTTCTCCTCCAATGGCACTTGCTGGCTCGAGATAAACACGCGACACGATTTCTTTCAACGGAAGTGACGAAGGAATGATACAAAACGGCGATTTGGGAAATTTCAATAGGAATGAAAAGGCGTAGACAAGATGCACCAGAAATTGCTGCCAACCATCGGCATCCAAGCATTTGAAATTATTGAGCATTTTGCGACATTTCGACTGGATTGAAAGTGGAAGCACTGCTGGCACATATGGAGGACCCTTGTTCATCAATTTCGATATAGCTGTCTCGATGAAAACCAAGGCGTGCTTGTCGTGATAAATTTTTGAGCTCAAGAGTGGATCGTTCAAGACTTGGTCCAACGCTGAGCTAAATGTGTCATATGAAACACTGTTGCATTTTCCCATCTCTATCATACTCATTATATCTTTCGCTGAATCATTACTTTCGGCATCAGTGCAAAGATGCGACGCCCATTTACAAAACTTGGCAATCTCAGCATCTTCTTCTTTCGTAGGATTAATGGATTGGGTCTCTGTGAAAAGTATACTGTGTAATACAATTTGCAGACAATTGATCTCAGAGCAGACAATTAACTGCCGAATTCTTGACACAAACGACTCGCTTCGTCTTGACACGGCCCAGTTTTGAGAAATAGTAAAATAAGATTCACAAGCACTTTCGTTCGCTCCAGGTGTTGACAGATATGTTGAGCAAATTGTTATCAACGTCGCAAGGGCGCTTTTAATGAACTCGTCAGATCGATTTGACTCCTGCAAATTCGTTTTTGCATAATCAACGCATTTCACCACATCAAAGAGAAGCTGACAGCATTTCTCAATCTCATTCAAGGATCCGCCTCCACACTTTTGCACCAACATACCCAGCGTCTGAACAACCATCGCCATTTGACCCCATATTATACCCTTCACATTTGCGTGCAACTGTGAAATATATGATATGAGAAATGACCTCGTTAATAAAACCAAATCTGAATCCTCTCTCAGCGCACCTAATACTTTTGCTGAAATGGATACCTGTGAACGAAAAGCTGCGTATAGACTGTCCCTATTTCGAACTTGCAAATGACCACTGTTTCCCGTAGTGCGAATGTGATGGTCATTCCTCACACAGTCTCGAATGGAGCTAAATATCAGAGATACTGCACAGTCAGCATTGTTCGCTATCATGACTCTAATCAATACATCTGGCATAATACACGACTGCCTCAGTACTCCGGCAACATACATGGCTTCACGAGTTGACAAAGCAGCAATAGCTTCCACTGATTCTTTGGCACAATCAATAATTCGCATGTTCACATCTTTATTTTCTCCATCATTGCAAATTTCAGCAATCCTACAAGCATCAATACAACCTCTAACAAGAGATCCCGATGCTATACTGCAATTAGCAGCAAGTCGTCTCACAATCTCTGCACATTGAGGTATGTAAGTACGACAGAGTGCATTAGCCACATGCTCATGACGAAGTATGGGAGTGTAATGCATCAAGGAAGTAATAATGGCTGATAGCTCACTATCATATATCGATCCGAGAGAAGTTTCAGATAGGAGCGAGTCTGGCTTTAGCTTGATTTCCGTAACAGAATCCGGACGATCTTGACCGAATTCTTCTTCTTTTCCGGCATCATCCTCTTGCGCGTCTCTATCTTGATCGGCATTTCGTTCCTCGTTGCTGCTGCCAGACAATATCAATGCACGCGTACTGGCCTGAATGGGCTTCAATGAGGAAGCTACCAAGTTCAGCAACTCCAAGAGAATTTTACAGACTGTGGATTCGAGAGTATCTGACTTCTCCAATAATGCCGTATCAAGTACGCTGACAACACTTTTCCGTATCCTTTTTCTATCATTGCTCTCTTCCTCCTTGGAATCTCTTTGGCTTGAGATTTCAACACTCTTATCCTCTTCCTTGTGAGAATGATCATCATCGTCGTCGTTATCGTCATCGTCATCACCTTCGATGAGATCTATATCTTCGATATCATCACTACTTTTGGCTTTCCTATCATCATCGTGTTTACTTTTACCACATATTTCCTTGAGAAACTCGTCATACCAACCGCTTGTCGCTACCGATTGACCACCCGTTTCCAATCTGTCAGTGACAACGACGCCTTTACCCAACACGACTTCTTTCTCTTCATGACTTCCGACGGTAATTAACCTCCGTTTTCTTTTAAGAGGTCTCGATATATGTTTTGCAACAGGCCTACATAATTCAGGAGCAAGATGGGAAAATACTTCGATATTTTCTGCACATGCATGTCTAGCAGCTACTTGCTCCAGTAGCTGCACAATAGTCGTGACAAAATCATTACCATTTTCTGAACTACTAGCTGCATGATCCATCTTTGCATCTTCCTCATCCTTTTCCTCATCTTCATCGTCTACAATGGAATTCAAAGTTGCAAGATGCTGGGACGACGAGAGGAGGCGGAGGAGGAGTGGAAGCCTGAGCATCTCATTTTTCTTGGCAGGGTCCGTATCCGCATCTGCAGGGGTGGAAAGCGCTCGTTCGTAGTCACCACAGGCTAGAGATTCGTGTAGTGACATGGATGACGGGAATGCATTTGAATCTTCCATTCGTAACCTTTCTCCAAGTCTGAATTACAAGGAGGTGTTGTTTATTTTAGCAATTGAAGAAATAAAAATATAAAAATCTGTAAAAATGTGATATTCATATTTTCCAGTTGTACCGACACGGTTAACGAGGGAATTGAAGTTGAAAGTTCAATGACGGCTGACGGCTTTTATGGTCATTTGTTGTGTGGTGAATATTCATTTGGAATGCACAACGAAAGGCGCTGTTGCAGGATTATCCTTGCTGGTCGTTGACTGTGTTGATCACTTAGTTCAACCATCGACGATTTTCTTCCTAAAAGATTACCAGGATAAATGAGGTTCATTATCTTTCCGCATGCACGTGCCACACAACTGATCTCACAGTTTTTTTTCAAGGAAACGTCATCATGCCTTGAACCTTCTGTGAATTGCAGCAAAACTTCGCACAGATGCGCAAAATGCAGAACAATGATTCTGACAGTTTGAGGTTTCGGTGAATCATCACCTTCCACAAAGAATCATGTCCTTTTCGGCCCATTCTTCGATAATAATTTTGTTCGTTGATCAAGCCTGAAACCTGCCTGAAACGGGACTATGAAAATAAAGCTTGAAACTCAAACGGGACGGCAATAGTAGTTTTGTTTAAAAATATGCAATAGTTTTGAGTTTTGAGCTTTTTAGTTGATGACGCGTTCTACTTTTCTTTTACTTATTAAAAAGAGAAAACGGTGCACCTGTTTTACCTTGTTTTACGCACATCTCCTACACCCATTCCGTGGTACGGAACACCTTTACCAGTTAAGTGTTTCCAACCTCACTTCTACGTAGAAACTCTGTAGACCCCGGACAAAAGAAGGCACCGATTCAGTTGGCGGAATGAAACAATTCATACTGTGACGAACTATTCAGAAAAAAATGCTTCAATTAAAATCTATCTAATGGTGCAATCAAATCTAATGGTCGCACCTCGTACTACTTTTAATCAAATTTATTACGTCTAGTGAAATGGTGCAAAATATGTTTTATTTGGTATTCAACTTCCATGTGGGTCAAATAATCTTGCTACCCCCAGCAGAAGGCAGACACATCACTTCAACATCACCTTTTACTTTCGCGGTCATACCGCCATTTGGTCCGCGAACCTCCACCAGGCATTCTAGAGCGAGCACAAATTGAGATAACTTGAACTTCAATTTTACGTTGAAGTACGAGCAAACTAAAGTGTTGCTTCTTGCTTATTGAACCAGAGCGAAACTAAAGTATGCATCACTGCATATTTTGCAACAAAAACCTAAATACATACGTGGTCGGCCCACCCACGGCAGCACAGAAGATCCTTGAGGTAGCAGTCAACTGTAGTTCGCAGAAGTTGATTTGCCAATTGTACCGCATTTCTGTAAACTGGTGTAAACTGGGCAAGCACTAGTTTTCTATCTACAATATATACTTGATACCTACCTAGCAAAGGCATACGCTATACTATGAATGCTACTCCATCAAGGTCTAGCGTCGGAAGAAGCCATATTCCTGATAGAGGAGAACGCAAACTAGATCCTCCACGAAGGAACGATCCAGCTTCCGTTGAAGAAAACATGATGTCGAGTGGCTTCACTGCACTCACTGGAAAAAATGAAATTGCCGATCACCTTCACTCAGATGAATTTGTGAATGAGGTTGACAAACACTGCTATAAAATTGCCCTCTATTCCATTGTGGTATTTGTAATACTTACCGCATTAACCTATTTCATATACTGGGATCATTTGGAGAGACTTGACGGGTTAGAACAAAAGGCGTCGGCCCTTTCCTGTTTGTTCATAGGCATGACATGCGTTACTACCATGATACCACTTTTTGTACGCGGGAAGAAGCGGTCGCGGAGCGGGGTTCTATTTGCATCTGTTACGGTGCAGTTTGTCGCTTTTATCACCGATCTTATGTTGGCTTCTGTACCTGTGCCAGTTTATGTCCATCCTTTCTCTGGTACCCGGGTCTTCCTACTGAGATGGTGTGAGTGGACTCCATTAGCTTTTGTTATGACGTTTCTAGCAGACTTTTGTCGAGCAGCTCCGAGTGCAAGAGAGTTCCTCGAAAATTCCGACTCGTATAACGTGCGGATAAATCACTTATTAACCGCTTTACGGGTTAATGCTCCCGTTCCGCCTTTGAATGATGTTGCCAAGGGAGATGATGATGCTACCAGAGATGGTGATAGCGATCACGACTTGCATGTAGAGAATTCTCAAGATGCGAGGGAACTAGAACAGCAGCGGGAGGTAGAAATCCGTGTGATGAAGAATTTACGACCCTCCTATGTGGTTGCCTTGAGTCAAGGCTGTTCCACTTTTGGCGGATGGCTCCTTCCCCTTGTTGATAATATATGGTTGCACTGCACAGTACTTGTGATCTCTTTTTGCCTTTTCTCTGTCATTCTTGTACGGGCACATGCGCAAGGTCAGGTGCTGAAAACCTTGAAAACAGGAGTCTCTGTTGCGGAAAAGGAGGTCTACAAGTGGGCTAAACTGTCCCTTCAGCAACTAAGATTGTGCGCTGCACTGTGGACTGGACTTGTGATTTCTTACTTCTGTTACACTTTTGGACCACTTTTAGGCCCAACTTGGTTAGTTTTTCAAGGCACAGATTTGACATTGATAGTGGAATGCCTCATTGATGTAATGTACAAAGCTATGTACATGATCGTCATTGTTGAAGTTCATGACACGATATTTGACCCAAAAGCTAGAGCGTGCAGATGGCTCGAAGAACTGCAACAAATGATGGGAGTTGTTTGGGAAAACTCATCAGATGTAATTTGCATTTCAGTCAAAGGTGCCAATGGAGACGTTTCCACTATTCTGAGCCCGACGTATCTCAAAATCTATTCCAGATCCACCGCTGTCTCTGCGAGTCGAGATGAAAAAATACAAATGAGGCAGAAAGGTATTGCATTTGTTCTTGACGCCTCAGTGCTTGATAATTTGAGTTCGACATCTGATGCAGATCTTCAGAAAACAAACATTGTGCCGTCCAACGTCTACGACGTAAATTTTGACGAAGGAAACACATACGATTCGGGATCCATTAGAATTTCTGAGAGGGATGAGTTATCTTCATTCGCACAACTTGTACGTACTTTTCGTGTGTTGTTGCTCTATTCGTGTTACTGTATGCTCTATTCCTAGTGTGCATGCGAAATATTTGTTTGCTACAGCTTTCGCTTGCTAACTTTTTAATTACCATAGGTCACAAGATCGTGGAAAGCGAAGAACGAGGCCAATTCCCTTGTACTTATGCACGATTTAAAGAGAATGGATCAGGAACAACCTCAGCCCATCCAATGCGAAGCTAAAATATCAGTTATGGAAGAACATATACTGGTCATTGTAGTCCGTGATATTTCAGAGAGATTCAGACGTTTTGAAGCAGAGAAGAGGGTCATTAGTGAAACTACAGCTAGAAGAAAAGATGTTGCTGCTAATAGATTTACCAGGCACGAAGTGAAAAATGGGCTTCTGGCCGCAATCGGTCTTTGCGATTCTATGAAAGAGGTTACGGAGGGGGATGCACAAATGATCTTGAAACGGATAGAGTCCAACTCTTCCAACAGCGATGTCCAAGATCTCTGTACTACCATTTCAAATGATAGACGTGAACCAAGTACGAGGACGCACTGCATTGTGGAGCTAGGAAACACTCTGACTGGAATCTTGGATACTGTGCTTACAGAAGCTATGGTGCGAGATGTGATTCACGAAGTTTATGAGCCGAAGATTGAAAATGTGAATCTCTCCAATGTTCTTGCAACTACAATGAGTGCATCTAAGAATCGAAACCAGAAAAGGCGGTTCCCAATCGTGACAAATCCTGATCCTCTACCAGGATTTTCTACCGATCCACATCTCTGGAAGTATGTCCATCGAAATGCTATCAGTAATGCCTGCAAATATGGAAAACTAAGTGGTGAGGTAACAACAGAGATCCTCTGGGATGAAGTAATGCAAGTTTTGACCGTGAATGTAATTAATTTACCAGGTAACAATCATGCAGAGATGTCAGCCATGGGAGCAAAGTCGAATTCTACAATCTTCTCACTGAGGAAGAAGCTAAAAGTACAAATCGATGGGAGTGGATCGTCTGCAGATCAATCTGTGGGAAATGGCACCTGGCTTATGACCAAGTGTGCTGCAACACTTGGTGGACAATGTTCAATCAAGGTGAGCTTTTGGTGTATTTCGCCTGTATTTTCCATTTGTCATTATTTCTCACTTTAATTACCTCCAGTTCGAAGAAGAGAGAACAGTCTTTAGTTTCGCCTGTCCTGTGAAGATTTTTGATGCAAAAGAAGATGAAATGCGACGGAAGCTGAAGTCAACATTCATGTTGCCACCGAATGTTTACGGAGTCGCAATTGACGATTCAAAAGTGCAGCGCCGAATGATGACAATTTTTTTCAGATACATTGGCATTCCTGATGACAAGATTCATATACTGGGACAGGAATCATCGGAAATTACCGGATTTGAAGATTGGGCGCAGAATTTTATATTCAACCATCCAAACGATTTCTTTTTGTTCATAGTGGATGAGAATCTGATGGTGAACGACAATAGTCAGTATTCACAAAATTACATTTTCTCTGGATCAAAGGCCGTCTCAGATCTGCGCAGTAGACTTTTACCTGATCAAGAAAAGAAGGTTTTGGCGCTGATCCGGTCTGCCAACGACTCCCCAAATGACATCGCCATTTACAACTCTCGTGCTCATGGCCACATTTCCAAAGCCCCAATCAGAGCTGAGTCGTGTATAGACTTGATAGCACCACTTTGGATTGCACGCTTTCCACAGTTAATCTCCTTTTCAAGCGAATCGCTGATTGTTGCAGGGAAAGTAAAGAATCAAAAGAATGAGTTAGTACAGAATATTAGCAACATGAGGAATGCATCATGGGGAATCAATACCAGTGGGGAAACGAAGACAGCTCAGAATTTGCACGGTCTAACACGTCGTCAAAATGTTCGACCTGGTATCAGTCCTGAATCATCAAGCCGTAATGGCATTTTCCATAACACCAGCGAAGTAAATAATGCTATAGGTGAGCGGCAAGGTAGCGAAAGGAGGATTGATATCGACTCTGGGAATAATGCCTCTTCACCATCAAGTATTGGGAATAAGAGACCTAGAGACAATCGTGAAATACTTGAATCTTTGGAGCTAAAAAGGCCAAGACTTTATTCCACATCTGAGGAGATGGAAGATCATGATGAAGATGATATGATCACCATAGACGATCTAGTAGAGCACATATCTGGTCTGGACGGTTTCTCTGACCTTAATGAATATGAGCTAAATGATCAGTGGGAACGTATTTGGAATAAACTTCACGCACTGAAGGGTGATTTGCTGATTATTGAAAGTCCGTCAAAAAATGTGAGAGACGCTCTTGATATAATAAGCTGTCTCAGAACATCAAAAGAAAAGTTCAAAGAAAATTGGAGCAAAATACGTTATCTACTTCTAGGCAGCTAAATAGTAACAACAGTAGTTGTTATGTTCAATGCGGTTATGTGCGTTCTTCTACACACTATTTATTTGCTGATAAATTGTGCGAGCATTGTGTACATTTTGGGATGTTATTACTTATATCTAGTTGAGGTCACTTCGAGAGTCCGATAGTAAGCTCTTCGACGGATTGAAACCATGTTCGAGGGGACAGCAAAGAAATCATCACATGTCAGTATTTGTATTGTATTTGCTTTTTGCGTCATTAGTCATTAGTCAGCGGTAATTTGAAATTGTGGTAGTGTAGTAACCTGCGATTTGATTCTGGTCGGAAAATTCCCACAAAAACAAGTCGAAAGCAAGTCTTTTTTACACCTCTATTAAATACTCGCGAGCTTGTTCGCTTGTTTCGACACTCCACGACTCCACGACCCATACAGCACTCAGCACCCATAAAATATACCTAATACGGCAATTCTTATCAACCAACAAGTACTCACACACGATAAGTAACAACAACGATGCCTCGTCAATACAGCAGGATATCATCCGATGATTTCAAAGATAACGACAGTCAGCAAATTGCCTACCTCAGGAGTCCATCAACAGCTTCCGTTGTCTCAACGACATCTGTAGCATCCACAGATCCATCCGTTCAAAGCATTGGTCAAAGAATCTCCGACAAAATTCATGCTAGTAAGTCAGGAATGCCGCATACGCAAATCATACAAATTTATAATCATTCTCATCTCGTCCATTATTCATCATTATCCATTAACCATTATCCATTATCCATCATCCATTTTGGTAGTCGTCTGGATCTCTATAGCGCTCTTCACAGTAAACCATACCGATACGATCCATGTAATCCTTTCCTCTGAAGAACCCATCAGACCTCTCCTTCATATAGCCATTACTCAAATCACCATCAACACCATTCTCTTGCTTTACCTTGGTGTCTATCTACCAAAAATAAAAGGATTGAAGGACACAGAAGCATGGTCTGTCTACTGCCCGAGAGTCATACCATTCATGACTCTCAACGGGCTGATTTGTATATTCACCTTGATTAGAAGTTTGTGGCCAGTTTGGGGTTTCTTGACACCATTCATATTGGGCGTGGAGTCTTTGGGATTGCTGTTTTCGACGCATTTCGTTCCTTGGATCTAGAGTTCTGGGCAGGATGCACAATTAACGATATATAGACTCTTTGCGATCATTGTCTATAACACAGCGTATAATTACTATAGGATAGGGATGATCGGATATTCATCTTATTCTACAATTCATCTTATTATTCATTTCGTTTGCATTCATGTTGTCTGCCCACATAGGATATCGACCTTAGATGCATCATTGCTCTCGACAGTTCCGCTTTCTTTACCTTCCACTTTACAACATCCAATGGTAGTTTCAAACAGTGCATTTTCAATTTACATGCCAAACTCTCTATTTCCATCTCTTCACTGACCAAAGCGCTACCATCCAATGGCGGCTTACAATATTCGAAGTAGGGGCATATGCTATCATAATGATTGTGTTTCAGCCATCCCAACACCTCTTCGCCAGTCATGGTACATTCAGGAACCACCACTCGTGCAGGTGCATCCTTGTCGTGCGGCAAATCGACTACAATGCAGGGGTTCTCTGGAGAATACTTGATGGTGACATTTGCTGCATTGACGTATAGAGTTCTTCCGTCAAAGGAAGTCCCTTGGTCTTCATGAATGTGCCCAAAGATGTTGAGCCGCGGTTCAACCCTGGTCTGAATCTGTTGCAAAAGGTTTAGACATCCCGCCCTCGTTTTTGTCTCACCGTCATCCAACATGGCTCTGTCTCTTCTTCCCAGGGGTGGACCGTGCGTGATGAGAACATCGGTGGAAGTGGGGATTCGATCCCATTTTTCATGTATTTTGGACCGCTGCTCCATGAATGCCCAGCCATTGCCATAGATGGGGGTCCACGGTGAGCCGTAGTATACAATTGAATCATGTTCATGAGTAGAATCTTCCAAATAGGTGCATTCACCCATCAAGTATTCCTGGGCCTCGGACTGGGACCCGAGAAGATTTTCTTCCTGATCACTCTTGGGATGGAAATATCGACAATTTGTGCGATACGTTTCCGGCTGGAAAATCAGGTCGTGATTTCCAGCAATGCAGATAACTTTCCCAACTGTGCCGCTGTCCACCAATTCCTGAAAGTAATCAGCCAGATCTGTGACTATACTCGTCTCTCCAGTTTTTGTAAAGTCTCCGGCGTGGATCAGTACATCACATACTGGCACCATAACAGTTCGATGTTTCCCGTGTGTATCACTCATACATGCTATGCGAGTGCATCGCGATGGGTTGTTCGGTTGTGCGTGTGCGGCTGATCCGTCAGTAGTGGTGGGAACTGGTAAGTATGTTTGCGTGGATTGAATATTTCTAAATGCTTTGTTCGGATGTTCTATTTCAGAATGTGGCCAATTCATGATGAAACATGTGTTGAATGAACTATGACTAATATTTTTAATATGACATGAAGCACTTTATGATGATCAAAGGCATAGATACAACATAAGAGAGGGGATGATGGATATTCTATGATCTATGATCTATGATCTATGATTTATGATCTGTATCACCGATCATCATTCATACCTGAACCTATTCATGCCATGTCTCCTCGTGTCTCGTGGCTCGTGGTATCTCTACTAACTATCTCGCGTCTTCTTTTTGGTCGTCTGAGAAGATGGATATGTCAAACAATGGCCGTCAGCAGTCATTCCAATGGCCTCACGCTTTCTAGCGATAATGATGTGAGATGTTGTGATGATGGATGATGGATGATTGTTGATGGATTTCCACTTTCTTTCCTCAAATACACGCCACACGCCACACGCCTCTGTGAATACCGAAGACTACATGCTCATTTCATCTCATGCTCGCACACAACCTGGTGTTAGTCCTTTGAACAAACCTCAAGAAGTAAACATATTTGCAGGAAGCCAAGCACCAGCACTAGCATCAGCATCATAACCGACACACACAACAATCCTATCATGCCATTCATTGATAATGTCCTTAACAGAGGAAAGGCTGTGGGTAAAAAAGCGGTACTAAAAACAGACATCATGATCCTTGACCGAACCATTATCACCCGTAAAAAGAGATTTGGAATAGATCTCTACACCGACCTCAACGATATTACCTGCCAACAGGACTTTTATGCAACTACTGATGCGACCATATCTATCATCCGACCAGAGCTGCTTTCCCTCGATAGGGAAATAAGGGCATTGGACGGTAAGAGACTCTGTGCCAAGGGTAATCTCGATCTGGCCCAAGCCATTCGCAGGGAAGCCTTCCCTTCTCCCGCTGCGAATTGGAAGGAAAAAGCAGCGAATGCCAGCAAGGGGGCAGGATTTGCGGCGAATGAGGCAAAGATTAAGACCGAGATGAAGGTGATTGAGACACAATTGAACGCCATGAAGGAACAATTTGGGATCCGGATATTTCCCATTTTGCAGTCGCACTTTGGGACGTCGGCTGGTCCCACTGAGATACATTCTTCCACGGATGCGGTTGTGAATAGAATAAGGGAGAGGTATCAAACTTGTAAATCAGAAATTATTGAGATAAATAGGAAAAAGATTCAGAAGGAGGCAATCATTGATCAGCTTGATGTGGATGTCTCGCTGAGGAGAATTTGAAGCAGTTGGATGGCATGCATCTGGATTTCTTTTGGAATGCTGGGTGGGACCTAGATTTGAAATTCAATTCCACTGCATTATTACTATTAATAATGCATAATGCAATAGTAGTTATTAGAAGCTTGCGGGTGCTATTCATTACTTGGAACTCGGATGGTGGTCCTCCTTTTCTTCTTGACATCATAACATGTATAATGAAGCAGAAGGCCAACGAATCAAAAAGGTCTTGACTGATCGTACACTGCATTCATGACTTTCCACACGCCCCTTGACTTCTTGCCCGATCTCCCAAGTTCTAAGCTGTAGACTTTAGATGCACAGAGACCAGCCGGGCAATTACCGTCAGGATCATCTTCAGCGTTCCCGTCAGGACTGTTGAATGTATTCTCAACATCCTTGCAGGTAATAGTACCACCTTCTCTATAGATATTGTTGCCGGCATTATTTGCTGTATTTCCCTCGAACTTGGATCCTTTGATATCCACTGTCCCTTCTCGTCCATTGTAAATGGCTCCACCCCACTGCCACAAGCAGCATAATAACGAAACAATACAAGTGGCAATATCAGAGTTAGTTCGAAATGAAGCATTTGAAGAATAGCACACTACAAGGTTATGTACATAGAGCGTGACTTACCACATCTGCTGAATTTCCCTCAAACTTAGATCCTTTGATATCCACTTTTCCTCCATTATTGATAATGGCACCACCACCCTGCTAAAAGTATAATAGAGAAACAATACAAACAGCAGTATCAGAGATAGTTCGAAATGCAATTTTTGAAGAATAGCACAGTACACAGAGCGTGACTTACCCCTGCTGAATTTTCAATAAACTTAGATCCTTTGATAACCACTGTCCCTCCAAAATTGTCAATGGCACCACCACCACCCTGTCAATATCATAATACAAATAGTAGTATCAGAGCTAGTTCAAAATAAAGCATTTGAAGAATAGCACACTACAAGGTTATGTACACAGCAGAGCGTCACTTACCTCTGCTGTATTATCAATAAATCTGCATGCCATGATATCCACTGTCCCTCCGAAATTGGCAATGGCACCACCATACTACCAAGAGAATAACAACGAAACAACAGTGTGAGAGCAAGATCGAATCGATGACGGAGAGTTTGTGACTTGGTCGGTAGAATATGCCGTAGAGTGGTTCTTTTAAGAATGCATAATAATTATTGTTGACTTACTCCTGATACCTTCCCATGCCATCAAATGAGATGTTATTTGTGACTCCTGCAATGTAAAAAAATCCGTCATTTGATGCGGCATCCAGAACACAACCACCGTTAGGGCATGTGAACGTCAATATCTTGTCACTCAAAACAATCTGTTCGGTAAAAACAAGAATTGACCCAGAGCAGAGTTTAATGCCACCATCGTCACCATTGATGGCAACTTGGAGTCCAACAAAATCTGTCACATCGCAATTCACGGTTGGAGATAGTGACGATTCGTTGAAAACACTTGGTGATGCTTTGGGATATTTCTTAGTTTTGGAAGATTTCGTAGTAGCCTTGCGGCTTTTCTTGAGACGACGTGCTTGCCCATCTTTTGCAAAAGCAGAATGGCAATTGGCAGCGACGAGCGCAAAAAATGCGAATACACGGTTGAGATTGACGAGGTTCATGAATCCGATTGTAGTTGCCTTGGGAAGAAGACTGTTTACCTTGATTCAACATTATTTAGTGTGTCTGTTTCGGTGTATTATTTTCATCAATCCAGATTGGAGATCTTCTTTAGAACATTCGCGCGTATTCGCGAAATGTGGAAAGGTTCCCTGTTGTTCTTATGCGGTTTAGCAGACTACCAAAACTACCACACAATACCACACGTCGTACATACAACATTAGTAAGTACCAGTCAGTAGTCGTACGCGGCGACTCATTCCTCATTCATTCTTCATTGTTGAAAATCAAACCGCAAATATTCAATTCAATTCAATTCCACACAATTCGGTAAAGTCAAGTTACAGGCATTGAATCACAAAAATGATGGAGCATACCTTCGAACAAGCCCCTGGTATTCATGGAAGCATTGGGGAAATCAATCAACGGGAATATGATAAAACCACGACGGAAGCAGCATCACCTGTAAACAGCACCAGTGAAGAATCTCCAATTTCTATTGCGTCTACTCCTACTCCTACTCCTGCTCCGGCACCACCTAAGAGTCCATGGGCAAAGCTACCAGTTACAAAGGAACCTTTGGAACATGTGACAAACTTGGCATCCATCATGGCACATCAAGAAGAGGAGGCAGCGCTGAATTCTAAATCTAGTGAAACTGCTATCCCCACTTCCACACCAAATAGAAACACAGAAATGCCGGACGAAGAGGAAATGATTAGGTTAGCGATCGAGGCTAGTTTGAACGAAGGCAAAGACTTAAAAGATGAGAAGCCTTCCTCACTCGTGGAGACCTCATCTCTTCCTGAAATTGATAATGATATGGACGATGACATGAAACTTGCAATTCAATTATCAATAGCAGAAAGCAATCCTCATAGTCAGACGATCGAAACTGATTTTATCGCTTTTGCACATACTTCCAATTCCAAACTTGCCGCATCGGCACCGTATAATAACATCATTCCAGGGAAAGCGGCATTAGGGGGGTACGAGGCAAAAGTCCCTGCCACTGCGAACCCTTCCACTGACAAAGTCAAAGAAGCTTCGAATAATCACTCTACCTCGTCGTACGCTTCATCTGCAACCATGCCGACCGTTGCAAAGGCAGCCTCTGCACACTCACCAACTCTCATCTCGAGAGAAGAAGAAGAAATAATTGCGAGAGCTATAGCAGAGGCAGATGATAGGGAACAGGCTGAATCCCTCAGGCTTGCCATGGAACTGCAAGCTGAGGAAGATAGACAATATAATAAGCAAAAAGTTGATGATGTAAGAAAGGCATCTGTAAGGAGTAGCGTGCGAACAGTTACCAAGTCAGTCTTTGATACTTTGGGGATGCAAGATGAGGCATCGGAAAGACAAATCTTTGGTCACTCAGACTTCAATGATCATGATGAAATGTTTGGGAGAGAAATACAGCATCATGCGTATGAAGATAGTAGCCATACTGCTGTACCATCGCCGGGATACTCCATCAATGCCTCCAAGCCTTCCATGGCGTGGTCGAAAATTGACGGCAATAATATCGTCGGACCCAACAATGAAATCAGGACCAAGCACGATGTCACACTGAAGAACCAAGCCAATGCTGATAAACTGTTGGGGGCGAAATCATCTCTTGTGAAGAATGGCGGTGAATTATCTGTCAGTGATACTGCCTACAACAGTTTCAACAGATCTCTCAAGAATTCCATGAAGAGGACCATGGTCAAAGGGGTCGAACGAAGTGGGACAGGTCGAGCAGAGAACATGAATGAAAAAACTCGCGGTGGAGCTCTTGACGGAAACGTCCGTCTGCTCATTACCAAGGCAATCAATACTGGTATAATTCTGCACTGTAATGGTGCCGTGAAGGAAGGCAAAGAAGCTATTGTATACCATGCACAAGCTGGTGCACAGGGTGATGGATTTGATGTTGCCGTGAAGGTCTTTAAGCGGATACAAGAATTCAAAAATAGGAGTGCCTACATTGACGATGATCCGAGGTACCACGGTTCCAAATTTAGAAATGCAAATAAGCGCCAGCAGGTGGAGCTCTGGACAGAGAAAGAGTATCGTAACCTTCTGCGAGCCAATCGTGCTGGGGTAGCAGTGCCTACACCGGTGATGCAAAAAGAGAATGTCTTGTTCATGCGATTTCTTGGTGAAGGCGGCTGGCCTGCAGCGCAATTACGCGAAGTTGAGATTAAGAAGCGCAGCAAGAAGTGGACCGTTCTCTATGCTCAAGCTCTCGTTGCCATCCGCAGGCTCTTTCATTGTGCAAGACTCGTGCATGCAGATCTGAGCGAGTACAATATTTTAGTTTGCCCCATGTCCCAGGTTGAGAATGCGATGGATAAGAGTGATGAAGCAAAAAATGATTTGCAGGTAGTTTTGATCGACTTTGGTCAAGCCGTAGAGCGAAATCACTGTTCAGCTTTAGATTTATTGAGAAGGGATTTGTCTCTCGTGAACGCTTTCTTTGCAAAACAAGACATTGTTACTTTAACCGCCGATGCCAGTTTTGAATTTATTGTGGAGGAGATGGTTGAGATCGAAGATGACACCTTGGACGCTGTTGAAGAGGAGGAAAATGGCGTCATTAAACAGTCAGAAACTTTGCTAAAATCTGATGAAGAGAAGGAGGTGTGGAGACATGACATAGAAGGCTGGGATGATGCCGTTGACTTGGAGAGACTGGAGAGAATGTTGAGAGAGTTGAAGGCATCAAATAAGACTGTGTCTGTGATATGATGTAATACAAAATAATCATGGCATCATCTTTACTCTTCACTTGTTATTTTGGTATTTTATGAGACAGTTAACGTCTGTCTTTTTTCCGATTGAGGATTGAGGATTGAAGTGTCAGCAGAAAAAGCGATAAAGATTCATAACAAAAACGCGGCCAACAACCATCAAAATACATCTTCCAGCACTATTGCTAACATCATTAGCAGCCCTCCCATCAGCACGAGTATTCCCAATTGTACCATTCTCAGGGTGACTAAGCATCATGATAATGATGAAGATTCCTGCGATTACTACTCTTCTGGCGCTCCAAGGACTTTTTAGCACTGCCGCATTCACTGTGCCGACATCTGCATCCTCCAAGTCTTCTTTCATCAGAAGCAGAGAGAGGA
>Ga0306864_1000494_pt1 | contig 18229 bp, 11 predicted proteins | sample AntRauTorckE5430_FD_190448 | JGI IMG/M metagenome (GOLD analysis project Ga0306864, IMG submission 190448) | Saline lake microbial communities from Rauer Islands, Antarctica - Metagenome Torckler E5 #430 (v2) (version 2) | ecosystem: Environmental > Aquatic > Non-marine Saline and Alkaline >...
ATCGGGCCTCCTGGACCAGCGTGCGCGCCTCATCGATTGTGTAAATGGAACCTCCTCCTTTATTGCAGGTATTCTCGAGCACGAGGAGGCGGCTGATGGGCAACCAGTCGTAGCGAGGTTTGATGGCGGTGGCTATCTGACCGGGTGAAATCTTGCCCCGTTCACCGCGAATAAGGTTCACGCTTACACTTGAAAGCATACTGTACACGCCACCTTCGTACTGGTAGATGTGGCTTTTTTCCTCGGTCAGCACCTCATCAAGTGCTTGGGTATGACACTTGATCGCTAGCTGATTAGTCATCGTACCGGAGGGGCAGAAGAGCGCCGCCTCCATACCGAAGCGTTCGGCAGCGGTGGCTTCTAATAGGTTAACGGTTGGGTCCTGACGGAACACGTCGTCTCCTACTTCTGCGGCGAACATGGCCTTTAGCATGGCAGCCGTTGGCTTGGTAGCGGTATCTGAAGTTAGGTTTACTTGCATGGGGGAAAGGTAGAAATTAGGAACTAGATAGCTAGAAGCTAGGGACTAGAGAACGGAAGTTTTGGGAAATTTCTGTTGTTATATACACGATACCTTGCCGCCTGAGCGGGTTTCATCCTCCCGAGAAGGGGCCGTAGAGCGGGAAATTGAAAACGTCTAATTACTTCCGTAAAGTAGCAAACTGCTTCCGAAATTTCCCCACCTTAGGCGTAATAACAAATGAGCAGTAGCCATTGCGGGCACCTACTTTATTGTAGTAATCCTGGTGGGAATCCTCAGCGGCGTAAAAGGTTTCGTGGGGCAGAAGCTCGGTCACCGCTGGAGCTCCGTAAAGATCGGGAACCGTGTTGGCCATTAGGTCTTCGGCGGTGGCTTTTTGTTCGTCGGTGGTGTAGAAAACGGCGCTGCGGTACTGGGGCCCTTTGTCGTTGCCTTGCTGATTTGGCGTGGTTGGGTCGTGGGTAGCGAAGAAGACTTCGAGGATCTGGCGCGTGGTGATTACTGACGGGTCGAAGTCCACCAAAATTACTTCTGCGTGGCCACTTTGCTTGCTGCAAACGGCTTCGTAGTTGGCGGTGTGCTCTGGGCCACCGGAGTAGCCGCTAACGACGCGCGTAACGCCTTTCAGTTCTACGTAGACTGCTTCGGTGCACCAGAAACAGCCGCCACCTAAGATGATGGTTTCGTGGGTGGAGGTGTTGTTAATATCGGTTACTACTTCAGCGAAATGGGCCATAATTAAGGTGGTTTTGTTTGCGTTATTAACCGCTAAGGGTGGGCTAGGGTTGTTTACTTCCCGGTGCATTTTGAATTCTACCTTCTGTACGCTTTATTAGGCGACGGCGCAGGTGCAAGGGAAGTGATAAGGAGCAAAACGTACCTTCGTCCGTATGAACGATCTACGCCGCTTAACAAATACCATTCTCGATACTTCCGCAACGCCCATTGCGTTGCAGGAAGCTTTGGATGAGTTGAAAGACTTACTTCTCAGCCTTACGGGCATTAAAGGAGAGGGTGCTGATCACCGGAACAACATTAATACGGAGGCAGGCCTGGCGATCGGTACCGAATGGGCGGCACGCTGCCTGGACGATACTTTCCGGTCCGTCAAATTTATACGTGGTGTACACCAGGCCATTAGTGACCGGTTGTCCCTGGAGCCCGGTAGGCCCGTTGAGTTACTTTACGCCGGGACTGGCCCGTTCGCTACCCTTGTATTCCCTTTACTGGCCTGGTATAAACCTGAACAATTGCAATTGACGCTGGTGGAGATCAACGATATGAGTATTACGGCGCTTAAACGCTTGTTTGCGCTGTCGGAATACAGAGGCTTCGTAAGGACCATTCTTCATGCAGACTGTACCAAACTAGAACTGCCCAACTGGGAGACCATCGATATTCTACTGTCTGAAACCATGCAGTATGCTTTGCAGCGGGAACATCAGGTGCCCATCACCCAATACCTTATCTCCAAACTACGGAGCGATGTAGTGCTGATCCCACAGGAAATCAACGTAGGTCTTGCCGCCCTTAGCCACCTTGGGGGAGAAGGAGACTGGAAGCTAATCCCCCTTTCTCCTCTGCTTACTCTTTCCACCGCCGGGTTTACCAGCCCCGTCACCACCGATGGGAAGACCGGAACGGCTGAATATCCGCACGAACTGTTCCTCCCTGCACGCCCGGAAATTGGGGGCGTACTTGTGCTGACTACCGATATCCACGTTTATGGGACGGAACACTTGGGCTTTAACGAAAGCGGGCTGACGATTGCGGAAAGCATTGATGTTGACGGAGGAGGGGACACCGACCGTATTTTTACCTGGCACTACGGTTATACCCCTGAACCAGGGATTGTCTGGAAATGGAAACCCGTTGCTAATCCTTGAACCTTTTTTGCATCAGCGTTTGCGGGTCGAATAACATTCGTCGCATCGCGACCGCCAGCTTCAAAAAAACCACCACTCCCTAAGTCGGATGGACCTTAACCTTTAGATGTTGGTTTTTGTAGTACTTTTGCATCCGTTTGTTAGAAGTTCGTTCATGCTCACCCTTTTCTACCACTGAGCGAATTTGCACCAAAAAAATAGTAAACCAGCACCATAAAGCTGCTTTTAACCCGTTTACAACGGCGTAGGATGATTCTTCGTCCGTTGCACTCTCAAGAATTATGTAATCCCATGCCCGGCTCTTACGGGACGCAAAAACCTGTTTATGAAGTACACCCGACTCACCGGTCTGGCGTTGGTAATTGCCCTGATGTGCGGCAGTGCCCTCTTTGCTCAACAACTGTCACTTTTCACTCAGTACCGAGAGAACGCCACTCTGATCAATCCTGCGGCGATGGAAAGCGACTACCTTACCTCCGAAGGAGAATATAATATGACCTTCGGGGCCAATTACCGCCGCCAGTGGGCGGGTTTAGAAAATACGCCTGAGACGCAGTCAATACGCTTCTCCTACGTGAATAACCGCCTGAGCGGGGCTACTTTCTCCGCAGGCGGCCACCTTATTAACGATCAAACCGGGCCTACGGGGTACACTGGTTTTTACGGTCGTGTGGGTACAATTATCGGCCGTAATCCAGAATATGCAGGCATCAGCGTTGCGCTTTCAGCTGGCTACGTTGGTTACCGCGTGCAGAGCAGCGAACTGGTGGTTCGTGACCAAGGCGACGCGCTTACGGGTGTTGACCAAAGCCAGAGCCATCCGGATCTTGGTTTGGGCATTTATGCTTACAACTACGTTAGTGATGATCACATGCTTTACGGTGGTATCTCCGTCCCCCAGCTACTTGGTTTCGACCTCACTTTCCAGAACGACAACGGTGAATTCAACGTGCAGCGCCTGCGCCATTACTACGGGATGGCTGGTTGGTACTGGTTTACTGGTCAAGATAGCTACCTTGAATTAAGTAGTTGGGTGAAGTACGTTGAGGGGGCTCCTCTCAATGCTGATTTATCCATACGTTACCAGTTGCCCAGCGCGCCTTACATCGGTATGGGCATCAGTTCCGCCAGCAACTTCCATTTCGAGGCCGGAATCAATGTAGGTCAGTCCTATAATTCTGATACCAATTTTCGGATTGGCTACGGCTACGACTATTCCTTCAGCAGCTTCGGCCCTAGTGTGGGCAGTACTCATGAATTGCAGGTGGCCGTCTCTCTGGCGCGCTAATCCCTGCTTTTTGCATTTTGCCAATATTTTTTTCCAACATCCCACGGACTATTTCAAGCTCTTTACCAATGCGGTACCTACTATACTTCGTTTTTGGCCTGCTTTGCGGCGCTTCCGCTTTTGCTCAAACCGAAAACTCTGCTATTTTCATTCTTCCCGATGTGGAAGCCGACAGCAACACCGAAGTGTGCCTGCCGATTACGACCATTAACTTTTCTTCCGGCGTCGAGTTTGGCTTCGCTTTGCAGTGGACCTCACCCCAGGATGGTGGTGCCCTAGCCTTCAGCCGGATAGACCTTTCCACCAGCTCCTTGCCGAATATTGACATGGGCGATTTTAACCTGACGGACTATGTAGCTGCCGGGCTGATTACGGTACAATGGGGAAATTACGAGAATAACGAAACCTGTGCCGAGCGCGACGGAACAGTAACTTTAGATGACGGAGATATTTTGTTTGAGGCCTGTTTCAACGTAACGGGGCCTATTGCAACTAACCACCCCGTGAATTTCTTTAACCTGCCGGATGATCCATTGACCACAGAGGATGAAGCAGTTGATATCGTTTTTAATAAACCTCCGCAGTGTCTTACCGATAACGATGCGTTTCCTGGTATCCGCAGTGGATCAGTTACCATTGGTGTGAAGCCGTTGATGTTGGACATCGCCGAAGTGGAAGGCATCTTCCTTCCCGGTGATATCGTTTGTGTAGACGTAGTTGCTACCTCTGGTTTTGAGTTGCTTAAAGGTTACCAGTTTGGTATCACCTTTGATACACTGGTGCTGAGATCCGTTTCTGCTATTGCAAATACCGAACTGTTCCAAAACTCCGACAGCCGCTATAATTTGTTTAACGGGACGAGCTTCTACGGCGTCTGGGCACCCTTCCCAGATAGTCCACAGAGTTTACCAGATGGTACTTCTCTTGTGACCGCCTGTTTTGAAGTGGTGGGAGATTGCTCTTCCAGAACTGATATTACTGTTGCTGAGGTCAACACTCCGAACTTCGAAGGTGGTGGTACAACGATGCGGCCGCTGGATGCTAACGGTGAAAACAACGTACTGGCGAGCATTCCCGTCATTGGTACTGGCTTTCGCTTTATCGTCGATAATTGTAATCCCGAAGGCTTTGACGTGATTGTGGATTGTCCCGATGTGGAGGTAAGCTTTGGCGATACGGAGGTCTGCGTACTATTTAGGGCCGGCGATGACTTTAGCCGGATGACCGACATCGACTACCTGATCAACTGGGATCCTAACGTCCTGGAATTCGACCGCGTAGACCAGCGTAACCCAACGATGAATATTGATGCGAGTGCCAGCGGTGACTTTGATTACGATCGGACGGGCGACGGCATTCTCGGTTTCGACTGGGCGGCCAACGGCAGCTCTTTCGTGAACCTTTCAGAAGGGACGGTTACTTTCGCCGTTTGCTTCAACGCTATTGGTTTTGGTGGGACGAGCCCGATCACGATCTCGGACTTTCGCAACAGCATTGAATCTACCGACGGATTTTTCGACGGCCTGAACCCAACTAACTGTGCGATAACCGTTCAGCAGCCTGATGGCGTAGCCGTTTCGTTTATTGATGAAGGCTTTAGCAGTACGGCAGATAATTGTACGGAGCTTACCGTTACTGGATTTACCGATGTAACTGGCTTTACGCTTTATGTCTTCGTCTCCAACAGCGTGCTGGACTATCGCAGCTTCACTTCTGGAATTCCGGGTGTTACCGCCGTAGAAATATCTCCTGGTCTACTGCAAATAAACTACCCTCCGGGAGATACCATTACAATCCCAGACGACGGCAGCGTCGGCACGGTATGTTACCGTGCGCAGCCGGATGCCGAGCCTGGAGACTGTACAGAATTCGGCATCGCGGACCCTAACTTCATCGGTAGTATGGTTTTCACTGCGGAGAGCGGAACCAACTCCGTGGAGGTGGAGGCCTTCAATGCCGAAGCCTGTGTACTGTTCCCCAATGGCTTCGGTCTTATTGTTGGAGATACGGAAGGCGATATCAACGACCAGCTCTGCGTCCCGGTAAGCGTAACCCGTTTTACCGATGTGACCCAGGTAGCTACTGCCTTTCAGTTTGATCCGACCAGAATGAGCTTTGCCTCCATTACCCTCAGTGGTAGCTGGCCGGGGCTTACCGTTCCCGACTTTGATGTGTCAAACGTGGGCATAGGCCAGGTCAACCTCAACTGGTCCACTCCAAACCCAACTGGTCTCTTTATCGCTGATCTGGACACCGTCCAGGTTTTTGAGATTTGCTTTAATACTAACGCCGAAGATGGTTGTACCGAAGTGGAACCTGTAGACGGTTCCGTTCCCACCGTAACCACTGCTGAGGGGCCGGGCTCTATCATCTACCGTACCGGAGAAGTCTGCTTGAATGACCGCCTTGATCTTCTCAGTATTACAGCCATTGATGCCAGCTGTACTGGTGAAGATGATGGTACGATCGTTTATGAGGTTGCGCCCCGACCGAACAACGAAGACATTACCATCCGAACGGATAACCCCGTCCGTTTTAGTAGCGACGGCTCCGTAGGTGGCCTCCTCCCTGGTGTAACTAACTACGTTCTTTACAACGCCAGCGGCTCGGTGCGTCTTGAGGGGTCCATTATCATTGGTGTCAACCCGGACAACGTGGCTCTAGCCAGTGCTGGAAATGACGGGCAGCTTTCCTGTGGCGACAGCCCTTCTGCTCTGATTAACGGTAGGGATAATATTGGTGAAATGTATTCCCTATTCATTGTCAATCCCGATGGTGTTTCTACCCGCTTTATTAACGATGGTGACATCAACGGTGGCAGTTTCGTCAGCCTGGTCAATGACCCCGGGACCTATATCGTAGAAGTGATTAGCGAAGCTGGTTGTACGGACCGTGATACCGTCATCATCTTCCCGGCCAGTAACCCTGTCGCCGATGCTAATGATAACGACAATGTAGCTATTAATTGTGACTCTGGCGGAACGACTCTGACCTGTGACGGGTCTAGCATAGGAGCTAATGTAACTTACCTGTGGGAGCGCGTTACGCTGGCTGGTGAGGTGATCGGAGCCGTAGGTAACACTTGCGAAGTGAACGTTACTGATCCTGGCCGCTACCGCCTCACCGTCACTTTCGCTGACCTCGACTGCTCCGAAATGGATATGGTGGTCGTTAGCGACGAAATGGACTTGCCCAATAGCATACTTTCCAGCCAGGAACAGCTCAACTGTGACGGTAGCCCTGCCGTACTTTCCATCGGCCCTTCCGAAGACAATGTGGTTTACACTTGGACGGAAATTGGCTCGATGATCCCACTCTCTGCCGGACCGACCTATACTACCGGCCAGCTCGGTTTTTACACGGTCCTTCTGGATAACACCGAAACTGGTTGTTTCGTAACGGACACTGTAGAGCTAATCTCAAGCGTCGGTGCTCCTGAAGTAATGTTTCCCGCTAACCAAACCATCAACTGTGACCAGGACACCACTCAACTACTCGTATCCTACGTCAATACGTTGGAGGGAAGTACTCGTTATGCCTGGAGCTCGGTCGACGGAAGGGTAGTGGTTACGGACCTCAGTATTGCCAACCCGCGCATTACTATGCCTGGTGCATACAAGGTAGTGGTATCTAACGGCGTCTGTCGCGATAGCGCGACCGTGATCATCGGCGAAGCAGTTCTACCTGCTGTCGAGGCTGGCGAAGACGATACCCTGCTTTGTACCGAAAGTTTCCAGCTTACAGGTTCAGCGATGAGTGCAACGGGTAGTGCCATTACCTTCCAGTGGTTTTCCGAAGGAACGCCAGTACCGATGGGGGCTGCGGCTTCCGTCGTAGTCAGCCAGCCTGGAACTTACTTTCTGGAAGCTACCGATGAAGTGACCGGCTGTGTTGGTCTGGACTCAGTGGTGCTGATGGCTCCGATCGGTTTTCCTGTATATTCACTGCCTGATAGTGTAGGTGGTCTCGGTTGTGCCCCGACTACGGTGTTGCTCAACGTTCAGGGTAATGAGGTGGCTACTTACGAATTCGTCTGGACCGACCCGCTGGGTACTGAGATTGGCAACGAAAGCAGCGTTCGTACCGGTGAACCTGGCGTACACCTAGTGTCAATTACCAACCCGGCTACCGGTTGTACCGCGCTTGATTCTGTGTTGGTTATTGACGATCTGGCGGAAACACCATTTGTCTCCTTCCGCCAGAACTCGCTCGAAATCACCTGTGAATCCGGCCGTGTCCTCATCGATGCGTCCGGTTCTTCTCAGGGCTCGAACCTGGAGTACACCTGGACCAACGTAATTGGTGGAGAAGAGCCGGCGATTCAGGGGAACGACTCTCTGCTGGTAGGTACCGCTGGTACTTACCGCCTCACCATCCTGAACACACAGAGCCAGTGCAGCACTTCCCGGGATGTAATCATCACCGACTTTCGCGTTTTCCCGAACGTTGAGGCTGTAGAAGGTATGACTCTAGATTGCGATCTACGGGTGACAACCATCGGCGTCAATATCCTTGACCAACCGAACGATTACAACATTCAGTGGTTTGGTGGGGCCGTAGGCGTAGAGCTTCCGCGCGACACTAACCGCATCGCCGTTACGGACGGTGGAACGTATAACGCTGTAATCATTAACCCGAATACTAGCTGTGTAACGACTATTGTGATCCGGATAGAAGACCTTATTGACAGCATTGCGACGATTGTCATCATGGAACCTGACAGCTTCGACTGTAATAATACGACGATCACTATCGACGCTTCCGAAACAGAACTCAACAACGCTGATCCTGCTGGAATTGTCTGGTCTAGCTTCGACGGAAACAACATCACACCAGCTACCGGCTCGCTGATCGTCTCCGTAGATGGCCCCGGAGATTACGAACTAGCGGTAACCGATGTCTCCGGGTGTACCGTTCGTAATATCGTGACCGTAGTTGCGGCCAATGATACACCCTTCGCTCAGGCGGGTGATCCGCAGGAACTGGAATGCGGTGAAATACTTCAATTAGACGGATCAGCGAGTACGCCGGAACCACTTCCTGGTACGCTGTATCAGTGGACGGCCTCCGAGGGGGGTAACATCACGAGTGGAGAGAACAGTAGCATGCCCTTCGTAGAGGCGGCGGGTACGTATACCCTCGTGGTTTCCAACCTGGCCAACGGCTGTGCGGATACCTCGATGACAACAGTTACGTTGAGCGATCAAACCGTCGCCGATGCCGGGGACGACCGTACCTCTTGTGATCCTACCGTGGCGGTTACGGGTAACCTTCCCGCTGGCACTTCCGGCGATTGGACGGCCTTTAACGATGAAAGTTCTGCATGGTCCGCAGATGAAAACGTGGCGACCGTGACTGAAATTGGTAACGGCCTCTCTCTGGTATGGACGCTTTCTGGCGGCGTTGGTTGCGAAAACTATAGTGCCGATACCATCTTCGTCGGGCCGGAGGAGACTCCAGTGGCCAACGACGATGTACTGACCGTAGGCGGAGCCAACAACGTAGGTAGTATAGACCTTAAGCTCAATGATCAGCGGACAGGAACCGTTACCGTTACCTTACTCAACGATCCTGGATTCGGCGAAATCCTTTCCAATCTGAACGGTGAGGTGACCTTCGAGGCTCCCGTGGGTTTAAGCGGCGAGACGACCATTGAATACGAGCTCTGTAGCACAGTGTGTGAAGATTTGTGTTCGCGCGCAACGCTCACTATTTTTAGCGATGCGGAGGGGACCGAGCCAACTGTTTATAATGCCATCACGCCCAATGGCGACGGCCTGAACGAGCAGTTCATTTTTACGAAGCTACAGCGTAATTCGGGAGACTTCCCGGATAACGAAATCATTATTTTCAATCGTTGGGGTGATATCATCTTTGATGCTAAGCCTTATAATAACGACTGGACGGGTAACAACAACGGTGGCACTCCGGTACCGGAAGGAACCTATTACTATATCCTGCGGCTTAACGTTGGTGAGGGAGATATTATCCGGGGTGATGTTACCGTGATTCGGTAGAACTTGAGAAGATCAGTGCGCATAAATTAGCATGCAGAGCACGGCGAAAGCTGTGCTCTGCATGCTAGTTTTTACGCGCTTGATCTAGCATATACGTACACTTATACCTTCCGAAGGAGATATGTTGACTGGCCTTCTTCGCCGTTCAACCTTCCCCTGCACCTGCTGCCGAGCCTAATAACCATGCATGTCGTGTGGGGTTTTTTATTGAATTTAGAAGGGTCAGTTCGCGTTGCAAACTGACCCTTCTAAATTCAATAAAAAACCTAAACTCTACTTAATGAGTTTGGGGTTCATACCCATGTTGGAGAAGCCCCCATCATGAAAAAGGTTCTGCATAGTAACGTAGCGCGTGAGGTCGCTGAAGAGGGCAGCGCAGAAGTTTGCGCAATCTTCCGCCGGGGCGTTACCAAGTGGGCTCATGTCGTCTCCGTAGCCGAAGAATTCGGTAAATCCGGGGATGCCCTTACCGGCCGTCGTCATGGTTGGCGACTGGCTGATGGTATTGACGCGAACGTGGTTTTTCTCGGCGAAGTGGTAACCGAAACTGCGGGCGAAACTTTCCAGTAATGCCTTGCTCTCCGCCATCTCGCCGTAATCGGGGAAAACGCGCTGAGCAGCAATGTAGGTAAGCCCAAGAATACTGCCCCATTCGGCCATGTGATCGCCTTTGTAGAGGACCTGGCACATTTTATGGAAGCTGATCGCGCTGATGTCGAAGGTCTTCTTCATCCACTCGTGGTTGAGGTCAGTGTAGTCCTTCTTTTTACGAACGTTGATGCTCATGCCGATGGCGTGGAGCACAAAATCGATCTTACCACCCAGAATTTCTTCTGACTTGACGAAGAGGTTCTCGAGGTCTTCAATGCTTGTCGCGTCGGCGGGGATAACCTCCGCACCGATGCCCGCAGCGAGTTCCGCAAGTGGGCCCATGCGCAAAGCAACGGGTGCATTGGTGAGCGTGAATTTAGCGCCCATCTGGTGGCAGACGTCGGCAATTTTCCAGGCGAGGGACTGATCATCGAGTGCGCCGAAAATCACGCCGCGTTTGCCTGCTAGTAGTTGAATAGCCATTTTATTAGTCTTTTAGTTCTTTAGTCTTTTAGTGGGTTGGGCACGGTAAAGGTACGGTGGATCGGTGTTAGGTTGCGCCGTTAGCTTAATGCATTAACGAACCAACTTCTCAGCTATCTAACTTACCTGTTTCAGCGCCAAGCTTTGTAGGCATTGATTAGACCGTTTGTGCTGGAATCGTGGTTACTAACTTCAGAACCGTCCTTTAGTTCGGGTAGGATGGCTTTAGCAAGCTGCTTGCCTAGTTCCACGCCCCACTGGTCGAAACTGTAGATGTTCCAGACGATGCCTTGCACGAAGATCTTGTGCTCGTACATCGCGATCAGTTGGCCGAGGACGTAGGGAGTGATCTTACGCACTAGGATGGAATTTGTCGGCCTATTGCCATCGAATACTTTAAACGGGACTAGTTCGGATATTTCGGCGTCGGACTTCCCTGCGGCTTTCAGTTCTTCGGTTACCTGGCGCGCGGTTTTACCGTTCATCAGGGCTTCCGTCTGGGCGAAGAAGTTGCTAAGTAGGATAGCGTGGTGCTCACCAATCGGATTATGCGAGGTCGCAGGTGCAATGAAATCACAAGGAATAAGTCGGGTCCCTTGGTGGATCAGCTGGTAAAAAGCGTGCTGACCGTTGGTGCCGGGCTCTCCCCAGATGATGGGACCGGTTTGGTAATCCACTGGCTTACCGTTGCGGTCAACGCTTTTTCCGTTGGATTCCATATTACCCTGTTGGAAGTAAGCCGGGAAACGGTGGAGGTACTGATCGTAGGGCAGGATGGCTTCGGTCTCTGCACCAAAAAAGTTGGTGTACCAGACGCCGATGAGGGCAAGCTTAGCCGGGATGTTCTCTTCCAACGGAGCGTGGCGGAAGTGCTCATCCATGCTGTACATCCCATCAAGGAGCTCAACGAAATGATCAAACCCGACGGTGAGGGCGATGCTCATACCGATGGCGCTGGAGAGGGAGTAGCGACCGCCGACCCAGTCCCAAAAGCCGAAGATATTCTCTTCTGCAATACCGAATTCTTTGACGCCTTCAATGTTGGTAGATAGTGCGGCGAAGTGCAGGGCCACGCTTGCTTCGCTACCGCCGTTATCGTAGAACCATTGGCGGGCACTGCGGGCGTTGGTCATCGTTTCCTGGGTAGTGAAGGTCTTTGATGCGACCAGGAATAAGGTCGTTTCCGGATTCACTTGCTTGAGGACTTCCGCCAGGTGCGTACCGTCGATGTTGGAGACGAAGTGGACTTCGCGGCCTTCGATCCAGTAAGGCTTCAGCGCTTCGGTCACCATTACCGGGCCGAGATCAGAGCCTCCGATGCCGATGTTCACAACCTGGGTAAGTGGCTTGCCGGTATAACCAGTCAGCTTTCCGGTATGGATGGCCTCGCAGAAACTACGCATTCGGGAGAGGACGTCGTGTACCTGGGGCATAACGTCTTCTCCGTCAACCAGGATCTCCCCCTTGCCACGGTTACGTAGGGCTACGTGGAGTACGGAGCGGCTCTCGGTACCATTGATCATAGCACCGGTAAACATCTGTTCTGTAGCTTCCTTTACGCCACAGTCTTTCGCAAGGCGGTAGAGCACGTCCAGGGTTTCCTGGGTGATGATGTTCTTGGAGTAATCCAGCAGGATGTCTTCAAAGGTCTGGCTGTAATTTTCGAAGCGCTTAGGGTCCTGGGAAAAAAGGTCCTTCAGATGCCGGCCTTCCATTTCATGGGCGTGCATTTCGAGTTCCTTCCAAGCGAGGGTAGAAGTAGGGTCCGTGTTGGGAAGCATGTCTTGCTGTGTTTTCTAGTTAGTCGTATATATCTGAGCGCACTTCTTCACCGTGATAATGTGCGTTGCCAGCGTGAAAGTCGCATAAATTTTCCGCATAACTGATGCTTTTGGGATGTGATTACAAGAATTCTACAGTACCCTGATTTTGTTAGTATGCACCGAAAAGCCTCTCATCGTTCTTTCAAATAGGTTCGGAGACATTAGATAACCCTGTATTGTGAGTACATGACTACAGAAAGTCGTTACCGAGGGAGTGCCGAGTGGACGGTGGTCTTTTTTGCGTTCTTAAGGACGAGGCCAAAGAACAGTTGAAGTTGCAGGGGCGACTTCTTTAAACGCTGATTTTCATGAACCATATAGTAAAAACTTTGTCGTAACAAACGAATGGTAGTTCCACCAGGACCTGCCAAATCGATACTGCATTAGCAAACCAAATTCAATAAAATGAAAAACGTACTTTTCTTACTACTCGCAATTACGAGCCTAGCATTCCTCATCCCTCAAACATCATTTGCACAAAGCGAAACTACCGATAAAACCATAGTTGAAGTGGCGGCTGGCAACAGCGACTTCACTACTTTGGTAGCAGCGGTTAAGGCTGCAGGCCTAGCTGAAACGCTGATGGGAGAAGGTCCCTTCACCGTATTTGCTCCAACCAACACAGCTTTTGAAAACCTGCCCGCTGGCCTAGTGACTGCTTTACTTAAGCCGGAAAATAAGGCTACCCTGCAGAAAATTCTCACGTACCACGTAGTCTCCGGTAACCTGATGGCCAAAGACGTTGTGGCCGCAATCACCGCCGGCGACGGAGTGGTAAAGCCCGCAACGGTAGAAGGAACAACCTTCAGCGTTACGGCTGAAATGGGAAAGGTTCAAATAACGGATGGCCAGGGCAACGTAGCCAACGTTACAAGTACGGACATCACCGGCTCTAACGGTGTTATTCACGTAATAGATCGTATTCTATTACCAGTTGGTGTAGATCCCGCGGCTCTTCTCGCAAAAGAGTCGGCTGAAGAAATGCCTGCTGCTTCCATGAAGAGTAGCACCGAGGATGCAGGACCTACGATTGCGGCGATTGCCTCCGGCAATAAGGATTTCAAAACACTTACCGCAGCGCTGGGCGCTGCTGGTTTGGTTGAGACCTTTGATTCTCCGGGCGAGTACACCGTATTTGCACCAACCGACGCGGCTTTTGGCGCATTGCCCGAAGGTACCGTCAACAGTCTCGTTACGGATCAGAAAGACCAACTGAAAAGTATCTTGGCCTACCACGTCATTACCGCAAAAATTACTGCGGCCCAACTTGTCAAGGCCATTCAGGACAACGACAATTACTACCTTATGCAAACGCTTGGCGGACAAACCATCGTAGCGACCATCAAGGGTGGTAATGTGCAACTCATTGATGCTGCTGGTAACCGTGCTACCGTGATCGTCACTGATGTGATGGCCTCTAACGGTATTATTCATGGTATCGATGCCGTGGTGATGCCCAAATAAGATAGAGATAAATTTATCGAGCATTAGTGTAAAGCGACACCTTCCCAGATACGGGGAGGTGTCGCTTTTTTTTATCTTTGTGAACTATCCACATAGCTTTGGTGGTTATAAGTACGCGGCCAGAAATAACTAGTGGGCCACCCGGTAAATATCATTACCGTTAAGCTTGGTCTTTCGCACGCTGCCGTCGTTGCCAAAGTACTTCCGTAGCTACGGCTATGCAAGCACTTTGTCGCCTAGCCAGCGCACGAAATACCTGCGCTTACCAGTAACGCTATTTACCGGGTAGCCCACTAGCTCAATAGGAAGAGTATCCCGGCTTTACTCGGTGACCAGCAGCCCGGTGTTATCTTTCCGCCCTGCCTCAGGCAGGGCGGAAAGACTTCTACGACTGACGGTCACCGAGCGTAGCCGAGGCGCCAATCGAGCGCAACAGTTGTTTCTGACTTACTATTTGCCCACGCATTCTTATCTTTTTACATATCTCCAGCCCCTTGAGCGTAAGCGTAACCAATCTCACCAAAATTTACGGCGACCAGCATGCACTAGACGGCATCAGTTTTGAGGCCCCAGCCGGACAGATTCTTGGTTTTCTCGGCCCCAACGGCGCGGGTAAGACTACGACGATGAAAATTCTGACTTGTTACCTTAGCCAGTCTTCAGGATCAGCTTCGGTATTCGGGCATGACGTGGAGACGGATAGTCTTGAGGTGCGTAAGCTTGTCGGTTACCTTCCTGAGAACAACCCACTGTATAAGGATATGTACGTTCGGGAATACTTAACCTTTGCCGCCCGGGCCAACAAGCTCTCTAACGCAAAACCCCGCATCGAAGACCTCATCGAAATGACCGGCCTTGGCCGCGAAAGCCACAAACTGATTGGTGCTCTTTCCAAAGGTTACCGCCAGCGGGTGGGGCTGGCCCAGGCGATGCTCCACGACCCGAAGGTGCTAATTCTGGATGAACCGACCAGCGGGCTCGACCCCAACCAACTAGCGGAGATCCGAACCCTGATCAAAACTTTGGGTAAGGAAAAGACTGTAATTTTTAGTACCCACATCATGCAAGAGGTCCAGGCGCTTTGCGACCGCGTGATCATCATTGACCGTGGCCGGATAGTGGCCGACGATCCGATTGAGCGGCTGAAACAGCGCCTGGCCGGAGAATCCTCCTTGCTCGTTTCTTTCGATCGGGCGGTGGACGTCAATAAACTCAAACAAATCAAAGGCGTATCCCGCGCCGTAGCCAACCCCAAGGCTCCTGATTACCGTCTTTATCTCGCTAGTAAAGCCGATGCTCGTGCTGAAGTCTTTCGCTTCGCGGTCGATAATCAGCTTGTATTACTCGGCTTGCACAAGGAAGACCTTAGCGTGGAGGAGGTGTTCCGCGCACTCACTAAATCTTAGAGGGCTCCGAAGCGTCGGCGAAAATACAAGCGTTAGTTAGCGTTTTCGCTGATCTTTGAGCGTCTGGTCTACGTTAGGCCGAACGCTTAAAGGTTTACTTCCACTTCGCCTGCGGTTTCATTACGATAAACGCTTCGAGGTCTTCTTTTTAACCGATGACTATCCCCAATGAAAACAACGCTACTCAATTTTCTTTTCCTGTTTACGACCAGCCTCTTCGCCCAGGCGCCCTTTAATGCAGAATACCGCTTCCCCGAAGGCGTCTACCTGAGTCACGCTTCCCTGCTGGCCAATAAGCCCGACCTGGACTGGGAAGCAATTGACGGAGAGATGGTGCAACTGCCCGAAGATTTTCGTGTACAGATTGCTGACTATGGCTATAAAGATGTCCGCATTAACGCCGACATCATTCCTTACGCCATTAGTTTGGACGGTGTGCCCTATCTCTTCGTTAAACAGAACGGTAAACGAGGCTACCATGAGTTCACTGGCTTCCGCGTCCAGGGGGCCCTAAGTACTATCCGCTACGATACAACTTTTACTACCCGCCGGCTCATGAAGGCCTACAACCCTGCCAATGGTCAACCCTTCCGCCAGGCTTACGTAGAACGGGAGAAGACCGTACCCCTCAACAAAGTATTGCACCTGCGCTCCGGCGCCCTTCTTCCGCTTGATCTGCCAACGCTGCTTCGCCTCTGCGCTGACGACAGAGAGTTGGTCACCGCACTGAAAGCCACCGACCCAACGGACCAGAAGATGTTACTGCGCGCAATTAAACTTTATGACGATCGGCATCCGTTATCTTTGCCGTTTCGTTAGACGGCATACGGTCTTTTAGACGCGCTGCGCGCTTTTAGACGTTGTGCTTTTAGACGGCCTTCGGCCTTTTAGGCTACCGCACGTCTTTGGTGCCGGAGCCGTGCGGCAGCCTAAAAGCGCAGCGTCTAAAAGGCAAAGCCGTCTAAAAGCGCAGCGTCTAAAAGGCGCAGCCGTCTAAAAGCGCAGCGTCTAAAAGGCAAAGCCGTCTAAAAGCGCAGCGTCTAAAAGGCGCAACCGCTTAAAACAATGTACAATGCTTGCAATTTACACCAAGGAAATCAACGCCTTCTTCTCTTCCCTGATCGGCTATATCGTCATCGCGGTGTTCCTAATGGTGATGGGTTTTTTCATGTTCGTTGTGCCGGACTCTAGTTTGTTGAGGTTCGGCTACGCCAGCCTGGGCCCTTTCTTTACGTTGGCGCCCAACGTACTCACCTTCATCATTCCCGCGATCTGTATGCGGGCGTTTGCCGAGGAAAAACAAACGGGAGCGATTGAGCTGCTGGTTACCCGTCCGCTACGTGACGTAGAAATCATAATGGGCAAATTCCTGGCCTGCCTCACCTTGGTGGTCATTGCGCTCATTCCAACTTTATTGTACTATTACACCGTCTATCAGCTCGGCGCGCCCGTGGGCAATATTGATGCCGGAGGCACCATTGGCTCCTATCTGGGGCTGGTGCTTTTATCGATGGCTTTTGTTGCCATTGGGTTGTTTGCCAGCTCGCTTACCAGCAACCAGATTGTTGGGTTCTTACTGGCCTTGGCGCTTACCTTTTTCTTTTATTTCGGCTTCGATTTGGTGGCGTCCATCCCCAGTTTCGACGGCAAGCCGTCACTCTTTATCGAATCACTAGGCATGCAAGCCCATTTCCGCTCTCTTGGGCGGGGGTTGATTGATAGCCGGGATGTGGTTTACTTCCTCAGCGTTACCGCCTTTTTCCTTTTGCTTACGGTGCTTAGCTTGGAGCGGCGTAAGTGGTGAAGATTAGGCTTTTATGCGCACCCTTAAATTGCTGTAATAGTCTAATCACTAACGATTTATAACTGTTCCACATTAAGCGACCGGTCTACCTTACGAATGAGCCCGGCCAGGATCTTTCCTTTTCCACCTATTTCTACGAAGTTGGTTAATCCAGCGGCTTGCATGTTCTGGATCGTCTGCGTCCAGCGGACGGGGCTGGTGAGCTGGGCAATGAGTTTAGCCTTGATCTCATCCGGGTCGGTGCTGGGCTGGGCGTCGGTGTTCTGGTAGATTTCGCAGGCTGGCGTACGGAAGCTAGCTTTTTCGATGGCGGCGCGGAGGCGGTCTTGCGCAGGTTGCATCAGTGGGCTGTGGAAGGCACCGCCTACGGGTAAGAGGACTACGCGACGGGCACCCAGGTCGGTCAGGATTTTAGCGGCTTTTTCCACACCTTCGACTGATCCGGAGATCACGAGTTGCCCGTTGGTATTGTAGTTAGCGGGTACGACTACTTCTTCGATGGCGGCGCAGGCTTTTTCGATGATGTCATCGTCGAGGCCGAGTACGGCGGCCATGGTTCCGGGTACGGCATCGGTGGCTTCCTGCATCGCGAGGGCGCGTTCGGCGACTAGCCGGAGGGCGGAGGGGAAATCTAACGCACCGGCAGCGACCAGGGCGGAGAATTCGCCGAGGCTGTGGCCAGCTACGGCTGTGGGCTGCTCAATATCGTTGTTGATCAGGTAGGTGATCGCCGAGTGACAAAAAATAGCCGGTTGCGTGATTTTCGTTTCGCGCAGCTCTTCTTCTGTGCCTTCGAACATCACTTTTGAGAGCTCGTAGCCGAGTACTTCGTCGGCTTGCTTAAAGAGCACTTGGGCTTCGGGGTTCAGGTCGTAAAGGTCTTTGCCCATACCGCTGAACTGGGCACCTTGGCCGGGGAATACGTATGCTTTCATGATTCGGTCTGTTGGTCTGCTGAAATTTTGGTTCGTTGGGACTTAACTTTT
>Ga0306864_1000495_pt1 | contig 18224 bp, 13 predicted proteins | sample AntRauTorckE5430_FD_190448 | JGI IMG/M metagenome (GOLD analysis project Ga0306864, IMG submission 190448) | Saline lake microbial communities from Rauer Islands, Antarctica - Metagenome Torckler E5 #430 (v2) (version 2) | ecosystem: Environmental > Aquatic > Non-marine Saline and Alkaline >...
TTTGCACATTTTGTGAGAGCATTTGCTGTTGGCTCGACCTCCACAAGCTACACCATTTTGTCCAAAAGTGCCAACGCAATTACCTTTTGTCTGCTTCTTCACCATTGCAAAGTAACTTCCGTTTTGAAGAGGATTGCACTGATACTCCAAGAAGGGACTTCGCACCCAATCCTTCATTTCATCGAACTTACTCTTCTGACTTTTCGCAAGTGTGAGTTTCGAATCAGCAAGGGTTGCAATACTTATCAACTTTCCCAAAACTGTAGTCAAACTGTTTCATTTGAAAGGCTTTGCAGGCAATCCGAACCAGGGTTGTAAGCTTGTAGTTTCCAGCATTGATGATCGCTCAATGACTTGCGGATTTCCCAACTATCCCCCTCTGAAAGTCAGCAGGAGTCAGCCTAGCTGAAATAAGTCTCCCCCGGGGGGGGGATACTTGGTGAAGGTCCACTGTACCCCACCCAGTCTACTACTACTGTTCGTACAATGTTTGGTAAATGTCAATCAGATAAGTACATACGTACAAATCCGCGTCTAATGACTTCAGAAAGTCGTTCTCGGCCTTGCCTTGTGCACGCTTCGAAGCATATTTTCTCAGCCTGTGGACATTATTGCCCCCGACAGATTATTTTCCTCAGCCCATGAAGACCAGGTGAGGATAAAAGTTAAGCAGATGCGAATGCAGTGTTCACACAAATACACGCTGGCTGATCAAAATAAATCCTGTGCGAACCCACGCATCCGCAGCGGTTAATCCTATCCCTCAGAGGCCAGTGTTAAGATAATTATATCTCCTGTGATTGTAGCCCACTGTTTGGCAAAAGCAGAGGCCTCAAACCACCAGGACAGGAGACAACTAACAGTACCACTACTAGCAGTCCTCTGCTACTAGCTATTAGTACTAGCTTCTACTACTAGTCCTCGCATTAGTAGGAGTAGTAGTAGGTAGTACTAATCGCTATTAATAGTGACTAGTACTGCAGGTATTAGTAGTTCCTCACAACACGAAAAAACAAATTGCCAGCATCAGCAAGCTTCTTGGCATAATAATACTACTACTCATGGAGGAGAACCTATCCATCACTGCTCTTTCAGCAGTCCTCCTCCTCCTATTCGCTGGAATACAAATTTCATCCTGTGCAATTGTAACCGATCCCTATGCTAACATATCCACTTCCCTACGAGAATCTATGCGCAACCAGCATCTTGGTGTCACTATCAACGTCCACCTCCTGAAATTCCAAGAGAATTTTATGCTGGAAAAGATGAAGAACTTCGAAATTCTCACTGGAGTCAGTATTCAAAAGATTTCCAGTACGACGGACACCTGGTATGACGATGTATTAGTTGACATCAGAGACAACAGTCCAGGTTTTATTGACCTCTACGCAAGTTTTGGTAATTGGATTCCCCAATATGCCGAATTGAACGGACTAAAGGATCTCACGAATGAGACACGGAATGCGGTTGGGCTGGATTGGTTTGATATCATGGTAAGCTTTCGCGTTCATTATTTAACATTTGTAAGACAAATTAGTCACCTGTATTAACCAGTCATTTTGTCTTTCATTCTCCTTTTTTTCACCCTTTTTTCACTCTCTTTTGAATCCTCTTCTGAAGCCCGCTGTTCGAAAAGGCGCTGCGTCCTATAAACAAAAAGTTTACTCCATTCCTCTTGATGGAGATGTTATCTACATGTTATATAGAAAGGATTTAGTGGAAGATGTAGGATTACCCACGCCAAGAAGTTGGGACGACGTTCATACCATTCTAAAGTTCTATGATGGGAAGGACATTAACGGAGATGGAGTACCAGATTTCGGAAATTGCTTCAGTACAGCTGAAGACGATATAGCGGGTACAATGTTTTGGGCTATTGCCTCATCATTTCTACAAACGAGAGGAACTGCACAAGGTACTTTTTTCGATCCAAAGACGATGGAACCTATTTCGTCTTCTCCAAAGTTCATTGAAGTGCTTGAAGTTTATGACAAACTTGTCCAACACTCGCCGTTTGCAGTGAACGCCACGGGTGTCAGTTGGACCATCAATAGAGAATTATTCAATCAGAAGAAATGTGTTTTATTTTACAACTATCCTGGCCCAATCAAATCCATTATTAGCGCTCAAAAGAAGAATGGAATGGCAGGCACTTTAAACCTTGCTTCACTGCCTGGTAAGAAATGCGCAGAAGATGAGGATTGCCCTTTCGCATCGAAGCATGGAGTGAATCACGCACCATTCCTTGCGGGAGGTGGCATGGCTTATGCTGTCAACAATAGAGTTTCCAAGGAGAAACAAAAGGCTGCACTCGATTTTGCTTTTTATCTATCCGATCCTGGCGGAAGCTTTTGGGATGTGGCCCACCCTGAGAGTTTTTTAGATCCATTAAGATTACGTCATACTTCCTCACTGTCAAACAATCGAACTTTAGAGGCAAAAGCGTTCTTGGAGTTTGGGTGGGAAAATCGCCAGCTCAGTGAGTATCCACGCCTATCTGTAGCTATTGAGATTGGCATGACTTCTCTTTCTCAATCTATCAATAACTCATCTATTGTCTATGATTCATCTTCTAATAGGCATGCTCAAAGAAATAACAGAATTCAGCTTTTTGAATGACAACTATGTCTACGATCTTAGAAATCTTGGTGCCTCTGATTATCAACAAGGCGGTACAGTCCCACATCTAATCGATATGTGGAATGGAAAGGCCTCAGCAGAAGAAACTGCATCAGCAATCACAAAGCATTGGAAGGAAATTACAGCACAATATGGGTTGGAAGAGCAAAGGGCATTCTATCGTAATGTTCTGGGTTTGCCAAAATATATTGACCCTTTCAATGAGAACAATGTGGAAAACCTAAGAATTATCATTGCGGTTGTGACTATTCCGTTTGCAGTTCTTGCAATCATCCTCTTATTTGTCGTTTTAAAGCAGCGGCGCACTATTAAATTTCATACCAGGGATGTCAACAATGCCCCAAAGACAGGGACCATTGCTTTACTGTTCACCGATATTGAAGATTCGACAGTATTGTGGGACACTGATAAGCAAGCAATGGGAAAGGCACTTGAGATCCATCACAATGTCATACGGACGTGCATTGACAAGTTCCTCGCCTATGAAGTGAAAACTGTCGGCGATGCATTCATGATTGCTGTCAACAGTGCTGACAAAGCGATTCTACTTGCAAATAACATTCAGCTGGCGTTATTGAATGCGGATTGGCCACTGGAGTTGGCACGAATGCCATCATCCTGCGTTGCCTATTTTCCTCAACCACGAAAGAAGAAAGATCCTCCCAAACTCATGTTTTCGGGACTGAGGGTTCGTATTGGAATCCACCTCGGACAGCATTCTATTCAACCCTCTCGGGGCGAAGAATCCTCAGATATCCAAGTGATATATGATGAGGTCACAAAGGGATTCGATTATTATGGACAAGTTGTCAATATCACAGCTCGAGTTGGAGACGTTGGGTTTGGTGGTCAGACGGTCATTACTAAAGAAGTTTACGATGCATTATCAGAAGGAGTGAAGATAAGATCCTCCTATTTGCATATTGGTTCCTTGTCGTTACGAGGTGTGCAGAACCCAATGTCAGTACACTCCTGCTTACCTCAAGAATTGAAAGATAGGAGATTTCAAGGACTTTATAGAAAGAGAAGGTCACTGGGAAGTGTTGAGCTAAAAAGAAGTCTGACTACCGACACAAATTCCGATTCTATTGTGAAGAGTATAGACGTCATGTCTCTGACCCCTGTAGAGCTTCAAAATGCTCTGTTGAAAATGATAACAATTGTATCGTCGTTGAAAGAACAACTGTCAACTTACAAAACTACGAATGGAAGAAAGTACGATGACACATCCGATAACAAGGAGGACGAGGTAATAGATCGTGAAGATTTAGTGAATAGTCTGAGTAGTAAAACATAATTTAATCAGTGGTGAAGGGAAATGGTAACAAGGAGACTGAGTTGCTTAAAGAACCTTCGAATTTCTCCGAGGATTTTCCTGCCGGTCAAAAGTAATTTGCTTGTAGAAAGTGGAGTGTGAAGACCGTGAAAGCAAAACAAAGCACTTTGGATTACAATGATGATATGCGAATGTAACTGGTCTTAAGATGAAGAGCCAAGGGTCCTGATTTATCTAGGAATAAATAATTTGTATTTCAAAAAAAATATTAAGTCACTTTAGGTCGTAATTAGAAATCGGCACCGATTTCTAATGCTATCATGAGTGACTTTATGTAGAGTCCCTGAGATCTTCGCTTCGCTCATAGTTTTTATTTAGTAAGCAGAGCGGAGCTAGATGATGTAGAGATGTTCCCACAATACGACGCCATTGACTGAGTGATCGCCCAAAGGATGAGGATACTGGGGAGGTATTTTACTTGATGATAGTCATCTATTGGCAATCTTAGAGGACTAGGACGATTTTGAAACGTGGAGCAGTAGAAGCTGAGAGAGTGCACAAGTATGTTGTTATCTGGCAGCAATGCATCTCTTGCGTCATGTATCATACAAGGCAATGATGTAGTTAGAACCTGCCTATTTCTAAATGCATGACGAAGTAACGGATTATATAACGCAGTTCACGTATCTAGCTAGTAGAATCAATGATGCGGATGCCAATGTCATTTTATGTGTCAACTATTGACAATGCTAGATAAAAGGGTTTCAAGGAGAAGGAAAATTTGCCTATTGTCACGGCAATCAAAAAATATCATGTATTTTACCTACGTGTACATTGGAGTTGATTCTTCCTCTCTCTTCACTCTTCATAGAAATGGCTTCTAATTTACATGTCCTGACAAATATATACCGTAGGACCCTTCAAAGGTGATGGGCGGACAAAGACATTCTGAAATTTTTGCTCGCAAACTACATATCATACTACTACAAGGATCCTATAATGATGTCGTTGGAATTCATGATCAGATTAAAGAAGAGTACTAACAAAAATATTATCCCTTTCCCGTAGCGCATTATCTGGTTTGATGAGGAGCAAACTGAGTAACAAACAAGTGGATCCAACTTTTGAGACTGTGGTCTCATATCAAGGAAAAGAAGAGCTTTCTGTGCCTACTGACATCTTAATTCGCCACTTTACAAGCTAGCTATAGTAGTACAATTGCACAGCTTTGCACTCCGAGCTTCTGTAGACTCAGCAATATTATATTCATATTTAACAAAATGTGTGTCAAGTGCAGTGCACTATATTGATAGTAAAGTTCTGTATACTCAATGCAAATATAATACCAACGATTGCCGAACGGCTCCAAATTAGAGCTTAATTGTGTGTTTATCTGTGTATGTGTTCCATATTGTATGGGCATGATGTGTATGTACCGCACCGTACGAATTGAGGTCAATCATAATTTATAACTTCCAACTTCGAACCTACCACGCTACACTGCACACGACTACAATTTTCTACTGCACCTGCATGAAAAACTGAAGTTCTTTCAAGAGGATAGTCACAATCTTGTTGATGCCTGTACTTACTTCATTATCCCAGGTCACACTACCATTTGTCACCAATTGCCTGATCAACAATGAATGCTGTAACATCTGCAAAATCAGCATCTGCCAATTTTCCATTTCCACTGGGTGCCTTGAGAAAGATGAGTCTTTGATGCTGACCGCTCTTCATCACCCAATCCTTGACCTCGTCTTCATCCAAACTAGGGCTGACAAATCTTTCAATAGCGTCTTTCTTGAGATTCTTTTTTTCCTTGATAAAGTTCATGCCACCAGCATGACATCCAGCACAGTTTCCAGTAAATATTTCGCTTCCTCTCGCGACGTTGATATTTTCAGCAGCATTAGCATCAGCGGGAAGGAGAGAGAAAGCGAGGGATAATAGCAGCAATAGTTGGAATTGGAAAAATGAAGTGACAGCAAGTATGGATAATAGCGATGATGGTTTTTTGAAAATGTTCAATTGATGATGCTGGGTCAGAATGGTATCTCCTTGTTGGAGTTGTTGTTGTTGTTGTTGTTGCTGTGGAGATGATTTTGGTGGTGCCATTAAGACCATGCTTGTTCCTTTTGTATTACTCATCAGCATCGTTGCCTTGTCCCTCCTCTTTATCTTTGCGTGTTGTGATTGCTGGTTGTATCGCTTGCTGTTTGTTGGTGAAAAAGAGAATGCCGAGGCATAATGCTTATTGTCGTATCCGTACATGTTCATATTCATATTCATATTCACCACCAAGCACAAACAAACAGCCGAGTAAAAATTCATTCTAATGAACAATGCGACCATCGCTCTGAATTCCTGTGGCAATGAAATGTGATCGAGAGATGAGAGATAAATGAGTGTATGATGATGTACATATTTTAATGGTAATCATTAGTATTATTGTTGAAGGGCAGAAGATGACAGAGGACGTAGTATACAAAATACCTAATGGATGTTATGAATCCCTTTTACCCGTGGTGGGGGGAGGGGGACACCCACCACGAGGGGCAGGGAGAGAGGACCGCTAGCCGAATTTTCATTAGCTTTGTTGTACCAGGGGTCATTCTGAGATCAGATGATCGTTTTTTATTCGGATCTTATAACCAGATATAACCCCTCTTCCCAAAAAGATAACTATAGAGATTTATATGATATTATTATTGCCCCAACGGTTTTTGACGTACCAATCACCTCTTTTCTATTTTTAGCTAGTCTAATGCAATGCAAACCACCTCAGTACTGCTATGCTGATATCTCACTCTACGAATTACTTGTATCTTCCCTTTCTCTACAATTAATCAAATCATGCCTCGTAGTTTAAGATCGCGAGAAAGGGAAGATACAGGTCTTAATCCTCCGGTGCTACATGAATTATTGGAAGTACCAGATTTCCCTAAATTATCACCAATCAAAGTAACCCGCAAACAGCTCTTGCGGGTACCAATTCGAACTACCACTTTCGCACAGGAACTAAAGCGTTTTCGGAAGGCAATGATTCAAGTCCGCCAGAATATGAAATTATGATGGGTAAGCACATCTGTGGATGTCCAGAGTGTAGGAAAGGAGAGTTTGAAGCCTGTATCAATCAGGATGCAATTGGTCGAGCTGTGAGTAGAATTACCAGAAGTAGAGTTAATTATTGAGAGAGAACTAGTTTGTACTGTACCTATTGGATCTTTCATTGATTAGTAGTTGTATTCGTTGCCGACGTTTATCTATTGGGAGCTGCTATTTCAATAATTTGGATGATTCATTTCACTCTTTTCATCATTTGAGCTGGAATCCAATCATTTTATGAAGCCATGTTAGTACATAACCAATTGAGTTTTAATTAAAAATAGTGTTACATTTATTAATATTGATGTCAAAAACATACAATATAGGTCAAAAGTCGTCAATTAGAGTAAAATAATATAACATATTCCTGAATTATAATGAACTTAGCACAAATTTCCAATCAAAAATCAGGTTGGGAAATTCATTTCATAAAAATAGTGTTATTCGGCGATGAGCGAAGAGCGAACATTGTTGTCTCTAATCATTACTTAAGCCTTTTCCAGAACGGACATTTTCCGCAAATAAATTTCTCACGTAAATTGTTCAACTGATCTCAGAATGACCCCGTGACCATCAGGGTCTACATCAAGGCACACAAAATCTAGCCCATCCTCTCTTGCTCTTTTCGCTGAATCAATAATATACCCAATTTTATATATAATAAAAGACAGAGCCTGTGATAGAGAATAGATTGCAAAAGTTGTCAGCATTTAATCACCAAATAAGAACGCTTTGCCATCCAATTTTGTCTTTGGCCAATAAATACTAATTGTGAATTTCTTTATTGCATACAAAGAAACTTACAGCCATATCCCTCATTTCATCATATAGGTTGTCTGGCCATTTGTATTCGTCTACTGCATCTTCAAGTTTTAACTTCTTGCCTCTTTCATTAGCTACATTTAAAGCGAGAGGTGTCATTTTCTTCTGATCCTTGACCACTGCACTCAATTGGATCATTTGCACAGGCAAAGACTGAACTGACGGCGCAAAAAGTGACATAGCTACGAATATACATGATCTGATGAACATTGGAACAGATAATTATATCCACGTTTTGTGAATGTTGTAAGTCGCCGCAGCTTGGTAGTACTGCGTGGCAGGTAGTGTGAGTTGTGAGTACTTCGTGTCAAAAAATGGCCAATGTCAAATAACAAATAAGAATGCAATATCTTGTTGTTCAACAACGACGGACAGACGAGAAGATTTCATTCAAATGCTTGTTTTGATATCTTATTTTGATTTCTTAATTTTGTAATCCTTGCTGCATGATACACAAGTATCTAACTAGCGCAGTGGTAACAGCATCGTGCCTGTTATTGCAGTAAATACATTAGTGTCAATTTCAACAGAATTCAAGCGCCAGAGTTTTTAATTGAATCAGAGCTAATAAATCAAATTCATGTATCCACATACATTGAACTTCAGTTTATTATGACATGAAAGACAGGGTAACAATGTTATTACAGAGTCGTAGTAGCTGCCCCCTCGTCGTCGGTCATGATTTTGACCTCATCTTCATTAGTAAATTTGACACGCTTCTCTCTTTGTGAAACATCTTCAGAATCGTCAGCTTTCCTTTTGCCACCATCATTAGTTTCATCATCTTCAGCTTCATTCTGATTAATGGCACTCTCATCAATGCCAAGCTTCTCTGCTAAAGCAGACCGCATTGCTAGTAATTCTATGGTATTGGGGCCTCGTCCATTTTCCTCCCTAAACCTCTTCAGAATTTGAGCTAGAATAAGATTCATCATTCCAATTTGACATTCTTCGTCATCCTCCATCTCGTCAGAGTCAGACTCGGCATTGCATTCCTCATCTTCTTCACTATCTTCATCCTCAGAAACTTCACCGTCTCCTTCTAATTCTTCGGGTTCTTCTTGTGGTACAATGTCGGTCCTGGAAGCAAACTTGACATATTCCTCCAGCGTGTAATTTAAAAAGAATTCTTCATTCGACATGAATTTTCCAGCAATGGTAGCAGCCTGTGTTTCTTCACAACCAGCCGTGGCAGAACTGTCGCCTTCTTTCGCATCGTTGATACCATTTGTCTTTTCTATGCCGACTTCCTCCACTTCTTCTTCTTCAGTCGCAGCTACCCGCAAGAGAAGAATATCCCCCTTTACCTCTGCATTATGCAATGGCGGCTGAAGCTCATGCGGATTAGTTGCAACCTCTACGCCCTCACCGACACTAGCTTCGACATCTTCAGGCCTGCGAATGATGACAACAATGCCCTCGTCCTCGTACTGTCCCAAAAAAGTGAACGGGCCGCCAATGACCTGAGCCACCATTTGCTTTTTCGGGGTTGTGTCGACCTCGATCTCCTCAATGAGATCTGTGAGTACCTTTTTTGTGGTTGTCCCATTTCCATTTTCTAGGTCTGGTTTCTCATCGGCATCGGCATCTTGGGCTGCTGCTGATGGTTTGGCATCATCAGAGGAAGAAGGCGAGCATCGGAGGAGAACGCACTTGACTGTCGGTCCACTGTTTCGCAGGACTTTGGCAATTTGCTCGCCGGTGAAACTCGATGCTAATTCAGTTGTAGGGTCCATATTGGTTTTGTTTGAGGGTGCGTTTGTTGAAGAGAAATATGATATAGTTGAGGATGAGCGAGGTGATGCTTTTGATGAAGATGGACGTGACAAGGGTGACAGGAGAAGTGACAAGTAGTGACAATTCAGAAGGGTCACAGGGTCAGGGTTGTGAAGCGTTTATGTAGTCGAAGGTCGAATTTCAGAGTAAAAAGTAAAAGATTTGAGAGCGAAAAATCTGTACACGACTTAAACGAGCTAGAAAACGCGCGCTTTTGAAGTCATTGTGTTGATCATTGGGTGTTGTTTGTTGTTATTAGTTATTATTTGTTTTGTTGGTTTGGTCAGCCAGTCGGAGCAGTAGGTGAGGAGGGAGGAGGGACCGGATGGACAAGAAAAAGCAATGAAAAATGACCAAGGAACTGCCGCTGTAGAGTGTAGAGTATTATGAAGTACAACAAAATCGAGAATTCGCCTATTAATTAAACAAGACGGATGATGGAATATTTCATCGCTGAACGACAAAAGCTCTGTATTGCCATCCATCATGTGGAACTCACTCGCGGTAAAAAATCAGAATGGTGACCAGCATGATTAAAGGAACATTTATCAGTAGCCCGTTGGTAGTCATTTATTAAATACCATTGCGGTCTGTCTATGACTTCTATTAGTACTCCAATGACTGAAAATTCATCTAGATAGATCTAGATGCAACACAGATCCCACACAGTAGTCGCAGGCAACAGCCAAGAAGAAAAATTCCTCTGGTTTCACAATGTCACCTTTTAACAGAAGGTTCGGCGTGGCCTCTCTTACCTCTTGAAATCATCTCTGCAGTGGCCGCGGGAAAACAACTTAAATAATCTCGCTGTTATTATTGTCTTTTGCGTATTGTATTCATTTTCTTTCCACGCTTCGATCTTCCCTCTCGACCAAAATTAATAAATTAATCAATAGTAATCATCAAGGGTCCTAATAATACATAGTACGACGGGACAATAATCTTCGATGAGCAGCCTTTGAGAAGATACTGATAATTGGTCATTGTCCGACAATGTCTTTTAACGGAGAAATTTTGTAGAGGGAGAAAAAAATTTCCTTCGTGATTCGTGACCCAAGAGTCATAATTAGCTCTTGCAACTGCTGTTGTTGCATGGAGATATTCGATATTTTGACAGCAAACCCAAATTCCAAACCAGAAGAGGAGTAGCATTAAACGACTATCCCACATTCACGCAGACTGACTGTTATGAATTCATTAAGCGATGATCATCCTGCTGTCCATGAACATGAACAGCAACGAGGAAATTTTCATGACGACGAAGAAGAAGAGTGCCGCGTATGTCGTGGCCCTGCAGAAGAAGGGTGAGTGTCTCTATGCACGGTACCGCTAGCTAGAAATTATATGTCATTCGTGATGCATGCATATCAAGGCTGGCATTCCCCACATTATCGAGGCTGGCATTCCCCACATTATCGAGTCGCGGTACTACCAGTATCACAACTAGTGTTGCAGAATATTTAAACCCTTTGGAGATTTGCTTTTGAAACTGGTTTCAAGACTAACTTTTGGTCTGTCAATTCATCTTACCTTTCTCGGATCAATTCATCTCATCGACTCCGTTGTTTTTATCACAAATAGGCGATCACTGCACAAACCATGCAAGTGCTCAGGTTCCATAGCCCTGACGCATCAGGATTGTCTTCAATCTTGGCTTGAAGTGAAAGGCGGCAAGGGTAAATGTGATTTGTGCTCCACCATATTCAAGTTTGCGCCTAAATACGCTGAGGATGCTCCTGACACTCTTTCCCCATTGGAAGTTTTGTCAGGGTTGGGTCGTCATGCAGCATTCAAGTGGGTGCCATTTGCTTTGAGGGTTTTCTTTGTGGCATCCGTCTGGTTAGGAATCCTACCTTTGGCGTCAGCATATCTATACCAGGGATGGATGTACCGCCCTTCCTCAATCAAGGCGCGGTTCACATGGGACTTAGTTCCTGGTGATTTGGTCAACGGAGCGATGCTCACACTGATCATTATAGTTATCTTTCTGAGTCTCTTGAGCTTATTTGATTTCTTTCGCTTGAAATGGGGACGTGTCGAGGAGGGTGACAATAGAATAAAGGACGAAGAGGCGAAAATTATGATTGCCCCTGTGCAAGTAGGAGAAAGAGGCGATTGTCTTCATTATGATGACTCGGAAAGACCTCTTTCGGAAAAGTTCGATGCTGAGAAACACATTATTGAGAAGATGATCAATGAAAGTAACAAGAGTGTGATGGATGAGGGACAGCTATTTCGGTCTTACGACGACGTTGATAATGACGAATTGGAAGCTATCAAGAGGAAGAAACGAGATAAAGATCCGACCGTAATGGACGATATGGATTTCCTAGATCAAATACGGGAGCTCCAAGATACTATGGAAAGACATGAAGAGGCATATTCTGAAGAAATTGAACGGTTGAGAGATGCTGGTGAACATGACCAAGCTGATGGATTGATGGAAAGAAGGCAAGAAATCTCGGAACATTACAATGAATTTCATCAGAAGCTTCCGGAGAAAGCTGTTGCTGCAGTAAGGAGGCAGCGCTACCGCCTGCCTAATCGAGATGTTGGTGATAATGACAGTAACAATGGTAACGAACCATACGATGAAGCACTTGATGATATGGAGGATGCTCAAGACAATAATGAAGAAGACGAAGACGAATTATACCAGCGCATGATGAGAATGCAAGAGATGGACGGAGAAGGGTCCGAGGACGAGGAAGAAGAGATTATTGGAGCGCAAAGGAACGATCAGGATAGGGCTGAAAGATTTGAGCCTCAATTTGTACCTTTAGACCGACCTTTTGATGACGAAGATCCAATGGTACGTAACGACTGTCTTTTATTAATTGAGCATTGCAATTGAAGACTAACTTGGATAGACCATCACTTTGTTCCATAGGATGCTGACCTTAATATGCCAATTGAACGAATGATTGGTCTGAGGGGACCCATTCTAGACTTATTCCGAAACCTTGGCTGGTTGCTAGCGTTCCAAACTACTTTCATAGCAATTTTCACATGCATACCAAGAGCAATCGGATCCTTTGTTTTCAATAACATCGTTCTACGATTTAAATACGTCTCGATTTTTATGCAATTTTCTTGCAAGACTGTCATCTTCGTGACGTTCAACCTCAACTCAAAAGAGGGCGTGCCAATGGATTTTGCATACCTTGTCAAAATGATGACACATGGAAATGAAGAACGTAAGAACTTGCTGGTCCCACACGATGTCGTCAATATAGTATTTGGATACATCTCCTTGGCTGTCGTATCATTTGTCTTACAAGGATTTGTGAGGTGTTACAAAAGGTATGAAGCGGCATGCTCTCGCGTCGGTGTGGTAGATGCCGCCGCTGCGGACGGTGGTCTTAACGCGGATGAAGTCAGACAAGCAGGATTACTAGATAGGAATCGTAGGGATAGATTTGATCATCCTGATGCGAGGCCTGACGACATGAGGGCAGTACTTACAGGATTCATATTTTCAGCTATCGAAATTTCAGCAGCCGCAGCCAAAATTTCGTTTCTAGTCTGCTTCAAGATGTTTATTCTACCATTTCTCCTCGGTACATGGCTGGACCTATCAACATTGACATTATTTGGTGCGCATATTGAAGATAGAATGTCCCTCGCAGGAGCCGACATTGTCGGATTCTTTATTTTGCACTGGGTGATAGGAATTACGTTCATGCTAACAGTGACCGTATCTGTTCTGCAACTGCGAGAAGTTCTTCATCCTGATCTCTTGGCTCCCGTAATTCGTCCTCAAGAGCCGCAACCTGACCTACTCATAAATCTCTTGGAAGAAAGCGGTTGGACTCATGCTAAGCGAATGGTGCCTTCTTTGGGCATATATGCAGCTATTCTTTTTGTTTACGTTTGGTTGCCATGCCAATTGATGAATGCAGCTTCTCTTCAAAATTACATCCCGTTGTTCCGTCCGCACTTCTGGTACGCGATCTACTCCCCCCTACAACGACCAATAGAATTGATGGTCTTCCATTTGTCTGTTCTATCAACCCTCGAAAAGCATAAGAACAAAATTGGAGAAATGCAGCACGCGTTTTTGCTGAAAGTCTCAAACTGGGTCGGTATCACGGGATGCCTTCTACCCCGGAATGTATATGCCTGGATGCTTGTTGATGAGAAACCTCTACATCTTCCAACAGGTAACAACACAATTGATGGCTTTTGGGAAGATTTAGTTGAGCTGAACAAGAAAGGTGTATCTACTGATGACTTCATACTGCACCATCTCAGTAATCTGAAATCGAACGAGCCCCAGCACCGCTCTGAGATCATGCATCGTCCAAATCAATTTATCATATTGTCACCTAGTGATGGTAGTAGCAGTGAACAAAGAAAACTCATGCCTACTCGGATTGGAATGTTCAGCTTTCGGAAAAAAATCCGAAATAATGGGACATGTGTTATTGAAGTCTGGCGTGAATGTGTTAATGATCCTATCCCAAGGCCTCCAAAGGGATGGGACTATCTCGCTGATGAAGGGTCTGTTGAATATGGTCGATGGGCTTGGGGAAAGAAGGAGAAGAAATCAGATATTGAGCTCAGAGTAGCTGCAAGGAAACACTTCTTCCCCTCGACACCAAGCGAAGGTAGGTATAAAGAACAGTGGGAATCATCTCAGTTCTTATCGACAGGACTCCCTGTAATTTCAAAGCTTCTCGCTGTTGCCTTCGTGTCATGGCTGGCGGTAACATTGTGTACTTCAGCTGCTTTGTTTTTACCACTTTTGATCGGGCGTTACATCCTACAGATACTTGGACTTCCTCTTAAGTACGTGCACGATCCATTGGTCTTTGCCGCCGGCTGTATCGTGCTAGCGCCTGTCATTCAGTTCCTTTTCAAACATGTCTGCGAAGGTCATACTGGCAATGTTGCTGATAAAAGGATACGCTTTTCACTGCCACCTTTCCGAAAGATTGTCACTCTCGCCCATGTATTCTTTCTTTGGTTGGTAGTTTGTCCACTTCTTGCTGGGGGCGTTTATCATCACTGTTTCATCAAGACTACTCCTGCTACAATTAAAAGTGTTGACCTCCATTCCTTGGTCCACTTTTGGCCTGTAGGCTTCCTACTCATTCATCTGTGGGCAGCACTTTGTTACGTTGGGGCTTTCAAGTGTGGATTTTGGGCTAGTATTCATCAGATCTTCGTTGATGGTATAGCTGGTGTCGGTCCTCCAGAAAACAACCTTAATATCCAGAGGCAAGATATTGGCCACAGAAATGGAAACAATGAGCAAGAAATTGAAATGAACAACATTGATGCAACAATGGTCAACTTATCCAGAGGCATACACAAATTCCAGGGTGAACAAGGGACTGTTGGTACTTTTGTCAAAACTCTTGTTGCTATATTTACAAAAAGCGAGTGGGATAAGATTGATAGAGTCGTGCTGATCGACGAATTTCTTGTTCCTGTGGCTCGGCAGCTTTTGATATTACTATTTGCACCGATTGTTGCTCTCGTCTTTGCATTTGTTGCAGGACAGTTGTCTCCTTATCTACAAAGTATCGTTGAGGAGGATGCGTTTCAGGTGTACCTTTATCGATATTCTGTATTAAACGTGGTAATCATTCAACTTGCACTCGGATTCCAAGACGCATTATCATCGTGGTTCAAGGCAGGACATAATGCAGCAAGAGATCATCGATACTTGGTTGGAGAGACTTTACTTGACTATGAGGGCTAATTTCTCAATCGAGAACAACAAAGGCTAATTGTTTTTTAGTAACAATATGTTTTAACTCAGTACTTGTTCCTTATTTTCAACGTAAACGTTCACAGACTTCTTTTATTATTGTCTTCGTAGCGCTGGTCTCGTCCATACTTAAGACGACAGAGCACGGTGTGAGAAGTGACCCATCCTGAACAGATTTCAAGAGTAGTTGAGAATTCAAAAGAGGTTCGTCTGATATGTTTGTCATTTCCATCTTTGATGCTTTTGTTAATTTTTCTTTTAGAGAAAGAGGCTTCGGATAAATCTCTACTTCGGCTACTCCTGAAGTATATTTCGCAGTTGCATAGGCGATTGCATGATTAATTCCGCCGAATTCGTCGATCAAATCATTCTCTTTTGCTTGCTCTCCCGTCCATACTCTTCCTTGCGCTAAGGTTTCTACTTCAGCCAGTGGTATATTCCTTCCTTCTGAGACCAATTGTTTAAAGTATTGGTAAACTCTATCCATATTTCGGGTCAAATTGGCTTTCATTGCATCATTCAATGGGTGAAATAAACTAAATGTTTGAGCGTGTTCTCCACTTGATATGTAACCAAATTCAACACCGTGACGCCTTGCAGCTTCTGAAGCATCGAGTTTTATTCCAAACACACCAATTGATCCGGTGAGAGTTGTTCGCTGGGCAAATATCCTATCTGAAAATGCAGAAATGTAGTAACCACCACTTGCAGCAAGATTTGAAAAGGAACATACCACTGGCCTACCAAGGTCTTTGCATTCTTCCAGAATCGTCTCTGATGCAGTCACTCCACCACCTGGAGAGTCAACACGAAGGACAACGCACTTAATCTTTTTATCGTTCTTCACTTGCTGAAGAGCACGAACCACATTCTTGGCAGTCTTGTCATCTATTCCTCCGGTTATGTACACAACAGCAATTTTATCTTTTTTGTCTTTACTGAACCAATTGTCAACCTCATCTTTATCAAAGTTGAAGTAAGGAGCTCCGAAACCTAACAGATCGACAATAGTTTCAAAAGCAGTGCTTCTCGACACTGCATATTGCACTTTGTCATACATTAAACCTCTTTGCCTTCGTTGTCTTTTCTCTTTTTTCATCTTTGCAGAGTAATCTGAAAATGATATCAACTTGTCTGCTTTAAAATTATCGACATCTAGCAAAGAGATCCACTTCTCTCGCAAAGTGTTAGACTGCGTATCATCTTCTTCTTTGCACGCATTTATTTTGACCAGATCAAACACTGGATTCACTTTCGGAAGGTTATCAATGAGTTTGATCTCTTGCGCGTTATCTGCAGTCATCGTTCCGTAATTATGCACTGCTTTCCAAACTTTTGAGTCAAATGATTTTGGCAAGTTTCTCGATTGTGAAATCATTGTGTGCACACTCTCATTAATTGAATCTAGGATAGCTTTGGAATTTTCGTAGTGTGCCTTTGTGTATCCACTCTCAGTAATAGAGTTTGGGGCATTCTTGTACTGCCCGTGCTTGAAAACGTGGGCTTTGATTCCATACTTTTTGAAAGCATCAGAAAGAAAGACATTAGACATGGATACACCAAAGAACTGCATATTTCCACGAGGCTGCATGTTTACTTGTGAGAATGCGCTGGCAAGAAAATATTCTTTGTTCCCTGGGTCTACAGGGCTATCGAACGAATCTGCGAAGGCATACGACATCTTTTTGACTGGCTTAGCATTTTCGTCTTGATCACAGTTTGCTTTATCTAATGTTCCATGCTGACCTTCATAGTGCCGTCGATGGCTCTCATTAAACAACCGTATTGCATTTCTGATTTCTTCTACATGCGCATATCCGCCGCATTGAAATTTAAAACCAGAACCGAAAGTTCCGTGTAATGCAACAACATTAGGATCTGAGGCCGCTGCATGAATGGCGTCAACTAGTTCCTGTATTCCTACTTCCATAATGCCATCTTCTTTAGAGGAAAGTCTATCGATAAAGGATGACAGTGATTGCTTCTTTTGTTCCACTATTTTCATTCTATGAAAGGGTAAAACTAGAATGTTCTTCTTCCTGTTGTTATCGTCGTTGCTACGAGATGCGGCATTTGTGATTCCATGAAGTTCCTTTGCTGCATACACTGACGTTCCAAGGCCAACAATCGCAAAGGAAGTCTTCGCTACCGAGCTAAGGCGCCGAAGGACAGAAAGGATGCCACTCATGGAGTTAAACTGGCAGAAAACTGAGGCCTTTGCAGGTAGTTTGTTCTGGTATGGGTATGGTAATCATCAATCGTCAATCGTCAATTGTTTACCATCATCCATCATCGTCCATCGTTTATTCTTAATTCTTTATTCTGCAAATTGACACGTCGAATTTTAGGCCAATAATTATTTGTCTCACCATTTTGAATTTAGCGACGCATCACAAACCCAAAACGCAAACTGCCGAATTGTTTCGTCTTCATGTCTCACCCTTGTCCAATTCGAGAATCCTGTTTTAGAAAATTTAACTGTTTCAAACCCCTTCTAATTTATCCCATCTACTTTTGCATGATTTGGGGATCCTCGCTTGGCCTATCGCAGTTATCTGTTCAGGGTTCAAAATTGCATTCCAGGTCAGTTGAAAGTTGATCCTTGTACTTGTAGCTTGTGCCAAGTTGGTATTTGCTGTGTTATTCACATATAGGACTTTGTATTGCTGGAAAGCACGGTTTGAATCAAACTTGAAATCTCCTGTGTGCGATTGAAAATTTCCAATTCTGACATTTTTTATCAGCCCCGCGAAGCGTGTAGCAATTTCAATTGCCTTCGAGATATGAATTCAAACTTCGAGATATGCGTTATTAGGCCGAGAGAATGCACGAAGGCTACTGTATACAAAACATTACTATCTTGCGTACTAAATTCGATTATGG
>Ga0306864_1000500_pt1 | contig 18153 bp, 16 predicted proteins | sample AntRauTorckE5430_FD_190448 | JGI IMG/M metagenome (GOLD analysis project Ga0306864, IMG submission 190448) | Saline lake microbial communities from Rauer Islands, Antarctica - Metagenome Torckler E5 #430 (v2) (version 2) | ecosystem: Environmental > Aquatic > Non-marine Saline and Alkaline >...
TCAATGATAACAAGAATAGTGTCTACTCACACACCGAATCCCACCACATTATCAGATTCAAAGCCCCGCCAACTCATAACACTAGGCAGCAGGCACGTCTAGCTGCCAAGAAACGTTTAGAGAGAAAAAATGCCAACGCTCTTAACCGCATTGACAGCGGCAGTGTCAACGGAAGCGTCAAATCCACTACAAAACTCAAGACAGGAAATGAAGGACGCGGAAGAGACAAGCAAAGGTCCAACAGCATCTCTAGATCTCTCCGCAGGTCTCTCAGTTCCATAAGGTCAAAATCTACGAATAGAAGCAGAAGCAAATCCCGAAACATCAAGATTCTCAGCAGCGGTGGAAGCGTTTGTTCTGCGAAATCCGGTAGGAGTCTCAGAAGTGCAGGAAGTAGGGTCATGACGAAAGTTAAATCTTTCAGAAGGAGTAAAAGCATTGGTTCAACGTCTAGCAGGAGGAACTGGTTTGGAAGGAGGCGCAAAAATAAGGGTAATGGAACGGGAGAAAATTTTGTTTTCGTCAAGCAGGATGGTGTTTCCGTTGAACCAAAGAAGAGAGGTGAACGCAAGAAGACTACAGGATTCCTTGGACTTGGGTTCCTTTGTGGCTCCCTTGAACCCGTGTGTAGTAGTTTGTTCTGTCAAGGCGATGACGAGAATCTGATTGGAACAGTCATTGGCGGCGATGACGAGCCCGGAACCCCTGATACTACCGTGGAATACGATCATGATGATCCAAGGTTCTAAGTTGCAAGTTCACAGATATGATAACATGTCAACTACGCGTCAAAACTCAGTTGCACACTTCAACAGTGATAAATATGTCAACTGCCAACTGCCATACATAGATAACAGGTAACTCCATCAACATATTCTGTTATATAATTAGGGATACATACATTTTCTATATTTTCGCGTGCATGGGAGCAAACTAATAAATCCTGTGCGGTTATCCAAGGTTTTATTCATTCTCTTTAATCTCTGTGATTACAATCAAACCCATCCGGGTAAAATATCGTATACTGCTCACGCATGGTAAAGCCTACGTGGGTGAGTTCCACTGGTTCCATTAAATCTGTTTGGGACAGGCAAGCAAGAAGGACGAAATGCTCCAACTTCCTCCCAGATTAATTCCTGCAAACGAGCGCGATCAAGTTTCTCACCCTCAAAGGAAAAGTCAAATGGCGCACGAGCGACAGGTTCATCCTGATCATTGTGCAACGAAGCAAAGAATGGATGGTCCAGTGCATCTGCCACATTGATGCGTTTGCGAGGATGAATTTCAAGCAATTTCGAGAGTAAGTCGATTGCAACAGAGGGAGCACGTGGAAACTGGCGATCGAGTGGTACGGGATCCTTGTTTGGGAGTTTCCTGAAAAAGTTCTTTGCTTTCGATGATGTTATAAAGTCCATATCATGTTCTGATAGTTTACCCAATTTTTGAGTAATGAGAGTAAGCTGCAAAAGGGAAAAGAATGTAATGTGAATCATGGTTCATGTGATGTAATCGAACCTAGAACGAAGTACCATGACTACAACTTACCTGATCGATGTAATCATCACCAGCCACGAATGGCTTCCTTCCCAACATCTCAGCAAAGATGCAACCCACACTCCAAAGATCAATCGGTTTGGAGTATTCATGACACGCCAGCATAATCTCTGGCGCTCTGTACCATCTGGTTACAACATACTCTGTTAACTGCAATGCATTTGCTTTATCATCTGCCAGGTCTTCATTGTGAGTTGCAGAAATTCCACGGGCAAGTCCGAAATCGCAGACCTTCAAGTCGCAATTTGAGTTGACCAAAAGATTTGAAGGCTTGAGATCCCTATGTAACACATTAGCAGAATGTATATACTTCAATGCCCGAAGCATCTGGTACAAAAAGTACTGCACATGGTCAATCGATAGAGCCTGCTTTGAATAAATGATTCTATGCAAATCAGTCTCCATGAGATCAGTGACAATGTAAACATCTCTGAAGTCTTCCAAAGTCCTGGCTAGAGGAGGCATCATGTCTTGAATGGAGATGATGTTTTCGTGATGAAAGTGCCTGAGCAATTTGATTTCTCTGAGGATTCGCTTAGCATCGATCTCATCATTGAATGCCTTGGGTACCATCTTGATGGCAACATTAGTTTTTCCAACAAAATCTTTTGCAGAGATAACAACTCCGTAAGCTCCAGATCCAACAGTACGAAGCATACTATACCTCTTGTCCACAGTAAATTTATGCTTGTCCACTTTGAAGGTGTGGAAGGCATAAGAGGTATCGGTTGTCATCTCTGAAACAACAGTGGACCCATCATCGCCATTAATGGAAAAGGATGGCTTCGCTGAATTCAAAGATGCCTGGGTAGAAGAAGAAGTAACTGCAGTATGATCATCTGAAGTAGGTCTCATGTTCTTGAAACCGTTCACGACTTGATCATACATTCTTTCACCATAATCCACCGCGCGTGTTTCCTTTCTATAACCGGCAGAGGAAACAGATCTTTCTGGATTTCTGCTAGAATATCTTTTATCTGGGGCAGGAGCAGGTCTCGTTCTCTCTGATCTGCGACCGCTTCTATGATCTACATTCGGATACATTGCTCTAGGTTTCATATTGTTATTCAACCGGTTCGACTGCTTATCAATTACAGTTGTCGTTGCAGTTGCCCGTTTCTTCTTCCAAAGATTGAGCTTTTTGGCGAAAGTCGATACAGGAGTATTCGATTTTGAACTTGATAATGTTCTGGACTTTGTGGGCGTTGACTCGATTTGATCTATATTGCCTCGATCCTTCTTGGCTTTAAGAACGCCAGCAGGTTTGAATGTTCGATGAGTCGATGTAGATGAGTGCTGCATATTATTTGGTGTCACTCTCTTGTTTTTGGCAGGTTCTTTTCGAAAACTAGCTAATAATTGTCCAAGAATTTTGAATGATGTTTCTTACGACGCGGGGTATATTGTGAGGTGATGTACCAAGGGGAATATATATATTCATCAATGAAGATATATTATATAGCAACAAATAAGATTGACTGTGCCTGGGGGGAGGAAACGGCTAGTTTCCTAATTTCAGTTGAAGAGATTTATTTGAGAAACGGATCTTTTGATTATGTGTGACTATGACCAATGACAGCCAATGACCAATGACCTCTTTAACTTTCTGGCAGTTCCCTTTTACTTTATTTGAGACTAACTTTTAAATTCATCATCTACTTGAACTTGTTGTCTTCCAACATTAATCTAGAATGCCTATTAATAAAATCAAGACCCTAAGGAATAGACAGAAAGTGCTACACACGCCCTTCGTCAGCAATGAACGATATAAAGGATTTCCTACTACTGCGAGAGCCCCGTACCGGTAAGTCGTTAGTGGATGTCATTGCTGGTGGCGTTGATTGTTCTCTCAATACCGTCGTCATCATTAATACTTATCATCAATCTAAACCAATCGACATCAGTATGTCTTTACCCAAACATTGTCGAGGACGAGAGATGCTTCTGCTAAGTGTCATCCTTATTGTTGGGCTTTATCATCAAACCCACCACCAGTACGTGCTGCTGGACATTTCCGTTGAAGGCACCACCCGCATCCTGGAGAACCTCGACCTTTCATCGGTAGCTCCTAATTTGATTTTCACCAGTTGTTGCTGGTGTCCTCACGACAAGCCATGCAGCAGCTCTATGTTATTAGAGGAAATGGAGAATCTAAGTGCTCGTGGGATTAATTCAACTTGGTTACAAATGCCCTGCTCAAGCAATGGGGGGGGCGCATCGATGGGACGGAGGTCCAAATTTTACGTCTGAAGATTTCTCTATCTATTCAGATTATTTAAGAAATGCAGTGCAACAGTGGGGTAGTATTATTATTCCGGCACAAGACGACCGTATTAATAATGAGTTCTGCACGCCTGTAGAAGTCAGCAATAAATTGGCAGCGTACGCACTGTCTAATGGAAATTGGACACATGTTAATCAAGGAATGGCACTACAGAACAAGCTAAATCTTCATCATCTTTTCTCTAAGGCAGGTATGGAAAGTCATACGCCGAGGTTCTACAGTGATAAATGGAACGCACTGAAGAAGTGTTAAGTTTCCGATTATGGTAAAACGCGTCACGGGGATGTCTAGCTTTGGTGTGACTATTGTCCATTCACATTCAGAGTTGGAAAAAGTTATGAAAAACAGAACAATGGAAGGAACTATTTTTGAAGAAGCAATAATTGGAGACGAAGCATATTTAACTCCATATGTAACTCATTATATGAGACGCCATGCTTCTCCCAACATTGTGTCCTTCTTTTGTGGGGTGTACCGTAAGCCTGAATGGCAACAGAAGGGGGGCTTATTTGTTCAAAGCGAACCTGATGGATTGCCATCCCTAGAACAACTCCCATGTAATCGCGAAGATACTGATGCAATGACAATGTAATCGCGAAGATACTGATGCAATGACAAAAATTTTAAAAATGCAAGAGGTCTATGGTGTTTGATGTGTGGATGGAAAAATTGATGGCAGTGACAATGGAGTTATGAAATTTTTTGACTGGAACCTTCGCCAATGTAAAACTGCAAATCCTGAAATACTGGCATTACTCTACTCTGATTTGGTTTGATGGAGTGAAAGTTACTAGAAACTTTGAATAGACAAAGTTAAATCTTGCGGCTGTTTGTATATCCGTTATTGCAATAATCCTCTAGTGAAGGAGATGTTACTACGCAACATATTAGGTCATGATAAAAATGGATATGAGTTATTTTTCATCTATCTTATTAGTTATCCATTGTCATCTATAAGAAATAGAGTACCATAGTATGTAGAAAGAACAGCACGCACACAGCACATCACTTAATTAATATTAGATCTGTTCTTCATTCAACCTAACTGTCACCAATCCTGTACAAACTTTGGCGCCAATAGCCTCATAAAACTCGAGTGCCGGTGTGTTCCAATCCAATGCTTGCCAAACAAATCTATTACAGTCAGATTGAAACGCGATGTCTGCAAGAGTAAGCATGATTGATTTGCCACATCCTCTTCCACGATATGCTTCTTGAATGAATATATCTTCAAGGTAAAGATACTTTCCTTCATTGGAAGAGCTATACCCAAAGTAGAAGAGACCCATTCCCACTACTAGCGCACTCTTCGAATCTTCATCATGTAACTCCACCAATATACAATGAAAAATAGGATGCTCAGCACCGCAACCATCTCGCTGATATGTTTCGGAATTTATTGTGACTTCATCTGCAGCCTTTTCGTAGACTGCTAGACCATTTACTAGTTCAAAAATACTAGCGGCATCTTCCTCTCGGGCAAGGCGGAGTGTCATCGCTTGCTTGTTATCATTGGCTTTGTTTGCAAGGAAATTGTTCATTCTAGAAATTGTATTTATGATGATATCTGATGGTTGATTTTGTGGGGATTCTGTACAACGTGAATCACTCCTCTCTTGTGCCGACCGATCTGGTTCATCCGCGAGTTCCAAAGTAGCTCCTCTTGTCACAAGAAAGGATTTCATTGCATCTTTGCTCATTTCCAAAGTCAGCCAACCTGTCAACTCTTCTGCATGATGGGTTGAGACAAAAGAATCTACTGCTTGGGTTTCCACCGTCTAATGAAGAATCACAATGTAAGGTGTTGGGTGTTGGGGGAAAATGATAATAGAATAATCAGCAATCAACAATCAGCAATCAACACTCACTTGAAAGACAATCCTTGAACAGCTAAACAATCTAGCGATATTAATGAGACACTTCATTCCTGTTTCTTCGTATGCCGCTAGCTGCAATGTGTCTAAATTCATAGCTCTTCCTTTCCAAGTAGAATACCCGAAAGACCACTGAGCTAGAGCACAAAGTTGCCATTGTCCATCTTCATTCTTCTTTTCCAACAGTAAATATATGGGATAACCTTGACCATATTGCATCGACATGGATATACTGGATATTGTTGGTAAAGTGCCGTTTCCAAGGTTATTTGTGTTGGTATCTGTTTCTGCAGTAAGGAACTGATGTATAGTTTCAACATCACTTTCGTTCCCTCTGCGTGCTTTAACTCCATCTACTAATTTCTCTCCATGGAGGAGATGATCTATTTTTGAGTGTACAGAAAGGGGCGATAATTTTATTGCTGTCATGTTCCGGAAGCACTCCATTCATTACTACTACTACTGTGTACTACTACTGTGATAGGATATAAATAATGGTATGTGGCGTGTGGCAGGTGTTGGATATCTGAGTGTTGAGCTTGGTTGAGTGTCTTCAAAAAGGACAAGATTCGGCATTCGGCATTATGAATGAGAACCCGAACCCGAACTTAAACTCTTGGCGCGAACTAATGCTTTCTTTTTTCTTTCTTCTTCCGGATGGGGAACGGAAGAAAGGGCGGTCAGTCATGGGCGGCACAACAGCAGAACCCTCAAATAGTTCCTGCTTCCTGCAGACGAATTCTTCGGTTGGATGAACCCACGACAACCCTATCAAAATTCCTACCCAGCAGCACAATGGATCCAGAGAGGATTCACGCTTATCTACAGGCGGCCTGTGCTGGTCTTGGAATGACAATTGGTGAAGTATGGTTCGCTCAAAATGAAACGGGAACCTCCACGGTAGCGAAAATTGGTACGTGCAATTTTAGGATTCTTATGCAAGGCCAAGGCCAAGGTCGAGGTGGCATTCCTGTCGGAACCCCTTTCAATCATAATGTCTAACCAAATGCACTTATTTCTTCTTTAGAGTCGGTGGTGATGGCGGATGGTACTAACCAGCCGAATACTGACACAAGAGCGCGAAATCAGAGAGATATTAAATTCTTGCAATTGTACACATCCAAATCCTACAAAAATCGAAGGAACGATTTGCTCCGACCTGAATCCGGAGATGGACAAGATGCAAAAGAAAATAATGGTAAGAGCTCAATGAAGGAAATACAGAAGCATGTCTTATCACCTAAGTTAGTTAATGCGATTGCAAGTACTGCCCAAGTCGTTTGGGCTAATTGTGAAGAGAGAGAAGGTCTTTTGGGACGATCCGATATGAGGCTGCTGACTGCAGTTGGTATGCCAGTGGCAATGGATGCTGAAGGGAACATGTGCATTGTGGTCATGTTTTCACCAAAGAATGTACCGAGTAATAATGATGCAGTGGAGTACCTCAAATGCCTGAGCGAAGGTGCTACGTCCACTTCCATCCCTTGCCTTTTGCCAGTGTTGGACAGCGGGACCAAGAAATTGGAGTATAACCCGAAGCGATTCAGTGATTGGGAAGAGCATGAAGAAAACATTCAGAAAGAAAAAAATAATGATGCGAAGAATGATGCAAATGAGCTGCAGTTAGATGTGAGTTTTTTTAATTTCCGACTTTGCTAATGAGATGCAGCATTGTTTCTGCAAACATATTTCTAATGGTGTTTTACGGTGCTGCATAGTTTTCAAATCATTTATTTGGAATTCCGCTTCTGCCTCCATTCGGAGATGGGAGTTCAGCAGATAATCGGAGGAATGACGGAGGTTCAATATCTGGTAGCGAGGATGATGCTGCTGCGTTTGATCAGGCATCGTATGGGTTATGGTCTACAATAATGGAAAATCCAGAAATTAATTCTGCCATTGAACAAATACCTGATGAAACAACTTCCCTCGCTGCAGCAATTACGGCAGTTCAATTTGATACTTTCAATTTGCACCCAGAGCGAAAGGAGCGACTAGAAGAATTCAGCTCTGCATTCCTTTCCATGTCAGTTTTTGACGTTGCTGACTTTTGGATGCCTTCTTTCACAAGTGCAGATGGAGTACCCAATTTACATCATGTCTTTTCTCTTTCATCCGATGATAATAACACCAGCCTCAACTACTTCAAGATTGGATCAAATAATGCCATCATAAAAGGTTGGGCTGGAGCTGTGGGCCGCGCATTCTGTTCTGGTAGTCCAGTATGGAGTAATAGCACAGAAATTATCGTCGACTCTGGGCGTGCAGAGGCTTTTGCTATTGCAAATATTCGCACTTCTCTGGCAGTCCCAATTTTCTCTTCGGGATCTGTTTCGCCGTCTTGCGTACTATGTTTTTACTCCATGGTACAAAGTGATTGCGTTCCATTTGTTCTCAAGTTCGTTCAGCAAGCGTTGCGTAGTTTATGGTTTGGATTGGAAAGCATGCAACCGCATGAAAGCATTGGAAAAGACCTGTGGAATAATGTGGCGCCGGCTGACCTTGGAGAGATGGCTGCTGATTTGGAGATGCAAAAGGCATTTTATCAAAAGAAGAGACCCTACGATGCAATTTCTTCAAAACAGGTGAGCCGTTTAGATTTTAGATGGTTGACTAGAGTCCTACGATAACTGTCCAGGTTGTGTTCTTACCTTTCATTTTTGTTCTCTTACTAGGAAAACTCGTCGCCCACATTTTATCAGGGTAGCACCACTGAAGATACTGATAGTCGGTCAGCTCTAGCAGCGCAGCTCCAATCGCTGCCCACACCATCTGGTCGTGGAAGCACTGCAGTCAACGGGGATGGGGGCATTTTTACAAACCAGCAATACCAGAACGAAGTACAAACAATTCAAAGTCATGTGCATGATGCAATCAAATTAGCCGCTAATTCCAGACACGTGCCATACCCCAGTGGAGGCAATGCGGCGAAGAAAATTGACTTAGGCTCAAGAACCACAGCAACAACTGAAGCTTCAACTCCGCATGATCCTAAGTTACAGAACCCACCGCAATCGCATCACTTTCCTACTAGTACTCCATACAATTCAACACCGATTATTGTACACCACATGCATGATGTCGTTGAACAACCGTTTGTACCTGATATACCCCCAAACCAGCAAATTCAAATGCAGCAAATACACCAGCCACAATTACAACCACAATATCTTCCACAAACAGTGATATCTCAAAATGAGAATTTTGCAAACTCACAATCAGTCACCACAAATGGGAACGGAACAAGACTTCCATTAGCGACTGCGCCTATGGCATCCTCGATGCCTGTATTATACCACCAACCGAAGCCCAGTCACCCAGTATGCCGTATTCAAGGTTGTGACCTAATCTCAGCATCCCGTAGACCATACTGCACCAAGCATAGTGGAAATAGAACATGTGAGCATGAGGGATGTGCGAAATGCGCTCAAGGAACGACTAGATTCTGTATTGGGCATGGAGGTGGCAGACGTTGTACTTTTCCAAACTGTGACAAAGGAGCCAGAGACAAATTGTTTTGTGCAGCTCATGGAGGTGGCAAGCGTTGTAAGGTGCCCGAGTGCAGTAAATCTGCCGTTGGAGGCTCACAATTATGTACGTTCCATGGCGGAGGACGCCGTTGTGCAGTCGAAGGATGCGAAAAATCCGCCCAGTCTTCAACAAAGTTTTGCGTTAAACATGGCGGTGGAAAGAAATGTTGTCATCTTGGTTGCGAGAAAGTAGCTCGAGGAAGAACTCAATACTGCGCCAGCCATGGCGGAGGAGTAAGGTGCAAATTAGAAGGATGCAGTCGAATCGCGATAGGCAAAAAACAATTATGCCGAGCTCATGGAGGAGGATCGAAGAAGAAGCCACCGACGAAACCTATTTCAATTTAGAAAAATAGCGGCAATTTTGACAACTATGTCTTTTCGCTATCTACGTTTTGGAAACCTCGCTGTAATAGGAATGAATATTGTATCTAAGAAATGTGATCAGAAATTTTCTTGCTTTATTTCAAATTAATAATTTCACCTGAAAGTTTTCTGCAATGTTCATCGTTATTTCAACTGACTACCCACTTTCTTCACAACATTTCTCTTGTGTCGAAATGGCGCATGACCGCTGGCGACTGCAATTTCATTAATGCTGTAATTATTTGAATCGTCTGGGCTATTATTATCATAGCCAGAAATAACATCAACAATAATAAGCTGTTTATGCAGTGTGCTCATAGACCGTGCAAGGGTCTGTATTTGCATCCAATTCACTCTTGAATTCGGAGGAACTACATGCACACAGAAATCAGAATGCACGCGGCCAGGACTATCCGCATATAGGACAAGTTCACAGCCAAATTGAAGACCTGAATGAACGCGATAACCCTTTCGTGAAAAATGATTCTTCGCTATAGCCACGCGGTCTTCATGTGAAAGAGGAGACAAATCATTAACCACCATTTTTAATTTGTAAAGAACATTCTTCTATTACGACGTGGAATGCGTTTGGATGAGTAGGTTGTTGGGTCGCCGCAAGCTATTTTCAACCTGCTTTGATTTATTATTTGTAACGTTTGATGTATAGTACTAATAGCAAAAGGTAGGAGGTACGGTATGACGCACAGTAGTATTGGGTATAACTGATGATTGGTTCACAATGCACAATGCCCAACAATGAATGCTATTACCTATTACATAGTTAGATAGGGAGCTCCTATTTGTTAATTAACATTGCCAGTAAAAAGAAAACCAAGTCTTTGCAGGAAGAAAGAGAGAGAAATGGAGAAACAGATGGGAGAAGTGAGTGTAATTTCCAAACAAGAACGACATGAGAACTCACTCTTTGCAGCGTAGTACATAGCATGGAACATAGTTAGTATTGGTAATTGGTCATATGTACATCGTAATGCCGATAAGAAAGGACTCACTTTATGGTACTGTGTACTGTGGTTATTTTATAATACCACAATTTTTAGATAACGCATAAAACACAGAGTTCTTGCTTGTAAAGTAGGTAACTGGTGAAGTCTCTTAAATAATAAATAATTGACTACACTAATGATGATGATGATTCTTCTTCATGAGAAATTCATTTTTTTTAACTGTCGAATTTACAATGCGAACAAACATAGCCGTTATTATGCAGCTACTTGCCAAAGGGCTGCCGCTCTGATGCGTCTAGGAGAAAATGCCCTTTGGGAAATACTTCCTTTTCCAACTGCTCTCGTAAAGGAAACTGGTGTAATCATAATGCACCCTACTCATTCTTTCTCCTGCTCTATATCTCATTGTATGAAGCTTCCCAATACTGGTATCTTGAATTTCTTCTTGATTGTCGGCCATTCCGAATCTACTACTGTCCGCTGAGGTTGTTGGTCTTACAGAACCATCACTGTACATTGGTCTGTACCGTTGTTTATCAAGAGTTTGTCCACCAAGATTGTGCTTCCTCGACAACCAAGTAGTATACCACTCTTCATCCCACTGCTTAGGATAAACTAATCTTTTGTAGACAATTGTATCTGGCTGAGTAATTGCGGCTTTCACTCGTCTATTTTCACGAGTTTGTTCAAACTCACCTTTGGGAGGAATTGGGGTGTAAGCAAGGAGAGGCAAATATTATTATAGTTACCATAGCACACATAAATTATGCATGCACACTTACCGACCCAATTTGCAGTATCAACTAGTCTCCTCTTCTTTGTCAATTCGAGCTCCACCTGCTCCCATTTGAAGCTCTCAGAAATGTGAAAGATTCCTGCTTGCGAAGCTGTGTTCGAGAGGGACTTTGCATGAACTCCATGGTAGCCAGAGTGTCTATTTTTTCTCTCTTCTTCGGACAATTTCCAGTGTTCTACCCTGAATGGCGTGATAGTTGGGTGTTGCAGAAAGACTTTCTCAGTAAGGATCTTTCTTGATGAGCTGACACTGTCAATATCTGGGATGCATGATATTTCCACATCGCGGAGGTAATGCGAGTGAGCATTTGAGAGCTGCTGCATCTTTTGACTAAGGTACACATGGTTTACACGAGCAAATTTCCTAGGACTTCCATCTGTGAAATCCGAAGATTTGTTTTCCTTTTCCCTCTCCTTTTCAAGGGTAGTGTCAATAAAGTTCAAATTTTCAATGTGAGCAACTATGTCATGATAGACAACATGTTTTTCAGGGTTCTTGAACATTGCCTTCAAGAAAGAGGTGTCGAGCCTCTTGGCTTGCATAGTTTTCAGGAGCGCTAACGACTTTTTGTCATCAAACGTATCTTCTTCGACAAGTCTGACAGCTTTCCTAACGAAATATGTGAAACGCGTGGCACTACATTCTTGCCTTTCCTTCATAGCATCATCGAATGCATCAATTACAGGAATGATGGGAACTTTGTTTTTCCATGCATAGAAAATCACACTTTCCAAACGTTCGAAGTTCGGGTTGCTACCGGCATCTCTGGACCTACTTGCAACGTCTAATGCTTTGTTAATGTATGCATCTAGCTTCAACTCGTCATATTGAACAGGGACTTCAGATCCAGCCATTGTAGGCACTTTCTCTTTCTTTGCAAAGATGTTATCACCATAGTCTTTTGGTTCGTTCATTTTAACATTGTCTATTTCATTTTGACTATCCGAGATTGGCATCTTAGCAGCAGCATTGAGACTGTCAATAAATGCACCAATATTGAGCTTTGTTGCTGCAGACACAACTTTACCATCTTCACCCAACGACATGTCACTAGATTCGTCAGAATCCGAACTATAAATACTCTCTTCTTCGTTCTCTTTGTTTTGTACTCCATTTACTCCATCAATCAAATTACCAATATTTGCAAAATAATCCTCGTTTACATCATCACTATCAATGCTACTGTCGTCATCAATGCTATCCCTTTTGTTGATCTGGGATCTTCCACTCACTCCATCAGTTCTATTTTCTTTCGGATTCACTATAGATACGGCATTTTGCTGCTGTCTCCTCAAAGCTGCACTTCTGGCTTGAATGGCAGCGATTGCTGCTTGTACATCTGCTGTCGAAGAAGGCAAAATGCGCCCTCTTGATGGTCTTGCTGGTTCTAGTCCCAGGTGACGTCCTTGTATGTGCTTTGGGCTTTTATTCCTGATCAGTCCTGCATTCTCCATAGTGATCAAGATCGTAATGTTAAAATGAAAAAAAATATTCGTGAGAAAGAGTGGTATGTTCCATTTCAGCGATTACAAAAGGGCTTATAAAATAAAATATTGCTATTTTAGTTGAAAGGATTTTTAGAATAATGCCGATAACTTATAACTTGATTTTACGGTGTGAGGAAACTGTCAAATTTGATCGTAGGAGTGTTGATTTCCGAGATGTCTAGATGCCTTCTCTGCTGTCCGCTGTCGCACCTATCCACAGAAGCACAGGTGCTATTTTAGAAAGAGCTAGAAATTGAAGCAACGACAATTCTTTTGCTGAGGCAAGATAGGAGGTGGGAGGTGAGCAATATCTTGGGTTCATGGGTGGAGGCAATGACATTGAGCATACAGTAATTGCAATAAGTTCTTGGTCCTATTAAGTAGATAATTGCATTATAATTGTATTGGCACCGAGAGTCCACAAGGAGATTCTGAATACGGAGGCAGAAAACTGTTCTCTATCTCGGTACTTGCTGCAATGACCTTCAGTTCAAATTTTATTTGTAAGTCATTGAACTGATGTTTTAAGCTGCGTCAATATTACCAGATCATGGGCTGTCAATAAGCTAATGCAAAGTTGTTGGTATGACAATGTGCTGCCGTTGACACAAAGTCTTCAATGCAACAATTAACCATATTTTGCTTTACATTAGCAGTGAGTGCACTCTACATACAGTGAATAAAGGCGGAAGATAACTTTACTCGTATACAGAAGTTTCTGCAATCTAGCTGTAGTTTCTGCGGATTCTACCCTCATACTCATCATAATCATCATAATCATCATCCGAAACATCATCAGAATTCCCATCATCAAAAGATGCACTTCTTGATTCCCTATTTTCCTCATGATAAGAACCGTCATCTTCGTAAGAGTCCTCAGCGTCTTCTCTCGCAGCCTCCATCATCTTATTAACAATCCTCTTAGTCTTTTTCGTGAAGTGCTGAACCTCAATTTCTGCCTCATAAGCAACATCTTTCAGGGTGTCTCCTAGTGCGCCAACGAGAGACTTCATCTTTTTCTTCACTTCTTCGTCATCTGTGATTCCATCTACTGCACCAGAAGAATCATACATCCGCTTAACAACAGTCAAAAACCTCAAAAAGCTGAAATTGTCATTGATAGATAACTTCGCAAGAGTCTCACCGTTATCATTCTTGGTCTCCCAGGAAAAGGGCATATCAAATACAATTCCTGTATCACAAGAGTCCAAGAGCATCGTGACAGTGACATCTTCGGCCATGCTAACTAGAAGAGATCTAAAAATTGTTTTTTCAGAGATCAACCCACTCTTTTTAAAGTCCACTGGTGCAAACACTTCATCATAACAGTCATATTCTGCACTTGGGTCTAAAATACGGCCTCCGTGTCCAACAAATTGAATAAAAATAGCATCGCCTGGTCTGCTTCGAAGAGCAATACTTTTCAAAGCATCGACAATATTTTGATGAGTAGGTTTTTCGTGCTTGCTATCGTCCACGAGCACAGTCATATAATCATTGTTTTCAGGAAATCCATGCACATTAACAATATAGTCTTTCATGACTTCAACATCGAAATGACTATTCTTGAGCTCTCCAAATTTCTTTTTGTAGTTGCAGCCAACTAGAAGAGCAAACTTCCTATTCAACTTAGGGTTAAAGTTTGCAGGTAACAAATGCACTGGCTCATCCAAGTCAAATCTTCTGCTTGAAGTGAGGATAGGCACTTTGTGATGCCCTTGATCTTCCATTTCATCTTTCATTTTTCGAAGTAAATTGCTCCAAGTTAATGCATCACCAGCAATGGTTTCTTCAAATTGGAATGATCCAATAGATTCGTCACCAAGGGATGCGTCATCGTCGTCAAACATATTATCCTCGCCAGCAAAATCATACCCGTCTGCATCCGTGTCTTCGATCGGATCGCTATTCTGGTGGTCATAGAGAGCCTTAAGCAGCGAGTTGCATACGGATCCGCCTAAGGATAGACCTGGCTCTGTTGCTTGTTCGCCAATCACCATCCTCTGCAAAAAAACCCAAATATTGTAAGTGAAACCGGTGAAAATAAATTAGAATCAGCCGGCAGATACGTGTAACTTACATCTTTGATGGGCACATTTGCTGTGCGATCATAGGTCGAGGAGGAAGCTCCAATAATTCTAATATCACATGGGATAAATGCATCTGCTTTCTTTGCATATTCTTTAGAGGTCAAAGTTGAAACAGTTGTTCCTAGCTGAGGATCATCGCGCCAAGTAAAGGGCAAATGGGATGCATTCCCCCCAACAATCGTAAGATATGCAAGCAGATCTTGGTTCGCATTTTCTTGATCGATCTCATCTTCCTTTGTCATTTTGGACTTGGGTTTCGCACCAGGTCCTGCTGTTACCTCATATTCTGGTTCCGATGCCCCTGCCACATCATTGCGATCATCGGCCGCAGGAATGCGCACAGATGACGACGCCTGAGCTCTATTTCCATTGACTTTGTCAATGTTCACCTCCAACTCGGCAGCCGTTGCAAAGGTTAATTCTGCTGGCTTCGGATTCGATTTGTCGATTTCGATGGTTGATGCTGTCTGTCCCATGGTTCTTAGTTATAACGTACAAGAATATTTGGATGCAGATAAACTTTCAAAATCGGCGATGCAGAAACAGGCAGAAACGTTGGTGAACCGTTGAGTGTAGGATTTCCCTTGATTTCCCCCTTCTTCTCTTCTCTTCTCATCTTTTTGGACCAGTCATCAAGACGAAATGAAAAAATAGCAGACAATCACAAAAACAACGCAAAATGAAACATCATGATGATTTATGATGATGCAGAAAGCAAGGAGTTCGTTATTCTTTAGGTAAATACTTACTATTTTAGATCCTCTTGCATTTATTCGCACCCTTTTCCCAACATCGTCATCGTCATAGGAACTTGAAACCATGGCATCAGCAGCATCAAGAAAGTTAAATATTGCCATGAAGATGGCCGCAACAGTAGTTGTGCCATCCATCCCAATTGGTATATGGTACTACTCAGCAGTACAAGATCGTAAAGCAAAGGCTGAAGAAGTACGTACTCGCGTTCGTGTGCCGAACATACAAACTGTTGACGATTTGTTGATTGAGAAGTGCCAGCCAGGTGACGTCATTCTATTCGATCGTCGATGCCACAGGTGTGCGGCGAGTCCTATTGCTGCATTCTCGTGTATATTGGGGAAAACCTTTCTATGCGACAGCGATAAGAAGGGAGTTAAAAAAATCGACATTGGTAGCTTTGATCATTGCGGGATTGTGGTCCCAGGATTGTATAAAACGAAAGCCGATGCATTGGACCCATCAAACTTATTGCTGTTGGAAGCCACTCCTAATGGGGTTGTTGCGCGTCCCCTATTAAATCGGCTTGAAATGACACAATCTAGAACTGTATTGCTTCTTCCACTGGCAACTCCTGCAGAACGCCGTAACGATGAAGACTATGAACCTACACAAAAAACAAAGAGATTGCAAAATCAACTGAATAAATCATTGGCAAAGTTTAGAGATAATTGGATTGAAGAAAGCAAGAAACAAAGTTACCAAGGAGCGCATTCTACCCTTGGCATTATTGGAGCATTGGCATACGCAACCGGTCTACAGGAGACAACTAAATCCCCAATTTCGCCTTCAGCTTGGCTGGTTACATCTGCGCTCATGGAATCGGGAGCAGGTTTGAAATTGTCAGATAGGACTGCTTTTGAAACCAAGCCTGAAGATTTCCTCCGAGACCACCGATTTAATGAAAATGACGTTGTAAGACTGAGGCCTGGATGGAGATTCTTATTACCTGTAGTCATGAGGGAAATGTCGAGATCCTGAGACAAGAGAATTTCATTTGAAACCTACGCAGCGAACAGGGTGTCATGCAGTTGATTGAATGCTCCATTTCATAGTTGACTGTCTCTATCAGCAATCAAGAGATGGCACCAGAATTAAATTAATAAAGAAAATTGCTTCTTGTCCAAGTTTATTATTCAGCATTACTTGTAGCATTTGTAAAGGCAATACTCTCCAACAAGCATGTCGCAGCATGTATTTGAATGCTGCAGTTCAAACGATCGTAGTCATGTCCACCTTCTACCAACCCCCAATTTTCAATCTGAAACTCCTCTTCAACGCGGCTCGCCATGACAGCCTTTTTCGCATCCTTCAAAAAAGGATTTTTCTTTCGTTTCGCACCTTTTTCATCAAAAACGTCGATCCATCCATCTACACCACGAACAACAGCCATACCAACTAAGAAACTCTTTGCGTCCATAGTTACAGTCTGCATAGCAGCAAGTGTCCACGCATCACATCCTTCTAGAAAAGTTTTGGCGTTCTTTAACAGATCGTCTGGATGAGGAAGTCCAGCAAATGGTTTGGACTCTCGAAGTCTACTCATTACCATTCCTTCACCAGCCCCAGTAGCGACTGCAGGTTTGGCACCTAATCCAGTCAGCTCACATTCTGCCCATTTATGCAAAGACTCCCAATGTTTTGATTGCTTTCTCTGCAGTATTCTATCTTCAGTAGCATCTGCCCAATAGCAGGTAGTATCATTCCTCAAATATCTCAAAAGATCCTCAATTGTCTTATCCCTTACAGCTGGGATTGTGAACTGATCAAGTACAGTGCACACTAAAGTCATGAGAGGCATCTGAGCGGGTTTGATGGAGGTATCCTGGTGATCCCATTCACTCGCAATTGCAAGAGCTAAAGGAAGAGAAGGGGCCGAGAGCGTGGTCCCCAATGGCGTTTTCAATAATCGTCCATCAAGAGTTACGCCATACCATTGCATTCCCGTTGAGGACGAAGATGACTTGGGAGTTAGGGAATATTTCATGGAGTTCTTTGTGGGTTTCAGCAATGAGATATTTGTTGCAGAGTTCGTTCCGTCCACTCCTGCAGATATGGGATTTTCTACCGAAAGGTCATCTTCGACGTCCTCCCACGGTGGAGGCATCGGTTTAACGTCCACCGTTTTATAGAAACGTCTGCGCCCAGCCATTCTAGTATCGCGAGCCAAGTTTTTGACATTCTTCTCCGTGTTGCTAGTGGAGTGGAAGGACTTTCCATTGGCAAAGTCGTCAGTGATTATGCTGCTGGTCGAAGATGCCAATACCTGCCTAGTGCTTGCGTGCGGCATGTTTTTTAAAACGCATCTCCTTGCCACAGAAGACCGCATAATCGCGTTCGCTGCTTTCATAACAAAAATTAGAAGTCGTCGTCGTGAGGATGGTAGGAAGGCGGTGGGCAAGGATGTGAGTGTGACGGGTAAATAATGTGGTTGTTGTATATTATATATTATGT
>Ga0306864_1000501_pt1 | contig 18120 bp, 20 predicted proteins | sample AntRauTorckE5430_FD_190448 | JGI IMG/M metagenome (GOLD analysis project Ga0306864, IMG submission 190448) | Saline lake microbial communities from Rauer Islands, Antarctica - Metagenome Torckler E5 #430 (v2) (version 2) | ecosystem: Environmental > Aquatic > Non-marine Saline and Alkaline >...
TGCTACAAGTCTGGGCACACTCAGGTTCAATAACCAATAACAAGGTATTTCTGTTATTGTTTAAAACTGAATGCAGCCTGTCTGTCATGGTTTTAAAAATCTGAAGGAAGAATTATGCAATGTTCACAACTTTCCCCTATTCTATTCTTATCCTGTTATGATCCTTGTCTAAAATTGCTTTGATCATAGAGAGGCTACGGACGAGGTAAGAAAGAGAAGCAAAGAGAAGCAAGGTTTCTAATCCTTACGTCCATCCAATATTATTGGAATCATGAGAACGTACGGAAGAGAGAAACTGCCACCAACAAGAGATAGCGCACCAAAGCTATCGCCACCTTAGTTTCTTGTTTGGTTTGCTTTTGTTCTGGTCACGTAGAATAAGCATTCACTAGATTTTTTTTTTTTGTTGTTGTAAGAAAATCATATTTCATCCGTTTTGGTCGGCTTGCCAAAATTTCGAGATGACCTTCCCCACATTAAGATGGTCATCCGTGAGTTCATGGTAGTATGACGTCTAGACTGTCTCAGTCCGTCTGTCTGAAGTTTACACGTAGGCAGACGGAGGTGGTAGATTCCATCTTTCAGGCCATCTTTCCACAGTTACTATAGCCCTAAATGTATTTGCATCCCTTGACAAATCAGCAGCAATTAGGACGACATTGCAGAAAGTACCTATTTGCCATGCTTTATTCCTTCCTCAAGTTCATAATAAAGCTCTTCTTTGGGTAGAGTGTTCGGCTACGCATTTAGCGTTTACACGTAATGAACACCAACACGATTTTTTCAAAGAGACCAGTTACCATGGTTGTTTTCCCCACTGAAGAGATGGATCAAAACAAAACTATTGATAATTCTATTGGCAGACGCCACATTGATACTGCTGCTGGTACATTTGTTCAGGATGATGTCTCTTCATTCTCCGACCTCCAAACAATGGAAACCACCCCATCGTCCCGAGCTCACTGGGAGGATGATATTCTACAACTAGAAAGAATTGTGGAAGAAGGCCCCACTATGCATGATCTTGGTGATGATAAATCAGTGCATAGCTTTGATCTTCCAGATCCTGATCTGTGGGAGGTGCGCTCCTCGTTTGATTGCGGCAATTCCTTGTCTTCGTCTGACAACTTCAACTTGGCTGACTTGGAACCAATTAGCCTGGACCTAACATCTCTCATTGCCAAAGTGGAACCTAACAATGAAAGTACGATTAATACGAATTCCAGATTAGCTGGACTTGAAACACATGTGAACATGGAGTTTCTTGGTAGTAATAATCTGCTAGGAGCTGATTCACCTACTGCCGTAAATTCTCAACCCCTGCACTCCAATTCCTATGGTAATATGAACGAACAACCGCAAGAGATATCGCGTCAGAATGACGCTCCACTTGGTTCCTTTCAAAAGGAGACCGTACAATCTGTGGACTGTGAACAACAAGGTCGCCCTGGGTCTACTAACCTTGCCATGAATATGGAACATTCCAATGTTCACAGAAGAAATTCAATGCCTTACCAAACTTCTCATATAAGTTCACAAGCATTTATGAAAAACCAATCACAGATGCAGTGGCAGAATCAGCTATACCCTGAACAGAATCAGACATCCGGAGACTCAATGGATGAAAGAATGCGCTTACTTGAATTGAATTCAAGGCAAGCCAGAGAAGCAAGGTCCAAGTTTAATAATCTTTCACAAAATAATCACATGCAACAGTATGCGTATTCCGCAAGTAATGCCAACATGAGGCAGATGTATGGTAAAACGGCATCTATGCCAGATTTGAACAGGAAAAGGAATGTTGCTCGGCTTCAACAATTTGATATGGACGCCGAAAGCGCAACTAACAATCAATCTATCGCATCATCTATGCGCCCGCCCATCTTTCAGGAAATTCGTCCACAAAAAGCTTTTTCCTCCAGAAGAGTTGCACGTAGACTCTCTAACGACTCTGTTGCATCATCATCCGTGCTTGATCAAACTTCTCATTCTGTTGCATCTTCATCAGTGCATGATCATGTTTCTAATTCTATCTCGTCCTCTTTGCCGCACGAACTGCTTCAAAATACCTCGGAAATGTCATTGTATCCGAGTGCTTACAACCGGAAGTCAATATCTTCTATTTTTAATGCGGGCGGTGGGTTCTCTCTCGGCACAAACGTTGCGCAATCTGACTACAGCAACCATTCAGGCGTGAATGCAAATGCTGCGCAGCCTGACTTTTTCAAATCCTATGCTGCGCGGTCTGACTATAGCAACCATTCAGACATGAATACAAATATAAACGTAGCACAGCCTGACTATAGCAACTATCTAGGCGTGAATGGAAATGGTTCGAGCAACTCTCTAGGGATGAATGCAAATACAAATGCTGCGCGGTCTGACTACAGCAACCATTCAGGTTTTATTGCACATGCAAATTCTACGCGGTCTGACTACAGCAACCATTCAGGTATGATTGCACATGCCAATGCTGCGCGGTCTAACTACAGCAACCATTTGGGTAAACACGCAAATGCTGCGCAATCTGTCTATAGCAACCACTCAAGTATCAATGAAAATGTTGCGCAATCTGACTTCAGCAACAATTTAGGCATCAATGCAAATGTTACACAATCCGGCTTTAATCATTCAACTCTAAATGAAAATGTTGAGTGGACTGACTACAGTAACCTCTCAAGTATAAATGCAAATATTGCGCAATCTGATTATAGCAACCACTCAAGTTTGAATGGAAATGCAAATACTCCACGGTCTGACTACAGCAACCATTCAGGTACAAATACAAATGCTGCGCGATTTGACTGCAGCAACCATTCAAGTTTAGTCTTCAGTCTTGGTACATCTGCAATTAAAGAAGAGGATGAAGTAATTCCGCGCTTTGAAGCGAGTGCACCAATGAATGATGGTAAAGCAAAGATGGGACAGTCAGCTAATACTGGTGAGTATGAAGGCCATCCCGTCATCAAAGACTCTGATAGACAATTTGCCACTGCGTTCTCATTCGCAGTATTGACTGAGGTGGAGTCTTGCATTTTTGGGCCGAAAGACATAACTGGTAAAAGGGTAGGACTAAAGATAGGATTCAAGGGATTGGCATGCCGTCACTGCAGAGGCAACAGAAGGCTCGGAGGTCGCTTGTTTCCAAGTAAAATCAAGACAATGTCAGATACGAATAAGACTTTGATACCATTGTTCAGGCACATGCTGAAATGTCCAGCTGTCTCGGCAAGCACGAAAGAGTGGCTGGAGAAATGCAAGGTCAATCATGAAAATGAGAGAAAGAACCAAAAGAAATATGGAAGTCAAAAAGCGTTCTTCACAAAGATATGGGAACGCCTTCATGGCAAAGCCCCGGGGAGCACCACTTAACATTTAATGTGCATTTATTTTACAGATAATAAATTGGATTTAGGCTGCACCGTCTCATCTCAAATTACCAATTACGAGATTATGAGTGTTGCTGTAGATGAAGGAGCAAATGCACATTACTCTTCTCTTACTTCTCAATCTGCTCGTCTTTCCTGATGCCATCAGAGAAACGATCACAATATCCATGCAAGGCTTGTCAACTATGAAGAATCAAGACCAATCTTTATAAACACAGGATCAAATGACATAGTAGAAGTGAAATTTAGTTGCCATGAGACACTGCGTTATCTATCAGCGCGCTGAATGATTTGTCATTTGCCCTCATAAAACCAAGACGAATTTTGCGCATGTTATGCTCAGCTGGATATTTATGACGGCATTCTAAAATAGTACGTGTAGTAGATCAAATAAAATAGAACCATCAATCCATCCATAATCCATAACCATCAATCCCTTCTGATCGCTCTCAAAGAACTTTTATATTAGGAGAACAATGAACACAATACCATACAATATTCATGAGCTCAGCTTCTTTCCCCTATGAACGACCAGGAAATATCCTCGCTCCTCACTACTGCACAGGCCATATGTAGGGAGTGCATTGAATGCGATGGTCCAATGTGCTACACAAAGAATCCTACAAAGAAGTGCTCCAAGTGTCATACTTCATTCTACTGCAACATTGCTTGCCAAAAGAAGGACTGGAAGGAACACAAACAAAAATGTACCGACATTAAGAAAACAAGGAAGGCTATTGCTGATCTTGGAAAGAATGCGGATCAATTTGAGGAAAGAAAAGCTTTGAATATGAAATGTCCTAGATGTCACGAGGAACCAATGCAGGCAAGAGTGGCGCTCAATGATTGCGGGCACGCCATTTGCATAGGGTGTATTCATAACTGGTACGCGGAAAGTCAATCCAATGCATTGGATGAAGTGACACTAACTTGTCCTATTTGCGGTCATGATTCAGAGATAGATATTGTGGATCAGATAGAGGAGAGGATGTTCTATTATGAAAGATTATCAGATTGGTTTCAGAATCCAATATCACGAGATCAAAGAAGAAGATATGGAGAGCTTGCCTTGTCTGAAAATGAAAAGTTGCTCACAATAAAAATTTCGAATTCGGTTGCATGCAACGGATTCTTTATTATTAAAGCAAGAATACTTGATCTCATGGGTGAACAACAAGAGGCAATGCACATTCTAGAAGACCATTGCAAAGAAGAAGATTTCTGCGATGGGAAGGAGGATGGTGAAGCTACAAACCCAAACAGTCTCTTCGAATTGCTCATGCTAAAGGCCTGCATCCATCAAAATCTTGAGGAATATGACCAAGCTATAAATATTTACTTTGATAAACTCCTCCCCACTCTCGATGAACAAAATCAGAGTGACAACTGGAATATCTACCGCATATATTGCCGAGCTGCCAGATGTGCTCTCAAGCTAGGACAATACGAAACTTGTATTCAGCGTTGCAACGTTGTCATCAAATTTCATCGGCATGTAGACGAGATATATGAATCAAAAGCGCTTTCATTGAAGGCTCTGGGGAATTTGGAAGAGGCAATTGAGACAATGAATGTGGGCATTATCTATGAGACTCCCGGGGATGATAAAAATACAGCCCATTTAGTGGAAGTGTATCAAGAGCTTTGCAACATTCGTGGTGAACACAGAAAGTAAAAAAATTGAACAGTGTGCAATTCTATGGATAAGAAGTCATGAACTCTTTTATGCCAATGCTTGAAGAACCAAGTTTAAGATGTTAAACAAATTATTCAGCCGAGCTATCTGTATCTGAATCTTGATCATCGATGTAATCTGGGATATGTACCATCATAAAGTCATGAGCTACAACAATATCACTTTTTCCTTGATTATTTTCCTCTGCACACTTGACCATGGCATCGATGCTTTCTTGACCATCGTGTCTTCCACTAATGTGATTCATTGCCAATGCCTTGGCGTTAACTTCCAAAGCAAGTTCACCTGCCATCTTCGCAGTGGAGTGACCCCGCTGCCGACTCATAGATTCAGTGCCTTCTTCTAACGTTGCTTCGTAAACTAATAAATCAGCATTCCTGCACAACTTCTTCATAGGGTTCGGGACTCTCCATGCATCCCCAAGAATGGCAAGTTTCCTAGCTTTCTTTCCAGAACCGCTCACAATGACACCATGTGCCCCAACTTCTACTAATCCATCATCACTCATGACCGAAAACCCATTCTTCAGTGCCCTATATTTGGGCCCGGGGGCAATGCCCAAATTTCTAGCTTTATCGACATCGATCTTTGCAGGCGATCTAGTTTCTTCCACTGTATATCCAAACGTTTGGATTCCCGGTAAATGATGCACTTCGGCTGCCTGGATGTTGATTCGAAGGTGGGCATCTCTACCTTGTACATCAAGCTCTTCCATCTTCTGTGCCTTCTGTATCGTCCACGTCCCATCTTTTCCCATGTCGATCGTCCTTCGTTTAATATTGAGATTGGCAAGTTCTCGATAGGATCGCTTCAAAATATAATCTCGTTGCAAACGTTTATCATTTCCTCCAGTGAGTTCGTATACTGTAAGGTCCAAGTTATTAATTTTGGAGCAAGTCAATGCCACATTCATGGCTATGAAATTATACAAGCCGACTGGACCATATATTTCCAATGACTGTCTTCCCTTGACTGCATTGCTACTTCTACTGCTGTTGCTGTTGCTGTTGCTACCCTCTTTGATATTATTCTTGACACCAACTTCTTTCTGTAGTATTACTCCAAGTAAACCACTGACATGATCTGCATGAAGATGAGTCACGAATATCTTTCCTAATTCCTTGACACCAATATTCTTTGTCATGGCTAGTTGTCGCTGTGTTCCTTCTCCTGCATCGAACAGTATGGTATATCCGTTTAACTTTAGAGCAGTGGAGGTAGGCGCTCGCTTGACATTTGCTCGTCCTCCTGCTCCTGTGCCGAGGAAGGTTATTGTGAATGATTGATCAGGCGGTGATGGTTGTTCATGTCTTTGGTTGAATGGGATACGGTTCTTTCTGTAGAATGGGTTTTGTAGGTTGTGACTAATGTTGGGTGCAAGAGGATGGGTCGGATCATGTGCCAGAATAGATGCTCGGACGACAGTTTTGGTTCCATATTCCTCTGCTGTTGATAGTTCTGTTGTTGTGATGGGAGCATTAATATCATGCCGCCATCGTGCAGAAACTTGAGAAGGTAATCCCTCTTTTTGTGTCTGTTTTTGGGATAAGGAAAAGACTTTTAGAATTTCTCTTGATCTTTGTAAGGTGGACGAAGAGGAAGACGCAGGTCGAAATATATGAAGCATTACCAGAAGTTTGTAGTCCTGTTGAAACTGTTGAAATCAACTCAAATAATGGATCTGATCTGAATTCAGATGCTGTCTTCGGTCTGCTTTGATTGCGTTGTGGATGGGTTGTTGTATTGTTGTTGTTGTTGTTGGTTTGCTGCTGTTTGCTGGTGGCTGTTGTTGGAACGAAACTTTTGAACACATAATTTCAATTCGCGCGTATGAATTCGCGGATTATTTCAACCTTTGTTTGTCTTTGTCTGACAGTAGGGACTTCTACGATCTTGAAGATTCAAATCGGAGGATTTGTTGGGTGGTGGTGTCACAAGAAAAACAATTGCCACAATTGTGTTATGGTATCCTGTATCCTGTATCCTGTACTCTGTACTTTCTACTTTTACTATTCCATTCTACTGAACATACCGCATACCGACCATACTTACATCATCATAAAATACTAACTAGACTATTATTGTCGCTGTCGTGGTTACTATCGTTTGATCAAGTCAAGATTTCATTGAAAGCCTTCATATTCAGTATTCATACATACTACTACCAGATATCAGCGCTCAGCACATAGTACTGCACCATCATGAAATTGTCGTTTGTTCTCTCATCCCTTTGCTGCATCCTCGGATCTTCACCTGTCCAAGCGTTCGGTGTTGTTAACTCTAGGACCAAGAAAAGCATGCCAAACGTGTCCTCTTCGCGCGGGATCACTTCATTGGAACCTCTTGAAGCATCAAGGAATCACATGCAAGACGTTGAGGCTGCCGGGAGAAATACTTTATCTTCTATTGTCGTCGCTGTTCTGTTCGGTGTCAGTGCCATGGGGAGTGTTAACATTGATCCAGCAATAGCAACGTCGGCACCAGGATCTTATGCTTTCGATTCCTTGGCTGGTGCAGAGCTAACACCATCACAGGTATCATCGGTATCATCGTCATCTTTCAATCTTGCCAAGACCATCACGACAATGGATATGTCACTCCCATCTGCCTATGATAAAATATCAAGTGCGAAATCTTCCAGCACGGCAGAACTCACCTTAGAAACGGATTCCATCACCCAAACCTCCAGAAAGAAAGCGTCAACTAGTACCAAATCAAATGATTCATCAGGCAGTAGCAGCAGCGGCAGCATGTTCTCGCTTCCATCCATGGGAGGCAATAATGATAATAATTTAACAGATGAGGAAAAGGCAGTAATCGCAGCAGAGAAAAAGGCGGAACGGGAGGCAATTGCCATCGCCAGGGCGGAAGAGCGTGAGGCAATCTCTGCTGAAAAAGCAGCTGAACGCGAAGCTATAGCATCAGCAAAGGTGGCTGAAAAGGAGGCATTGGCGATCCAAAAGGCAGAGGAGAATGAACGATTTGCCGAGGAACGGGCGGTGGAACGTGCGGAGAAGAAAGCTAGTGCCAAGGCTGCCAAGATGGACCAGGAGGAGAAGAGCGAGGCCAAGGCTAGTGCGCAAAAATTCAATAAAGCAGATTTTGTTGATTTCGCGATGCCTTCGTATGACGCAGGTGCGAAGAAGGATAACGTCTTTGCTCTGTAGTGTGGGATTGCAATGACTTTACTCTAGAACTAGCTAGTAGACGTACTGTACTAGGTTTATTATTCATCAAAAAAATATCATGGCTGTTACAAGAACATCATGTACGTGTAGTACTACTGTAGTGTAGTATGGTGTAGGCATGATTACTCGCGTCTTCCCTGAAATGTTTAAAAGTAATACGATGGGGTGCATATCAGATAAGGAGCATTGCCGAGAGGCACAAATTCTATTGTGTGAAGGAAAGATGGAAGACGTTGTGTTAAAGATGCCAATTTTTTAATTGCTATCATCTGCTATCATGTATGTAGGTATGTATTTGGTTATAATTAACCGGTATATTGCTGTTATGAACCAAGTCTGTTGCCCTGTGATGCGCCTTGGGAAAAGCCTTCCCTATTTTATTAGCCATCACAGCCATCAATCAGCCATCAACTCTTCATCAGACCAGCAGGTATGGTAGGTAGCAGGTTCCTCAACACCCATCTTTGTGTCGAAGATATCCGCATAAAGTTCACTGGTGTGAATTCATACAAGCACAGCACACCATTTGCTGTGATCAAGTGACTACTTAATCACAGTTCTCTCTCTATTCTCTCATCACCTTTCCAAAATGCATTTAATTAAAATCCTCTCTCGGATTCTACTCCTTTGTTCATTCACTTCTCAGCCATCATTGGTCCAGAGTCTCCAACTCGGTCCGCTCATTTCCACTTGCGTCGATGCTTGTGGAAGAGGCTGTCTCGAAATCCGCAGTGTACAAGCAGCCAGATTATCCAGCGAATCTTCTTCCACGCTCAAAGTCCAACTGAAGGATCCACAAGACCCACGATCGGCATTGACGGAAGCAGACCAAGCAGCTCATATCGCAATTGTCGGCGCGCTTCGTCAAGAATGGGGAGATCAGTTGAAGATTGTTGGGGAAGAGGATGACGACGAGGAACTCGATGCAATGCTATCGAAGAAGACCTATGAACCGTTGAAAAGGGATTTATTCGAAAATGATATTGGGGATATGGCAGATGTCGATCCATCCACGATAACTATATTTGTAGATCCATTGGATGGAACGAGAGAATTTGTGGAGGGACGATTGGAGAATTGTCAAGTCCTCGTTGGAATTGCGATTGGAGGCGAATCCTTTGCGGGTGCCATTGGGATTCCGTTTCCGGATGGGGATTTGAGTTCGGAATCTACGATTGTTTACGGGGTGGCTGATATTGGCGCCGGGGTTTTGGGAACGACGTTGAAGAGAGGGCCGTTTCCCCTAGATCATTATATCGACGGAGTAAAATATCCCAGGCCGCAGCATGCAACTGGCGATTCGACTGCAGAGGTTATGGACGCGTGCCGCAAGGGGACAATTCATCGCTGTGGTGGAAGCAATGTTATTTACGGTGGGGCTGGGAATAAAATATTGGCAGCGGCCTTGGGTGAAGTGGCAAGTTCCTTGCAGCATAAAGTTGGAGGGCCTTGGGACTTATGTGCTCCTGAAGCTGTCCTCAAAGCAATGGGGGGCAAGATAACAGATCTATTTGGGGAAGAGATTCAGATTTATAAGGATGATTGGAAGGAAAATCGTTACAATGAAAGAGGATACATTGCCTCCCCTGCAGGAGGTAAGAAGCTTTTTCACGAAGCTTTATCCAAAGCGCTGCTAGCTTTACCAGAGGTTCAGAAATACAGGGACGAAGTGACAAAGTAATTTCTATTCGTCATAATTATAATGTTATGTGAACGAACAAGAGCTTGTTCAAGGGGATATTTGTGTACTCATGTGATGGTGATTTTTCGTAGACAGGTTGGAGAAGAAATCCCAATGCATGAATTCGAACTACTCTAGATAGCACCTAGATGAATTGCACTTGCATCGTATGCACCAACATCGGCTTACACCCAGCGCAGTAATTACAACCATGAATTTAAAGAACGTGGAGTTTTCGGAAGAAAATTTTATGCTCCCCTTTCACTTCCATCAAAAGTCCTTGCGTACTTGCTGACTAAATATTTCAATGAAAGCCGACGATTAACACTAATATCTTCCATGAAATTTGGCATTTAATTTGGTAATGCCGCTTCCATCTTGCCCTTTTGGGGCCACCCACGTGTCCTTTTTGGAATCAAAAGCAGTGGCGCTATTATTTGGTGGTAGAATATGCTTCTTTGGTGCCTTTTCTCCGCTCTTTTGCATGACGTTTTTCTTTCCATCTGTTGAGGAAAGAAAGGATAGTGTTCCTTGTGGGGGGCGATCAGGACCACGTACTTTATTGCCTGATGGAATGAGCTTATCGGTGGAAGACTGCGGTGCTTTCAAATCTGTGACTGCTGGCTTACTGCGCTGTGAAACTTTCACAGTTGGTGGTGGCATTGGGCTTCTACGCGCAGACATTGAGGGAAGTGGTGGAGGCATCATAATTTGCGCCATTTCTGTTGGTCTGACTTCTGGCATTGTTCGAGGTGGAGGCATTGCCATTATATCATTCGACACAGTGACTGTATCCCCTACTACTTCTTCATTGCGAGACTCTACCAGTGATTTATGTTTTGATAAATCCCCAACAAACGCCATATTACGATCAACAATGACTTTATCATTGACGATTCGCAAGAGCTTCTCAACTTCATCAATTTCACCCGCCACGGATTGGACACTAGAAACGGCAGTATTGTATTCCTCTAAAACCAAATCTAGATCGTTCTTAACAAAAAAACTTTCTTCGTCGTCCTGCTCTGTACTGTAGATTGTGACTAACCGATACTGTAAATCATCTACCTTTATCGTCAAATTTTCTACCTTTGCTGTATCTGCCTTCCATCTCACAAACAACATTTTGCAGCGCTCCATGAGAGACGCTTCAGTTTCGGCAGCAGATTCTTGTACCTCCACCATCTTTGATCGTTTGTGAGAAGTTCGATCAAAAAAGTCATCAACGTCATCTTCGTCAACATGTCTACCACGTTTTGCTAGTGATTGGCTTCCACTCGAATTCATCTTATCTCGTAAGGTAGTTTCCAGCTCAGATATTTCCTGTAACACATTCTTTTCCCTTAGCTCAAGTGATTCCAATTGCTTCGTTTGGCCACTAGTGAGGTCCGAGGATGATGCTTTACTTTGTATCCGTTGCATTTCAAGTTGCATATTAGCCAGCTTGTACTTTTTTGCTTCGATGTTTTCATAAATTTTCCTATGTTTGCTAGGTATATCCGCAATATCGACTGCCAATCTACTGTTACTTTGAATTGTACTGTCCTCGTCATTATCGGCGTCATCAAAGTTGATCCCCCAAGACATATCGTGATTGTCACCGGATTGCAGTGTCTCTACTTCTTCTCCGCTAATCTTTTTGACCTGCTGATTTTTCAGCATGAGGGCTTGCTGTTGGCTCGCCTTCATTGCTCCTCTATCAAATTCTCTCGGTCCGTCCAGGGCATATATTCGCGTACTCGCTCCGAATTGAATTAAATCACCGGGAAATAGAACGACACCACGAGCGCCTTCTCCCTTCTGATTCTCCTCCTTGCCAAGTGCTTTCTTCGGCACCTTTTTTTTGTTGACTACAAACAATATTTAGTTTTAAAGTAGATGAGCGACATGGATAATAATAGTAGAGTGTACAATGCAATCGTAGAAAGATACTCAACACTCAACGTACCTTTGGTGCCATTTCCAGACCCGAGATCACGAAGCCAAGGAGTTCCAGTCGAATCAAATGCTATTCGAGCATGGAGTCGAGAGCAACTTTCATGAGCTGTAATGATAGCATGAGCCCCTTTGATTTCTGGCGTTCTTCCAAATGTGACGAGAGATGCATTAAGTTCATGGGAGTCTACAACGACGCCATTTTTAATTTCGTCTAGTTTCCAAATTTTATTTCGGGGGTCAGCCATCCATTTGGGAGGATTATAGGTTGACATTTCCAACAAGGATTGTTCCGTGACAAGATATAAATATGTGTACACTGTTGTAGGCTCTCCAATTTGAATTTGGATATGCAGCCAGCTACCAGCGGATTTGCAATGATGTGTGCGATCGTCGTAATATACAACTGGTAACTGGTAATCAGGAGCGCTGGAGCCTTTTCAACTTTCAACCTTTGTTGAAAACCATGGAAATAGTGCGCGCTCTATTTGCCAACTATTTATTCATCTATCAAGCTCGCGACAAGAACCCTGGAATTACACCGCATTGGGATACCATCATTATCTCAAATCTAAAAAACAAATTAAGTCGGTCAATAGAGAACACACGGTTACACAGCGTACTTTGCTTTTAGTTTATACCATGGAAAGCTCCGAGACCTAAGTACTTGTACAAACCTTTGTTGGCAAATAACATGACCACATTCATTCCTTCTATTGAGAACATCTCAGTACATCTTCCCTCTGAAAGCAGTAACTGCCTTGCAAGCGCACCTGATCTCTCACAAAATACTCTGCTAGAAATCCTGAATGGAGTTGGTGGTGATTTGCAGTTAGTGAAGGAATTCAAAAGAAGAGACAAATACATGTCTTTTTTCTTGGTCACAAGACACATACGATTGCCAATATCATACATTGATAAGAGTTACTCCAAATATTGTTGGTAGAAGAATAAAGAGTAATTCCTTTTCATTGGCATTGGGGAAAAATCTAGCAGGAGTGAGAGTAACTTATAAATACTCCCGACTTGGCTGTGAGGAGGAGAAGATATTTTGGTACCATCACGGATATGGCAAGAGAAACGGAATAGGTTTTGAAAGCAATACCACTACAGTCAACGTCAAGAAAATGGAAGCGACACGTGGATGATAGTTGCAGCACAACAACCGTTCCAAATCAAAAAGAGACTAGTACCACTACAATTAGTACTAGTAATCCTTGTAATAGTAGTAGTATTAATAACACTACTAGTACTGACCCTCACGCACCCCAGCAGGTTGCAACACCACCTGAATGGAATGGCTTCTACGTCAAAGAACACAACAATTGTGTATCAATCATTCATGCTTTAGAACCAAAGGAAGTATCAGGTAAGAAAGTAAATGGAAAGTTTATGTTCATTTTTTGCAGTGAGCGTTGCGACGCATATTTTGACTTTGGAGACTTTTAGACAATATATTTTTCATTAAAATAGTACGTATAGAGCCTACCAGGACCAGCTGTCCACGGCGCTCCTACCATCCTCAACATAAATTTAGTAATTTTCCGCGAGTCATCAGTCATATTAGGCAAGATTCATTAATCCAAACTTTCCATCGAGTCCACATCCCTCTGTTCGTACTCGTCCCTCGGTCCCACTTTAGATACAATACTAATCATCGCTTCACTATGGTTACAGTAAGCACCAACTACTATCAATCAAACAATCAAAGCACACGCAGTATATACACGAGCGCAGCAAAGACAGCAAATGGTTTCACAGCAGGGGGAAACCCACACTCTCCATCTCAATACATATATGTCCCCATCAGAACACGAGACTACATCATACAGAGAGGGGCAAAGGGTTTAGGTCTCTTTGCTAAACGAGATATCATGGAGGGAGGAGAAATCTTTGCAAATTCTCTAAAGTATACAGTCACGGATGTGGAAGATGGAGATTATTTAGTGTTCAATCCAGGAAAGGTTATCAAGAAGAGTAATATTCCTGCCAAACAAGCTTACAACGTTGTTCCTCCAAGTATCGCCTTGGAGGCTGATCTGATATTTACCCATGGCACACTCGTATTGTCAGATGATCCGGAGAAGAAGTCATCTGGGATCATTAGTTATCATGTAAAAGTCCCATCTATGCTAATGAACCACTCTTGCGATCCAAATATCATTCACGATGGCGGAAAAGACGGTCATGAACGCCACTTAGCTACCAGATGTATAGCCGAGGGCGAGGAGCTGACTACTGACTATTCTTTAATTTACTATGACGAAGGGCCCGTTCGGCATAAATGCCTATGTGAGTCATCCAACTGTACCGGAATGGTGAAGGGCTTCAAAAATCTGGAGGCAGATGCTCAGCAAAAGTTGATGCCAATAGCATCTCCCGCTGTTCGGGCTTTATTTATGGCAGATTTGAAATTAGAGAAACCTGTCCGGTACGAGCAACCGTTGGTTGCAGAACGAGAGATTCAAGCACCTCTTTTTTCTTCATCTGAAGGATTTAGGATGGTATGTCCTCCTCCCAGTCACAGACAGTCGGACATTGGTGTGGTGGTGAAAGATGACGATTCGTATGGACTTTATGCCCTTCGTAACTTTGACGAAGGCGATATTGTCTATACGTTCTGGGTTGATGATTGGCCAACGAATGGGAAATTGCCAGTGGAAATGGTCTTTGGTACAGCCATTGGAGAGGGTGATCCCGTGGAAGGAACTTCTTTCTGGATGAACCCTGCTGTGTGTGGATATAAAAATGCCAGAGGCAAAGTCACTTTCAGCGGTTTCAATATGTTAGCACAGCACTCATGCGATCCAAATATTGTTTATAAGCAGACAAAAGTAACTGATAGAGAACGTTGGCAACATGCTTATGCCGCTCGTGATATCACCAGGGGAGAAGATCTCACTGTTGATCTAAACATGATATTTTGGGACAGACCTGGAGTTAAGATTGCTACTTGCTCCTGCGAATCTGATAAATGCGCTGGAACTGTGAAAGGATTTAAATACCTTTCCGTAATTCGTCAAAAAAAGCGATGGGTAGACAGTGACAACGGTCGCCATCTATCACCCTTTATTAGAGAACAGTGTAGAAGACGCGACACTTATTATCACGAATATGTATGTAACTACGATTCAGATAGCTACAAGACTGGCGATATAGCAACGGAAGTAAGAGATGACCAAACCCGACCCTTCGCAAGAGAATCGAGCCAAAGTGGTGGCCATAGACCAGGCCTCGGTTCCGTGGAACACCTTTCTGGACGAGTTAGTCCGAGAGAGCAAATAACTCACTCTCAACCCCAACCTCGCTCTCGCAGAGAAAGTCCAAACAACTCGATTACTGGTAGATCATTTGGTACGTCGATATCATCTCCCAGAGCATCTTTTCATGATTCAGATATGTCAAGTTTTGATGAATCAGAATCATCATCACTTCGAGACAACGTGAGTGAGATGGGATCATCTCTTCGATCAATGGAATCGGCAGCACCATCTTCCCGCAGAGGAAGTAGTTTGTGGGATCCGTTCAATGCAATAGGAAGTGAATTGCCGCCATCGAAAGGAGGCAGCCGAAGGAATCTTTATAAAGGCAAATGAGGCGGGTGTGTGTTATTTATTGTCTTACTAGATTGCATACTAGATTGCACTTTGAGTAAAGCACATGTATTTACAGCATTCTCATTCATACAAATCATGAATGAAGCGAGATTATAGACAATAATAGTAAGCGCATCATCAGAAGTTGCACTAGTTATCTACACTTTACTTGAGTTTCTCTAGACAAGATATCGGAAACCAACCGACAGTAATAGCAGTCGAATCTCTCTTCTCATTCTTCTTCTCCAAACGGCACAAATGATACATACCATCTGGACCAACGCGTTCCTTCAAAACGCTCACTTCGTCCCCAATCTGTATGCCCATCAGGGATTTACTCCCATCAAAGAATTTTGGTGCTTTCCTTACGACACACTGAAAGAGAGATTCCATCACCTTAGCTTCTGAATCAGCTTCTGCATCCTTCTTCTGTTCCTTCTGTTCGTCGTTTCGGATGGTTTGCTGGAGTGTTGACATAATATCTCTCCGCGATTCATCCTGTTGGGTTTGAAGGTAATAGTCTATACTTATTAGTGAGATGATTGCTGTTCCGATGATAATTTCTGGCGTTCCGTTCTGTTTCCACTTTGGTTTCGTGTATTCACTTCCGTTGTTGGTAGTCATCGACCTTCTTCCTGATGTGGCATTCTTCAAGTTTGCGTTCCTTTTGGATTGGATTCTTGTAAGTGGAGTGAGAGATTTTATCCGTTTCATAATGGGATGGTATCGAAGCATTGTTGCTCTCGGTTTTGGAAGCTGGTGTGGCGCGGTCTGGTCTGTTCTGCTTTAGCCTTGTATAGTCTAATTAAGAATTAGTGCAATGTGCTACAGCTTTCTAAAAGATATGTTGTTATAATGTGATCAATTAGAATCAACAGAATATAAGGAAGGGGCTGATTACGACACCCAAGCCCAAAATACTTCTTTCTCACCACCACCACCGTCCGTCCTTCGTGATTAGCACGACTGATCTTTGATTGGCGGTCTTTGATTGGCGGACAAACTGCCTCATTATTCATCTCCAATCCAATCGGAACAGCATCATAACAATCAACAATCCATCCGCACTCATGGCGACCATTAAATCATAATAACAACAATCCACAGACGCTGTAATACTTTAGTTAAATGATGTTATCAGCATCTACTAGAGCAACAGCAGCAGCAATCGTCCATCAACCACTTAAATTCTCCTCATTATTCTGGCTTATCGCAGTAGCGGTGACAATGACAACATCTGTAACCAAAGGATATTCCATCGGTATCCCAGGACAAGCGTGGGGTACAAAGGAGAAGGCCGCCTGGCTATCTAGTCGCATTACCCATCGGTCTTACCAAGAGGAAGTGATTTCCAAAATTAACAAAGGTTTTGAAGGCTTTGAAACGCACGAGTACGGTAATCTGGACGTCCACCAGCACGATGCTGAAACAAAATCGTACCCTCGCTTTGTCGTCCAAAGCAAGAATTGGGATGCCACCAAGCCCTGCTTCCTTTTGACAGGAGGTGTGCACGGTTACGAGAAGAGTGGCGTCCAAGGCGCCCTTCTCTTTCTGCAGACCAAAGCTTTGGAGTATAGCAAGACCTTTAATATTGTCGTGGCACCCTGTGTCAGTCCCTGGGGTTATGAGTGTATTGAACGGTGGAACCACAAAGCTGGTACGTGCGTCCGTTTGTTATTATTTGCTAGTTAGTTGACTACCCGCCAGAAATGAAATTACTCACCCGCCAATGATGTTTACCAAAAGTCGATCCCAATCGGTCCTTTAATCCCAAAGGCGAAGTCGTCGAAGGTCGATCTTTTAACCCGGAACCGGCCACGGAAGAATCGGCTGCGCTCATTGCGTACCTCGACGGACTCGGCGTGAAGCAGTGGATGTGCCATATTGATCTGCATGAAACGACCGATTCGGATCAAACGGAATTCCGTCCTGCCAAACGAGCGCGAGAGGGACTGGATCCAGAAACTTTGGAAGAGGCCAAAATTGCCGATCCCATTCCCGATGGATTTTATCTGGTGAGCGATAGCACCAATCCACAGACGGCCTGGCAAAAGGCCATGATTGATTCTGTCCGTGAGGTCACGCACATTGCGGTAAGTGCCTCTTTGCTCATTCTTTTTAAAATGGCCATTCATGGTTCTTGTCTTTGCTCTTGTTTTGATTGGGTTCATTCATGCTTCCTTACTTACTAACCTGTTACTTATTCCCAATCCTCACACACAAAAGCCTGCTGAAGCTGATGGTACAATGATTGGAGAAAAAGTCGTCCAGGACGGTGTAATTGCCATACCTTCTCCCAACAGTTTAGGTCTCTGTGCCGGGGTCACTAATGCGCATTACGCAACAACCACGGAAGTGTATCCTGATTCACCCTCTGCCACGGAAGAGCAATGCAATCGGGCCCAAGTGGCATGCATTGATGGTGGTTTACAGTGCATCATTCGTGAACAGAATTTGGCCGCAGTGTGCAAAGAAGTGTCGAAGCAATAAATGAGGAGACAATGCGAAATGCGAGCAAGATGAAATACTAGATAATATTATGAAGTATAACATGTTAGCTAAAGTTCAAAGCTGTATGCAACACATTAAGATCCGCTTTTTATCCAACAAAACGTGACTTTCGTGTACTTCGGGA
>Ga0306864_1000502_pt1 | contig 18083 bp, 12 predicted proteins | sample AntRauTorckE5430_FD_190448 | JGI IMG/M metagenome (GOLD analysis project Ga0306864, IMG submission 190448) | Saline lake microbial communities from Rauer Islands, Antarctica - Metagenome Torckler E5 #430 (v2) (version 2) | ecosystem: Environmental > Aquatic > Non-marine Saline and Alkaline >...
AAAATAAATAGTGATTTACGTATAGTTTACGTAACAATAAACAAGTAATTTCTTATAATAGGAAAAGAAGGCAGTAATACTGCCTTTTTCATGTGCGTACCATAATAGTAACCGCTTAACACTAAAAGAGAGTATATCCATGTCGGATGGTTAGTATCTTCGCTGTCCAAGGTCCAAGGCCACCCATCCATCTATTCCCAGTTTTGTATTTCCAAAGTGCATGTGCATCACTAATCACAACAACATACATAACTTTGACAAGCCAACCACTTCTGTATTAACTTCCACTGATCATCTTCTGCTAGTCTCGTTCCTGTCAACTATGGATTCGGGTGAAGCTACAGAAGCCCACAGAGGCCACAAGACCACAAAGTCGGGACGCGGAGCGAAGGAGAAGAAAAAAGATTTGAAAGCCAAGAAAGATGGAACCCGTAACGAGAAACACAACCATCGTGCTTTCTCTGTTGCAAAAATTGGAAAGACCCAAAAGAGCCTTCAACGAAACCTCGATCGCACCCACAAGAAAGAATACACACCAGCAAAGGATCGCAGGGCTGAGATCGATGATGGTCCGCCTCCTGTGATGGTCTGCGTCATGGGGCCACCTGGAGTTGGGAAGTCCACTCTAATTCGTTCTCTTGTGAAGATGTACACCAATCACAATCTCACTTCGGTCACGGGACCCATCACTGTCGTTACTTCAAAGAAGAGGAGAGTGACTTTCTTTGAGTGTCCTAATGATACTGCTGGAATGCTAGATTGCGCAAAGGTTGCTGACTTGGTCTTGCTCTGCGTAGACGCGAAATTTGGATTTGAAATGGAGACATTTGAGTTCTTGAATGTACTACAAGTTCACGGTTTCCCCAAAGTTTTTGGAGTATTCACTCATTTGGATCAATTTCGCACTAGCAAAAATTTGCAGAAGACGAAGAAGCTATTGAAGCACCGTTTTTGGACTGAGATCTACGACGGAGCTAAAATGTTTTACTTTTCTGGATGTATCAACGGCAAATATCTAAAGAATGAAATCAAGCAATTGACATTATTCATTTCTAGGGTCAAGGTAAGAATCACTCATGTCAAATGATTTCACGATAAATCTGAACTGCTTCCTTGTTGTGATGATTGATAATTGGTGACTTCTGTCTGTGTAGTCAAAATATCCCGACATGTGAAAAACAATTTTTTTTCTAAACGAATCTGAATTCTAAACAAGAGATCTGATACATGATAATATTTTCAATATACGTCATTCTAACTACTTGTCATTCTTTGCTTTGACAGTTTCGCCCTCTTGTATGGCGTAATACCCACCCATACGTTGTCGTTGATCGTCACGAAGACATTACTCATCCTTCGAAAGTTGCAGATGACCCTACTTGCGATAGATCTGTTACATTCTATGGCTATGTGAGGGGTTCTCACCTGAAGCGTGGGACAAAAATGCATCTGATCGGGGCAGGAGATTATAGCATGACAGAGCTGGGTGCTATGGCAGATCCTTGTCCATTACCCAGCAAGGACAAAAAAAACTCATTGAGTAAAAAAGATTCTTTGCTTTTTGCACCTTTGTCAAACGTCGGAGCAGTCACATTCGACAAAGATGCCGTGTATATTGATATCGGAAATGTTAACTACACAAAGAAGGAAAACCTAGCTCTGACTGCTAAAGACACAGATGAAGAATCGTCTGAAAGCGAACCCGAAGATGACGATGGTCCTGCTTCCCTTTTAAAGAACCTTCAAGATGTGAAGACAGGCGTCGACGAGAGAATGAAGAAGTCTTCACTTCGCATTTTCAAATCGAGCAAGGCGATCAATGCTGATGTCAATGCGTCAGGAAGTGAATCTGATGAATCTAAAGAAGAGGAAGAGACAACGAGAATGTCGTCGAGTGCGATTGAAGAGCTGGCAAAACCCTTTCGTAACCGTGTCTTGGGAAAGCAAAATTCTGATAATGAATCAGAGAGTGATGATTCGGGTAGCGAGAGCAGTGATGAGGAATCTGAAATCGACGACGAGTATGAAAGCGATGGTTCAGATGTCGGAAAGAACTACGATGAAGATATGGATACTGTGGATCAAGACAAGAATGATGGAACTGGTGACATCGAACCGTCCTCTGCTCTTTGGAAGACTAACTTGGCTCAAAGAGCAGCACATGCATACATGGGGAGAGAACTCTCTCATATCAATCTGCAAGAATTAATTTATGGAACCGCAACATCTGTTATTGTCAGCGACGAAGAGCAGGAGCAAGGAGAGAACGACGAGGAGGGAAATGATAGTGACTCCGACGATGAGTTCTTCAAGATTCGTAAACCAAATTCTGAGAAGCTGTCGATGTCTGGTGGCGGTGCTGGTTCACAATCAGATGCTCAGCTATTGGGCGAAGAAGATTCGTCAAGGACGATTGCAGGTGAACGCAGCGATTTTGATGTTGCTGTATGGTTAGAGGAAGGCGATGACAGCCTCATTGAATCTATACGGGATCAATTCGTAACTGGTAATTGGGACAAAAAGGACGGTGGGGGAGACGACAATGATGAAGAGTTTGACGATTTTGAGGATCTTGAAACCGGAGAAAAGTTTGGACCAAAGGGAGAAATAGATTCTGGGGATGACGACTCTGATGATGAGATGGATACGGAAGGTATGTCGGATGAACAGATCCGTGAGCTTAATGCGAAAAAGAAAGCAAACAAAAAGGAAAACTTCGATGAAGAATTCGACGAGGAAAAGAAAATGAAAGGGATCTCAGCAGATCCCAATGATGAGAACGCCGAAAGTGAATACGTTGACTCTATGAAGAGAGCCAAGGAAGCAAGACTAAGACGCAACAAAGAGGAGTTTGGAGAGGAAGGTGAAGCTGCAAGAATACGTCATGAAGGTTTCCGCCAAGGCCTTTATGTCCGTATTCGCATCGATGGGGTGCCCTGTGAATTCATTGAAAGCTTCAATCCTAATTTGCCTCTTGTTTTGGGAGGACTCACACCTCAAGAGACAAATACTGGATTTGTTCGGTGCCGCTTTAAGAAGCATCGTTGGCACAAGAGGATTTTGAAATGCAACGATCCTTTAATCTTGAGTGTTGGATGGAGACGATTCCAGAGCATTCCAGTGTTTTCGACCGAAGATGAAAATGGTCGTCACAGGTAAGCCACGAAGAACTGAATTGTCCTTGACTGCAGTTATAACTTTTCGTCATTGTAACTGACTGACCTGCTTTTCTGCTTCCATAATATAGATACTTGAAGTATACCCCCGAGCACATGCACTGCCACGCAACCTTTTTCGGGCATCAAGTGCCACCAAATACAGGTGTCCTGGCAATCCAAAGAATCTCAGCTAACCTTCCTGGCTTCCGTATCTGTGCCACTGGAGTATCTCTTGAACTGAACGAGTCCTTTGACATTGTGAAAAAGTTGAAACTAGTAGGAACTCCCACCAAGATTTACAAAAATACTGCATTTATCTCTGGAATGTTCAATTCTGATTTGGAAGTAAGCCGCTTTGAGGGTGCTGCCATCAAGACTGTCTCTGGAATCCGAGGTCAGATTAAGAAGGCACTTCGTGAGGGTCAACCTGGATCATTGCGTGCTACTTTTGAAGACAAAATTGTCATGAGTGATATTATATTTTGCCGAACTTGGATGCCTGTTGAGATCAAAAAGTATTACAATCCTGTGACATCTCTCCTTGTCAAGAATGGCGCAGATGGATGGAGAGGTATGAAACCGAAGGCACAGTTACAAATTGAGACCGATACACCGATCGAGGTTAATCCTGACTCAATCTATAAACCTATTGAACGTCCTTTGAGGAAGTTCAATAAACTTTACGTTTCTAAGAAGCTAGAAGGGGCACTACCGTTTGCAAGCAAGCCCAAGGATGAGAAGAAGAGGAAGAATAAGAGTTACATTTCAAAACGTGCAGTGGTCATGGATTCGAATGAAAAGAAGAAATACACATTCTTGCAAGCTGTCAACACTATTCGCAATGAAAAGGTTGCGAAGAAGAAAGAATCGAATGCAAAGCGTCTGGTCATCAAAAAGAAGGAGAATGCTAAAAAGCAGGAGATATATGATGCTGTGAAAAAGATTAACATGAAGCGCAAGTATCGTACCGAAGGCAAAATCGATGCGGCGAGAGATAGAAAGAGAGTGCACGGAAAAAAATAAACATGATCAACTTATTTTTCATGCATTTTCTAATATAATTGTAGCTTCAAATTTAAAGGTGAACGCATCAACCTTGTCTTCTCTAATAACTGCCATACGTGTAAACTACCGGAGGCCACTTGGGCGGATCATACCCGCGACCTCCAAATGGACTACACCTCAGCAGTCTCCAAGCAGTAAGCACCAATCCTTTTTCAGGACCATACTCTTCAATAGCCTGCACGCCATATTGGCTGCATGTAGGGAGAAATCTACAGGCTGGTGGAAGAAGTGGTGAAATGAAGTTCTTATAAAATCCTATGGCGCCGACCATACCTGCAGTGACTGGCTTTGATGCAGCACTCTTCTTATTAGCTTTCGAGTCTGGCGCTTTCATAAGTTCATCAAAAAGTTCTTCTCTTCCTTGTTCTTGATCATCCTTATCCACCTCCGCTTCAGCTCGAAGCAGGTTCCCAAAGTGTGTCGACAAACGATTAAATGCAAGAAACGTGAGGGCCGACCTGGTATTTTGGGCTACAGCTGGATGATGGTGGCACATCTTCTGATGATGGTTGCTAGCGATACTCGTCTTTGTAGCGCCAATCACTGACGACACCAAGCATGAGCTACATGCTGCTTGCGATATGCACACAGCTCTAGCAAGGCTTACTATAAAGAGAGCCAGTGTACTTATTGATTTCATGGCATGGAATGAACAGATTGCGTAATTATTTGTAAGTGGCGATGTTCAATTTGATAATAAAATATGTTGTGTGATGTAGCGGTCAACTCCTGGCGTTTTAAATACAGGTTAGAAGACCTCAAAATAAAAGTTGAACAGAGAACAGAACACAAATACTACGACTACAAAAAGACAGCACAAAGAGCACAAAAGCACAAACGCTTCTTTGTTATCTTTCAGATCTCATAAATCATTATTCATATTATTCAATCAATTACAAGTTTCTTGAAATGGAACGCTATAGCCAAAGAGCGGCGGACGCAGTAGAGGAAGTTCCTCACGATAACTTTAGCAACAATCAACAATCGCCCGAAAATGAATTAACAAGACCATCATTCACAAACATCCAACCACAACAACTGCAGTGTCATGATCAAACCAAAGTTATACACGCGTCCATCCATCAGGGCACCTCTTTATCACATCCAACGCATGCCAACAAGTATGGATGTAATAGCACAAGCACACAACAGGAGATAGAGGGAAGAGATCGGAATGCGGCGTATCAGAGCCCATCTCCATTGAATGCACAGTACGACCACGAAACTGACACTGGACCAGCTCAGAGTTCTAGTGATGATGGCCGCAGCCAGCCACTTTCTCATGACCTCTCCCGATCTGTGGAAGAAGAAAACCAAGGCGGTACGAAAGAAGAAAAGGACGATTATCACTATGATGACGAAGAAATTCAAAAAGATGCCGCAGACGAAATGGTTGCCATCATGGTGCACATTGCTCTCGGATTCTTTGTGGTGCTCTTCTTCGGTGCCCTGGTGGCAGCTATCATCATCGTAGGAAAATACGGTCTTTTGACTTTCATCATTGTTTCCACTCTCATGATAACTGCCATTACCATTGGATATTTCGTTTCAAGAATGTTGGACCAGGATAAAGTATTGAAACCGGTCAGAAGAAAAATTAGGAGATGGCATGCTGTTGCGACAGCAGTAGTCGTTCAGGAGATGAGGGATTTTCAACTAGATATGAATGAACACCTGTTACTTACCAATGGTAGTGCCCACAACGACGAGGATAGTGTTTATAATGTAATGGATGAAAATGGTAATGTAGCTGGGAGCGTGACACCAGGAATGAACACGAAGCGTCGAAAAACAAGAAGTAAAGTCTTTGGTATGCTCGTCAAACCATTTCTGAAAAAGAAGAAGGGGTTCAGATTTGGGAGGAAGAAGAAGAAAACAGAGACAAATGATATGCCAGTGGATGGTGATCATGAAATGGTTTAGGCACTGTTCCCCCATCCTCTTATACCACGTACTGCAAACATTACAAAATACGGATTACTAAAACGTGATTAAATTGTGATTGCAATAGCGTAAGGAGTAGCATTGTAATACATAGGCAAATTGTAATTCCTCATGCGATTTACACGGCCTGTTGGCAGAGTCCAACCAATATTACTCATTAATTTCAATGTCCCAAGAATGCATAGCCATACTCATTTCTGGTTATAACTTCGTGAACTCGCTTACACATTGGTATTCAAATGCGCTGGAACACAACTAGATTCGAATGTGAGAACGAAAATAGATATATGCGGAGGGTAAAAAGAGTAATTTAAATAATTATTGAAGATGATAACGTCATACCACGCAAAAGAAAAAAACAATGAAAAAGAAAGAGACAGACGACGAACGACGACGGGAAACTCGAAAACAAGAAACAAACCAGAACAAACAAAGAAAAACATATGAGAAGAACTAACAACTAACACCAATCCACAGTACCTACCTCTACTATCACCTTGCCTATCTATTCAGAATTCAATGGAAACTCAGCCCAAAAAATATCGCATGGTGGCATTTGATCTTGATGGCACGCTCCTTGGACCAGATCACAAAATATCAGATTATAGCGTCCAATATCTCAGATCACTCCATCAGAAAGGTCTCATCATCAGCATTGCAACTGGAAGATCACCCGCTGCTATTGCTGAAGTCATTCGTCGCCTCAATCTTGACTTTCCGAGTCCCCATTCACTCGGATTTCCCATTGTAACCACTAATGGAGCCAAAGGAATCCACGTGTGCCACGATACTACTCTAGAAGTTGGAGAGAAGAAGGAAGGAGATGGAAACCCCATGATTGATGGAAGAATGAAAGTCACTGAACTTTTTCATCAACCTGTTCCTCTTGATCTCGCAAGAAAGACATTGAAGGTTGCGAAGGATATTGGTTGCGTTACGAATTACTACATCGGGCATGATATATATGCGCAAGTCCTAGAGGACTGGCATTTAGAGGCAACTAAAAAATATTCAAATCTTACTGGGGTTGATTTCACTTATTGTAAGGATGACTACCAGGAGGCAATGCAAAGAGGTCTTCCTTCTAAACTTCTGGTGCTGTGTGAACCACATACAATTGATGACACGTTTCAGAAAGTGGATGAGGCTCTCGGTCACGAGGCTAAGGTTATCCGAGGCTCGCCGCCCTTCTTTGTAGAGGTTCTCAATAAGAATGTGAACAAAGGCAACGGTCTACAATCACTCTGTGAAAGCCTTGGTGTTGATATAAGTGAATGCATTGCTTTTGGAGATGGGGATAATGACATTGAGTTCATAGTAAAGGCTGGGTTAGGCGTTGCGATGATGAATGCTAGAGATACTGTAAAGGAAATTGCTGATGCAATCACAGACCACAGTAATCATGAAGATGGAGCTATTCGAATGTTGCAACGACTAGAATCAGAGAATAAATTGATTTTTGGCAAGTAGATTCATAGATGAGAGTATTTCATCATAAAGTGACCGAAATGAGGTGTCAATGGAAACGAAAAAATTTAATACAGAAACGTTAGACAATGACATAATACGATGCACTAACTGTAACTCGCGTGATGACGACCAGAGCTCTAGCTGAAGTTTACAAATAGCCGAACGTCAAAAAGTGAGGAACTCTTTTATTAAAAATATTAGAATAATGATGGATACAACCCTCTCTCTCTCTCTCTCTCTCTCTCTCTCCCCCCTCCTCCTTCCATCCTTTTCTGCCAATTATTTACTGCCCTCCTCCAACAAAATCGAACCTCACACGAAAATGTGAATGATAGTTGCTACTTGCTAAAGCATTATCGTAGCATACTCCCAACTGAAGTATCTGCAGTAGTGCAACTTCCATTGTAAGCTGCACACACCAATTAGACAATGATGAGCAAAAAAGATTCTCTTCGAGACATGCTAGCGAAGATTGTGAAGGCAGCCGATGAAGCAGAACTCGCTGAGGTACAATCGCTAACCAGCAAAGTACTTTCGTCTATTAATGACGACAAAGCAGCATTGATTCCTGACTCTCTGAAAAGATGTGTTCAAAAAACCCACTGCAGATCTCTCATCAGTTTGTTGAGATATGAAGATGCGCTTGAATTTTGTGCTGCTCTCGACCAGGAGGAACTTGGAATGCTTCTAGTTGAACGAACCTATGCGCTATACAAACTTGGACGGTATGCTACATGTCGTGATACAATTTACAAGCAACAGAGCAATGCATTGGGCGAAGACACAATAAGAGGACTGGCGCATATTCTTGTACAGTGTCAATTTCGTCTTCAAGAGACTCAAAAGGTGTTGCAACTCTATAGCGATTTAGCTGGAGCCGGTGATTATGATGAAGATGGCGAGATCGTCACGAACGCGATGGCTGCTTCAACTGCAAACAATTCTATTCCAATTGAATTTCCTGGCATACAGGAGCTGCATGACACTATCATGAGGGAGATTGGCATTGTAAACTCAAAATTAGAATATCCATACGAAATGGTTTCCAACTATGCAACCCACTTGCTCCAAACAAGTACCAGCCTTTCTCAAACAAAGCAAGCACTGGGACTGCTATCCTCTGCAGAAAAAGAATGTAGGGACATTTACGAAAGTAACAACACTGGAGATGAATTGAAGATGTTGAAAGACCTTTTGCCCATTCAAACTAACATTGCCCTTGGACATTTTCAAAGTGGAGACTTGAATGATGCCCTCCGTTCAAACTTGGAAGTAATTTTATCATCCAGAAAGGCGTTGGAGAAAGATCCAAACTTCAACTGCGGCAGTGGTATAGTTGCTGCAGAACATAATCTTGTCGTGATCAACCAACAACGTGGCTCATCATCCTCCCCTTATGAACTCTTGAAAAAAATGCCAGACATGGCATCTGGGCTGGATATCAACGGAGGAAAAAATATCATAAATCCGAATCAAATCAGAATCATGTTGTACAATCGCGCAATATTGTATCACCAAATGGGCAAGATTGCAGAAATGAAGTCCTCTCTAAACAGTTTGAAAACATCTTTGTCGCCAAATGCACAGGTGAGGCGTCAAGTGGAGAATGGGAAAAGAAAGACAAGAAAGAAGAATGGTATCAGCAACAGTAAATTCTATGCTGTTCCTGCATCCATTGCTGAAAAGCTTCTGTGGGAGAGCCGCATCGCAATATTGGAAAACGATAACCTAGAAAGCGCCGAAAAGTCTATTGTAGATGCCATGAATGAAAGTGGTGCTGAACAGAATGTCATATATATTGGAGAATATGCAATTGCCGAGCTGCGGTTGTACAAAGCACAGAAAGGGATGATGGGCAAAGACAAGTTAGATTCAAACGACAGAATGGCCCTAACGCTAACATTGGAAAATCTCCCAACATCAATTCGTAAGAGACCCGCCAATGTTGCCTCTTTGTGCTCTTTGTATAGATCTTTAGATATAAATGATAAGGTTGAAGGCACTCTTGCTGCTTCATTGGACTCTGGTATGGCTCAGAAGAACCTAGCTGATTTCAAATTACGCCTTGGCATGTTCGGCGAGGCAGCTGCAATCTACGAGTCTCTTCTTAATGGTGAATCTGGTGTTTCCGCAGAGGAGACAATGGAATGCACTGCTGGATTAGTGAAAGCGCTGTCACATGTAGATATTAAAAAGGCTATTGTTTTGGCTGAAACTATCCAGCTAGACGATAGCGAAGGGGAAATTGACGGAGAAGAACTTGAAGCCATGAACATTCCCCGATTAAGCAAAGGATCTGTTGGTGGGGTTCGTGCTAGTAAGATCATTAGCTCGAGAGAAATTGAGTGAGTATTCATTTCAAATGAATTCTGTGCTTTCCTTTGACAAACACGTGTTTTGCGTTTATTCCTTTTTCTAATCTATGTGCTTTATTCATCAAATGTAAAGGAACAAAAAACAAAGTAAAAATATAATTCTCAAACAAAGAGCTAAGAACCGTGACGCATATCTCCAGAAACTGCAGAAGGAAGGATCTTATAATCCGGATCGCCCTACCAAACCGGATCCAGAACGCTGGATTCCAAAGAACCAGCGATCTTATAATAGAAGAGGGCGAAGAGGGAGACAGAAATTTCTTGGAGTCCAAGGAGGTGGAACTGGATTTGGAGCTGAGAAGGATGCAGCTAAGCTTGATGCCTATGCCAGAGCAATTGCAAAGGCAGCAGGAAAGGATATGACAGGTGGCGTTGCAAGTACCGCTCATTTGTCCGTGGCATCGAGTAGTCGCCGTCGACACTAAACGTTAATGTTGCTTGAATTTTTAATACATAAGTATCAGTATTCTGCGAGATTCTGCGGCATCTGAACTTTCGTGAGCACAGTCTCAAATAATCATAATTCAAGTTTTTATACAATTAGTGAGGGCTTAGGAGAGCGGGCTTAGGGCTAATAGGAAATCGATATGATCTTACAAGACAACAAAAATTCATTTGAACTTCCAAACTGTGGCTTGACGTAATTTATAACTAAACTATTGATCTTTCTTTCATCCATTCAAGCACAACCTCTTCAGTAACCTTGTCTCTCCTTTCTTGGTGTTCACTCACAATCTCTTTCAAGACATCAACCAAACGTGCCTTAACATTACCCGTGCTCCAATACTTCCCACTTCCGGAACTGTAGTCCTTTCCAATATTTTCCAGTTCTTCATCATCCTCCAAAAAGAATCTAAGCCACTGATATGCCACATCCACCGCAAGATTAGCTCCAAGTTCCTCTTGCAACTTCTTTGTTTCCCGTCCTCCCGAAAAAGCATACTCCTTAACCTTCTTCTCAATCAATTCGTTAGAATCCGTCAAGAAAACAGCACTATTCTCATCCGAACTAGACATCTTACCATCTGCACCCTGAAGAGGTGGAAAGAACTTGGAATGAATGAGCGCCGGCTTCCCACCCAGCGGATGACTCTTGGGAACGAGCTTATGCGCAACATCACGAGTCATGCGGAAGTATGGATCCTGGTCAATAGCACAGGGAATGAGACATGCCATATTTGCACTTTCTTTGCTGGTGCCCAACACAACAGGAAACGACGCAGGAAAAGAGGGCGCGGCCTGAATAGCAGGAAACGCAATTTTGCCAATATTGGACGATCCGTCAAATCCAAAGATGCCATTGACAGTATTATTCGTCACCGCCTTCCAGATCCGCACAATGGTTGGGTACATGGTTCCAACATACTTGAGATCTGAAAACAAAAAAGTCTTCTCAGGAATGAATCCACACGCAATGATATCCTTTGCATTCTCGACAGTGAGCTGTGCGAAGTAATCGAGGTTATCACCATTTTCATCATCATAAACTCCCTTGAATAAGAACTTTTCATCATCCGTCATTTGAATCACAAGGGGGCACTGAAAAGCCTGCTGAAGCCATTTTGTAAATAGAAAGGGGACCAAATGTCCAAGATGCATGGCACCACTGGAGGGTCCCCTGCCAGTATAAAGATAGAAAGGCAAGTTCTTCTCAAGACAATCGCATATCTTCACCATGTCTCTGTGAGAGAAGAATATATCACGGCGCAAGAAGCGATGAAGAAAAGGTACGGTTCCCCTTCCAACCGTGAGCCTTTCGATTCTCTTGAGCAATTCAGGATCAATAAGTTTCGATCCAAAGTTATCGACAAGCTTATTATAATCAATCTTTCCGCTAACTTCAAAGGCGTTCACCACCATTTCATCATCACCCTTTGCCTCCTCGGAAGTTTCCGCATTAGCATTAGCCTCTGCATCGATTTTGAGTGCCTTGGCAGCTTCCATAATGTCTGCCTCTTCCAAAATACCTTTCAACTGCAATCCTTCTGGCATCCGAATTTCCGACTTGAGAAGCGGTTCCATGGCATTCTTCACTACTTCATAATCTACATCTTCCGAAACGGCATCAACGCTACCACTGCCATTATCATCGCCACTGACATCCTCTACACGAAATTTCAAAATAATATCACACTTTCTCGCCTTCTTGCCTGCATTCACACTACAGAATTCCCTCTCCAAGACGATCTTTCCAATCTGCCCCGTGGAAGCCACCACAGGTCCAGGTGGAACTCCCACAACGACTCCCTCCAGTACCGCAATGTTCAACCATCCATCAGCCTCCTTGGGTTTCTTGGGCAATTTCAACAAGCTCTGATCCAGCATGCCCGTCCCAAGTTGTTCCACCCCTTGGATTCGATCAACTTTATAATACTGAACCACAAGATTATCATCAATCAACCTATTAGCAGCTCGTTCGATGGCATCCAGTAATTTATCCTGGAGGATGGGATCCTCTGGGATGTCCAATTGACAGATGGTTCCCTGCTTCTTTCCGAGGGCGATGCTAAATTTTCCACTTGGATACTTGTCTTTGATGAATGATGGTTGCATGAGTGATGGCGTGCAATCTGTTGATGCACCGATTGGACATCCAAGGATGGCAGATGTGGCACCGCGAAGGATGAGGTAGGCTGTGGAGACAGTGGATGGTGGGATAGGTTTTGTAATGATTCTTTCCTTCTTTTTTGGTTTTGTGTCTTGATTTTCAGTGGATGCCATGATGACTGTTGATGATTTGGTAGCTGACAATTAGTGCTTGGAGGTGATTCAAGTAGGATATCAGTATTATTAGTAGCAGCAGCGGCAGGAGGAGTATGTAAGGTCAATGATCCAGTGTAAGTTTTCACACAGGAGGTCCACACTATTATGGTAACACATATCACCATTGTCAATAATATTCCACATTATTTCTAGATTTCTACTCTGCACACAAAGAAGAAAATCCAAGTTGTGAGGATGAATGAAAATGTGGGGTGAAGCGCGCATATTCGCGCATGAGTGATTCCGAAAAAGACGCGCGAAGAGATCCTTCTTCTCAGTTGGGTTGCTATTTTAATACTGTTCATCTCCGATAATCTCTGGAAAACGGAAAACCCGTTTGAAACAAGCGTGTAGCGTGCTCGCGTGCGCTTTTGCCGGTTGCCGGAGGAGAGGACGACGATTAGACGTGACAGACAACCCAAAAACGAACCATCGCTGGACGCTGATGGACACACAAAACAGAAACTAAACTACACTACACTAAACTGCACTACCAGCCAGGCATACTTCTCAATACACACTGATCCAAGCACATCAACTAATAACAACTAACAAATGAGCGATTCACGATGGGCCGATTCTGATTCTGATTCTGATTCTGAGGATGATTTGATTCCAAGGGCATCCATGCTCGTCCAACAAAATCTACAAAGTCAAAATTCTCATGACAACGACGAGGACAAACAAGGCTTCCATAACAACAATAACAACAATAATAACAACAGCTATAACAACAATAACCATAACAGTAACCACGGAAATAATCATGGAAATTCACAAGCACGGCCACCGCAAGGAAGAAACCAACACCAGAATCCTCGAACCGGTGGCAACAACAGTGGTCCTCACGCTGGAATGGAAAGAGGAGGAGGAGGATACCACGCCGCGGCACGCAATCAAACTCAAGCTCAAAATCATAATAATCCACCTCGCAATCGATTCTCTGCACCTGGATCTGATCGCGGACCCAGCAATAACCAAAACCAAAACCATAGCCACACCAATTGGAAAGATACAGCGAGGCAATCGCAGAAGTATTCCACCGAGCAAGTACACTCTTCAGCTCCCCAAATGAAAGGTGGCACGAATTCCCTGAATAGCTTGAGCGGAAATGTTTGGATGGAACAGAGGAAGAAGAAGCAGCAGGAAAAATTGGAGCAGCAGCAGAAGGTCACGGAAGAGAAGAAGAAAGAAATGGAAGTGGAACGCTTGGATAAAAAGAAGAGACAGGTGGAAGCGCTCAAAATGGCCATGACGGTGAAGAAGGAGGAGAGGGCGGCTGACAGTATTGGTGGTCTTGCGAGTGGTGATGTTGGTATTAGAGGGAGTGGGAATATCAATGTTGCATCCAAAGATTCTAAAACGGTGCTGCTCGTTCCAGCACCTGTTGTGTCCAAGCCTCCTCGAAAAAATTCTATGAATGATCCGCACCGAGGTGGAACATCAGCATCATCATCAACATCAGCTGTAGCAGCTACATCTTTGAATCATCCGCATACGAGAGCTAAACCAACAAGTAGCATTGGTGCAACGACTGCCACATCGACGAAATCAGGATCTAGACCACGTTTGCACCTTGCGCCGAGGACGAAACCTGTCCCCAAACTTGAAATCGATCCACATTATCAAAAAGATGAAAAAGAAGAGATTCCTGCAACAGAATCTACGAAACACAAAGAACTTGGAGAGAAAGCGCATGTTATTGGTGCTGGTGTTGCTGGTGTTGCTGGTGCTGATGTCGCAACTAACAATGGTTCGAGTGACACCGGAAAGGCCACAACGACATCTCTCACGACGGCACTAGAGGGCATGAAAGTGAACAAAATTCTTTCTCGGCCCACAGATGTTGAATCTGCTGCTGCTGATGTAGATGCAGCTGTAGATGGTAATCCAACTGACGAAGTGAAAGATAGTTCCAACGGCGCTCAAAATGATAAATCTATCGTTTCCAATGCATCGCATCAAATTCCCTCATCCTCTTCGACTGGTCAGGGAAAGGATCACGAAGGTAGACGTCCAAAGGGAAGAGGTGGGAGAGGATCTCGTGGTGGAAGAGGTAGAGGATCCAAGGGATATCAAGGTAGAGAACCAGGCGTGGGAAGGGGGCGAGGACCTCGTGGAGGAGGAAGACGCTTCCAGGATGATAGTCAGCAGAAAGAGAAACTAGATAATTCTAACGGAGGATCGAGAGTCGACCCGCCTCAAAATGCTGGGAAGAAAGAGAAAAAAAAGACCCAATGGAAGAGCAGAGGTGATGGATCTGTAGAATTTTCAAGGGAAAGGAGCAATTCATTTCAAGGAAGGGGGAGAAGGGGAAGAGGATCGTCGGGGCGAGGATCTCGTGGGGGAGGAAGGGGGCGTGATAATGACAATGGTTCAAGTTCGAAGGAAACAAAGAATGAAGCACAATGAGCTACATAATAATATTATGTTATGTGAAACCTTCTTATGATGTAAACGTTTACATATTGCGTATTGAAACTACACTTAGGTTGACTTTCCGTATTTGCCTGCTACAGGTGAAATCAAATTATAGAGAGTGGTGAATTTTACAGACCACAACTTATGAGACGAAGAATCATCATTTATGTTTGATGGCAATATTGATTTACAGAATATTCTCCGCATGAACAGGATCAGCAAATTCAGTTAAGTTACAACAAATAATGTAACCAACCTCAAAAGGTGCTGCTCACCTCTCACATTCCAGCTTTTGCTATTTGACTTCACTAATAAGAGCGCGAGGAGCGAGACTGGAACAATGTTGAATAGACAGAGATCATTTAACAAGCGTTGAAATGACGTTAGACTGAAAGAAGAAAATGACGGTATCGTACTTTTACCATACCTACCTACCTGAACGTGATAGAAAGTACCCGGAGCTTCAACACCTCAGCATCATAGAAAATGAAAATGCTTTCACTTCAACTCTGTCGTCGACTAAACTCTGGAAGATTGGCGCATGGTCTCTCGCGTGCATCATTCCATTGGCTTTCACATTATAAATAGTTTGTGTTCTTTACTTGATGACCACTACACAACAGACCTAAGTCATATCGAAAATATATTGACACAGTATGATATCATTATCCATTGCAACCAAATATGTATTCCAGAGGGAACGTCGTGGAGCTCAAAGTGCCTTGCGAAAGGTGATTAAGCGCACATCTAATCGTTGGTTGTCTACTCACCTCAGTAGTGACGATCCGAACGACCGGCTCATTGTCGTCGGTTCTGGAGTGGCTGGTTGCTCTGCGGCTCTGATTGCAGCTGAAAAATACAAGATTCCAGTAACTTTACTGTGTGCTGGATCTCATCCTACTGATTGCAACTCGTATTGGGCACAAGGTGGGATTATCTATCGCAATTACGACCCAGTTGCAAACGACTCAGCTGCATCACTTGTTGCAGATGTCCAGCGTGCAGGAGCAGGGCTTTGTGATGATGGCGCAGTATGGAAACTAGCACTTGAAGGTCCTGATCGTGTTCGGCAGCTTCTATTGGATGATTCAAGAGAAGGAAAATATGCCAATGTACCATTTGATCGTACACCAAGTGGAGCCCTTTCATGCTGCTTGGAAGCATCTCATGCAGCTCCCCGTATTATCCATTATGCTGACCAATCAGGCAAAGTAATCACAGAACATATAACTGCTGCCGCTCTCAATCACCCTTTAATCTCTGTTGTCACTGATACTATTGTGACTGATCTTATTACTGGAGAAACTGATGACAAACAAAGGATCTGTCTGGGAACCCACACTATCCACAAGAACACAGGGCAAAGGCAAAGCTTATTATCAACAAGAGGAACAGTACTTGCTACTGGTGGTCTATGCGGAATCTACGAACACTCTACAAACCCAGCAGGTTTCAACGCTCTTGGATCCTCAACTGCAATCGCCGCTCGTGCTGGCGTTCACACCTCCGACCTAGAATATGTACAATTTCACCCCACAGCACTTCAAATTCCAAATGAAAGCTGTTTTCTTCTAACTGAGGCACTTCGTGGAGAAGGTGCTATATTGCGTGATCGTAATGGAAGAGCATTTGCCAAGGATTTCCATCCTGATGGCGAACTAGCCCCTCGTGATATTGTAGCCCGAGGCGTGTTCAATGAAAACCAAAAGGTGGACGAAGGCAACAACGTGTTCCTTGATGTCACGCATCGCGACGCAAAGTGGCTGAAGGGACGTTTCCCTTCGATTGATGCTCACTTAATGCAGCGTGGAATGGATATGACAAAAGATAATTTGCCAATTACACCAGCAGCTCACTACACATGTGGTGGAGTTACAACTGACTTAGAAGGATGTACTGATATGATTGGGCTATTCAGTGCGGGCGAAGCAGCTAGAACTGGTCTCCACGGAGGTAATCGTTTAGCGAGTACCAGTCTCCTGGAAGGTCTTGTATATGGAGGAGCAATAGGAGACTATGTAGGACGACAAGAACAAGGAGGTCTTGTACACCAACTCTTAAGAGATACCTTGAATACATCTCACACAGCTGTAGAGCAAATAAATGAGTGGAAGGGAAAGAGCAGTTTCACGAATGCAACGGCATCCAAAACTAGCAAGCAGGGAGCCACCGAGTTACTACAGAAGTTGAAGAGCATTATGTGGGATCATGTTGGTGTTGTCAGAACGCCAATTGGTTTGACCCATGCAGCAAATCAAATTGCTGAAATTAAGGAAGAAGCTTGCGACCTCTTTGAAAAGAATACATCTTCTGAGACTATTGGGATCAGAGATGCCGCGTTTGCTGGCGAGGCTGTTACACTAGCAGCGCTGGCTAATCGTGTAAGCGCAGGTGCTCATTGCGTCGTTCTTGAAGGCCCAGAGGCTGACAAAGTCGAAGCTGGTGTTGACTCAAATGATGACAGCGCTGAAGAAAGTGAAATTGGCGGGTTCCTGAGGTTGAGATAAAGTTGCGCTAAAAAGTTAAATACACATCTTTATGAGTTACAAGTACAGCAATGGCCACGAGCCTCTTCGAAAGCTCATTTATAATCAGACCTCCAAATCCTCCTCGTTCAAGTTAAATCAGTCAAAGGCATAATCATTCTCAGAATAATTTTACAAAGTAGTGCACAAAGTAGTGCACAAAGTTTGAGCAGACACTGTTGTGTCAGCACAATGTGCCGGACTGGTGGTTCTACTGAACCTAGAATGATTTCCCTGGATTTAGTCACTTGAGACATTGCCAAACCTTTTCGTAGCGACTGTGACCGACGACTCCACGTCATCACGACGAGAACAAGCCCTGCAGTAACATTTGTTGCACTCTTGATCCTTTGCGATACTCG
>Ga0306864_1000503_pt1 | contig 18054 bp, 8 predicted proteins | sample AntRauTorckE5430_FD_190448 | JGI IMG/M metagenome (GOLD analysis project Ga0306864, IMG submission 190448) | Saline lake microbial communities from Rauer Islands, Antarctica - Metagenome Torckler E5 #430 (v2) (version 2) | ecosystem: Environmental > Aquatic > Non-marine Saline and Alkaline >...
TTGAGCTTTGCAAGGAGTTCTTGCTGCATCGACATGCGTGTAAGAGCTGGATTACTAGCTCTAGATGTCTTCAGAGAAGGGCTGCCTTCATTCTGGACAAGCAAATCTATCCTTAAGCTGTTGACCATCCCAAACTGAGACACTTTCGTATGCATCACTGTTGATGCATCGTCAGTCACATCAGCACCTTTTTCTTCGATAGCCTCTGGAGAAAAAGATTCACCTTCTTCTGAAAGCGTTTTTTCGATATTGTCACCATCTGTGGCACATAGGGCAGCGGTTCTTTCGTGTATACCTTTTTGATCAGACTGAGTGGCATCTTTTTGCACACATACCAATCTAGACTCAACCGGCATGGACTCCAAAGAAGCAATTGAGTCTTGCACACGCAACTCAGCGCTATAGAAATTAGTCTCTACGATCATGCCACCAAGTTTTGGACTTTCCACAACAGATCCATCGGTACTTGGAAAGTGATCAATAACTTTCTTCAAAAGCCTTGGACTCCCAGGGTCAGGTCCATTTGTTATTACTCCCAATCTACTCACGGGAATGCGATCGCAATGATCTGTGTTATTCTTTTGATCGTAAACATTAATATCTCCCTTGCCATCAGTGTACACCGCTTCAATAATAGAGTAAGTCTCGCCTCCATCTTTAAAACGAAGCACTGGCACTGGCACGGACGCAGGTAATTGGTCATTAGCACTACAATCTTGTGAGGCACAATCCCTATCTGTATCATTATTATGATTCTCTCTATCTCCTCCAAAGTTATGTACTGAAATGGAATCACTTCCAATCAGAGGTAGGCTTTGGGCTGCATTACCATGACAGTCAGTCTCTACAAATAATCGACGTTTAGTGGCACCCTGATTAGCTTCTTCCAGAGAAAGAGCACAAGTCTTTTCCGACTGAACAATTCCGTCAAGTTCAAGAAGATTGTCCTCCGTCAATGAAGATTCGAAGGCATCATCCTCCGCGTCAATGAGACCTTGATATGCAGTACAAACAGCCTTAGCCTCACTACCAATCTCTTTCTTGACATCAAATTCTAAAAAATTCTTTTGAATACACCTGTATTCATCAACGCGCTCCTCTTCTTTATTCACACCACCCTTCTTATTGTCAACTTCAGAGACTGAAATTGAGTGACAACTAATGTTTGAGTACCCCAAAACATTTGATGAATGCCGTTCAACTTCACTTTGACTTCCGACAACGCTATTACATGTCATTTCCTCCCAAGGAGCCAATACAAGCTCTTCAGATCTTGTTTCTTCATCGCTACAAATATCGACGTCATCGGTTGCAGAAATCTCATGAGCAGGTAGAGTAGATAGATCTACGACATTTACATCAGGGTGAGGCAATTCGCTGTCTCCAGTGCCCTCACAATCAACATCATCATGTTTATCTCGACAACTAGTAAGATCCCCTCCAACAATCTCCGACGAATCAGTATTGGCTAAGGTCAACAGTTCTGAACTAGGGTTTTCAGGAAAGCTCTGACGAGAGTCAACAGATTCAAAGTCAGCTCGATCACAAATTGCAAGTTGTTTATTGCAAATACTCCGATCGTTTACAAAATTCACAGTTGTTGGCAAAATAACTTGAGGTTGCGAATCGGTGTCCATGCTCTTGAGAAGCCGTGGTTCCATGTCAAAAAGTAAATTACTTCGTACACATTTTATTGAAGGCGAACGTTCATGACAGGTATCATTTAAAACTGTACTTTCGGGAGACCGTGATTTATAGAAAGTAATTGGACAGGTAGGTGGACAAGGTACCCTTTCCTTTTGGTTGGGAGTGGTCATCACAACCTCCCCTGGATTCTGCTCTGTCCCCATTTCACTTTTTGCTTCACAGGAAGTAGAAGAGCGCAGACGCGATTGCAAAAGCCAAAGATAATATTTTGGAAGGGAGGCAAGGCTTGTTACGACAGATATCCAGAGTATAATAGATCTTGTCATTGCAGAACCAGCTATTGTCTTAATTCTCCACCATGTATTCCCACAAGAAGAACAGACAGATCTAGTGAATGCCTTGATTTTGTCAAAACATGACGTTTGATAAGAAGCAAAGGACCCCAATAGGAACAATAGACTTGACGTAATAGATCCTGGGAGAAAATAAATCCCTCTTCTGCAAGAGGTCGCTATAGTTCTGACTCTCCACCATATACTCCACCAAGAAGCACATACAGATCGAGTGAACGACTTGACTTTTGCACAACAGAATCTTTTATAACAAGCAAGGGACTCCAACAGTCCCAAGATCATGCAGTCAAAGCTGCTCTTTCCAGTACATAGATATGCTCTGATGGTCATCCAAATGAGAATGAAAATTTTCCGAACAGCACCAAGAATAAAGGGACAAGATCCAGGTTTGGGTTGAGGATCCCCCATGACGAAAAGAACAACATCAAAGAAAATGACGGTAACCATCGCGAGGAGGCCCAAGAGGGCACAATCTACTGGATCATGTTGAATAGTGTGGAAGGCTTGAGACCATGAGGGCCTTGCAGGATACGGTTCAAAATAATATCTGTCTCCATGGCCGTTCTTGAGGGGCAAAGCGTAGTCCTCCAAATCATGGCTGATGGAAAATCTGAAATCAACCTTGATTGCTGCTTTCACAACCGTTTTGTCATTCCCCATATGAGAAACACCTTCTAGATCAGTAAAATGTTCATGGCTTAGCTGCCAGTAGCTAATAACAGGTTCAATCAATGCCAAGTTCCTCAAATCATTTCCCCTCTTGCTAGTTAGTGCATCTCCCTCAGAGAAAGTCCAGGCGCAGTCTCTCAAGTAAAGCTCCACCAAGGTCCCACCATCTAGAACTGTAGACAAAGGATCCTGAATTGGGAACGATAAACTCAATGTGCTCTTACCTCCGTCACGAAGAGATAAAGCATTGTTGAAATGAACTCCTGATTCAATGCGATCGTGAATGGTCTGATTATAGTATGAATCTAGCCCAACTGCATCAATCTGACACTCAATATTGACAGCTGGGATCAGCTCACAGATATCGAGATGGATGGAATTAGCAATCATACAAAGCGATTCATTTGCGGAATCAGCAGAGATACAGTCTGCGTGGCGGCTGAATGCGGGTCGAGTAGTTGTACAGAGCGCCGGACTTTGGAATGACGATTCGAGTTCGATCACAGTTTCAATCATTTTGGAGGTTAGGAATTTAGCGATTTGCCTAGACACTGGAGAAGAGTGGTCCTGATGTTGGGGATGGTGAAGGCAACGGAGCAGCGGCGCAGGTGATCACTTGAACTTGTTTTTGTTTCAAAGTTGTGACTTGTGACTTGTGAGAGCTCTGTTGAATTCGAGTTGTTTCTCTTTCGTTCTTCTGTTTTTGGCGCTCCCTTTTATAGGGTCGATTAAATAACTTTAACCCCCCCCCCGCACAAGTAGATGAAGATAAAGAAATAATTTAAAAGAGAGGCAGGGCAAAGGACTCTTCAAGGTGCTCCAGGACCTTTGACCTTGTCTTGGGTATTCGGCCTCGGCGCCTCGCATTGCCCCTTATGCGCAGAATAGCCCGTAATTCTTCAGTGTTCAAATCATTTAGACTGAGTTCATCATCTTTCTCTCCCCCGTTCAAGGACAGATGAACAACTCTGTTCATCCCAGCTTTTCGTATTTCATTCACCTTGGTTACATCGTCCACAAACCTTGATGTCACTCCCCTACTACTACTGATGTGCTTCATCTTTACGTCACTGACTCCAACGGGAACGGAAACGGAAACAGCAAGAGAAACGGATACTTCCTCCTCCACTTGATCAGCAATCATTTCGGAAGCCATTTTATTAGATTCCATTCTCATCTCTTCCAGCACTTCGAAGAGCCTAATATATACTCCCTGGGCTATCTTGAATTTCTTTCCATAAAACTTCTGCTGGACTCTAATTTCATTTTCATTCAATTCATCTCCCTTCCTCTTATAATTCGAAATGGAAGAAATTGATAAACTAGGGACGGGCTTCAACTTCTTCTCCTCGTCATCCACTTCATTTTCATGATACGATATGCTCTGCAAACGCAACGCTCTCAGAGCTAAGAGTGACGCGCGCTCTTCTAATTTACTGCGTCTCTGTCTCTGTCGTTTAAACTTTCGAGTTTGGATGGATTCATTTCTCATTTGATGGACTTTCTCCTTCCATTCTTTGCGTAGTGCCATTGTCTGTTCATACTTCATTTTTTGGCTTTTCTCTTCCCTTGATGTATCGACTATTTTATCTTGACCTTCCTTCACGTCACTTCTATCATCATCATCATCATCATCATCATCATCATCATCATCATCATCATCATCATCATCATCATTGTCTAGAATAGAACCCTTTGTTCCACCTTGCGAAACATTCTGTAGCAAAAACAATTGTTCATAGTATGACTCATCGGTATCGTCCAGTTCATCAAGACCCATCACGATCGTATCTTTGGCATCTTCTTTTACATCGACTTTTGCCAAGCTGGTTGGATTATTATTATGGATGGAATCATGTTGCATATCAAATTCATCGTCGTCGTCTTCATCATCCCAGTCTAATTCATCGTCATCAAATGATATGGAGTATAAAATTGATCGAAATCTGCGTGTATTTCCCCTTGGATCTCGTCGATGATTAACATGGGCAGATGAATCATCTAGTTGGGAGAAAGAAGAAGGATTCTTTGCTGGACAATAGTGGGATATGTGGAAGAAGGATAGGCTTTGGCATGAAATATGCACAATCAGCAAAAATATTAAACGCAGTTTCTCTTTGTGATGTTTCATTTTTGTGATTCTCTATTCAAGAAAAGGTGATTTTGATTGAACAACGTGTGGGGCGAAAATTCAAATTAGAAGAATGTGTCCGTCTTCTTTTGTTGTATGGCCCTATTGATGTAATGGGTGATGAGTGATGGGTGATGATGGAAGGTGATGATGATGGATGGATGATGGATGGGCTGTGTCTGATTTTATTGGATGCGTGAAAAATGTGGTGGGTACAAGCGAGTAGGTCTCATTGGTTGTCGTTGAAAGTCGGTTTGGCATTTCAGGTTATGAATGCAATTCCGACAGATGCCAACTTTTCTATTTTAAAAAGCCGAGCTCAAAGTTGTAATAAAATTTCATAATAAAAAGATATTAGATATTCACGGGAAAGATCATTCCAAACTGTGTTGATGGTACACAACTCACGTGGAAACATATCCTCATTGTTCCCACAATTTGACATTTGTAAGCGTTCTCGCCCTTGGTCTAGACGTCATCCGGAAGGATACAAAAACTTGATCTAGTTTTGTAATTGATGGCCGACGGCCTCAAAGAAAGATCTTTAGTATGAGCTTTGTTCTTCTTAGCAAACTCATCTAACCATCCCGTCAACTCGCTAAGCCTGCGCACATTGCTATAATCTATCCGCTGACTATTTGCAGGCTCATTTCTGGCGCCATTTCTATATCCCTTTCCACTACTACTAGTACTTGGATTATTCCAGTCACTACTCTCAAATTCCTCCCATCTAGCTTTCATCGCACTTACTTTGCCTTTTGGCAAATTCAACCCTTCGCACTTTGGCATATTTATACCTGTTCTAATCCTATACAGGCCACTATCCAAACTTTCGAGAAATCCATTCACGTAGTTGACTCGCTCTATATTTTCTGCTCTCTTCTTTGCATTCGTTAGTGCATCTTCAAGTTCTTTCCATTCTTGACTTTTTCTCTCATTCAAGCGCTTCTTCAGTTTATTAATTTGACCTATAGCAAGTGTTTGCGATGTATCAGAGGAGGATGATTTCAGGCCCACTTCATTTCTTATTGTTGAAAGATTTATGTTTAAAGATTGCTCTGAAAGGGGAGTACTTGTGACCTTGCTGTTTAACGAAGTAATGAGGTTCAGAGCTAGGAAGGGTATGTTAGAGTAGGGGCTTTCGTCACATCAGATGGAAATGAGCAGGAGACTTACCATCTATAACTTCAGGAGGCATATCATTACGTATTAGAGAGGAACATGATGCCATTTGATCTTAAAAATTGTTTGATTTCAGTAGTATTTATTCTTTGATTTTACCGAAATGTGATGATTTGACTGGATTTGTTGGGATTTTAGCGAAGAACCACGATTCAAAATGCGGCTCTTTTTCCCACGTTTGACTAACTGTGCCATCATCTGTGCCACCATCAATGCAATCGTTTCATATTTTAATTGTGCATTACTAATTACTTTGTACCATGCCGACCGACCGGTACTCTCCTATTTTCAGCTACACACACGTATTCCATGTATCTAATTAAAAAATTATTTTACTGTCATTTTGATTGCTGACCGAGATAAAAGATAAACATTCATTGTGGAACTGTTTGCTCGCCCCAAATTATGCATTGCTCCAGTCATTACAATACTTGCGGGTTCTTTTAACAAGATTTAATATAACGTCCCAAAGATTGTCAGTGTGAGCATTGGGAAAATCACTGCTTTCCAAATCAATTTTGAGCGTATTGCCATCAGTGGTCATCTCAAAACATTACTAGTAGCTAGTCGCTAGCGGCAGAACGAGATTACGAAAAATAGATAAAAAGAAAGAAGAAGATTTGCTCGACGACGTCGTCGCCGTCTTTTGTCTACAGCTCAAATATCAAGATATGTGTTCAGCGTATTTTTCACCCTGCAAAAAGAGAGCATGCAGAAAAGAATACGAAAATTTGCCTGGCGGTGTTGTAAACCGTTAGCTTATCGTTATCAATTCAAAACAGCTTCCACACTCCACACACAGCTCGCAGATCGCAGACACGTGATAACGTGATAACCTCAGCAGCTACCTATTTATTATTTATCAGCTCAACCAAACCAACCCCATCTCAATTTATGCTCCATCAAGAGCCCGATACAATTCACTGCTACAAGAAGATAAGGAATCATCATGGAAGTACTAAAGAGTGGCGACGTGCCAGCTCTTGTAACCAATATTGAAGTAATGAATATTTTGACTAAACGAATAGAGCAGCGCCAGGAGCAAGAACAGCAAAACGAAACGCAAGAAGCAACACGGAATAAGAAGGGAAACAAATTGCGTCATCGTGATTTTATCGAAGAGAAAGTTTATGAATATTTGCAATCAACTCCCTGCGCAATTGTAGATTTTGAAAAGATGCCAGAGTTTGTGGGCAGGTTGAAGGGAACCCATACAAAGGAGGAAGATGTTGCATCATTAACGAAGGTAGATGCAGAAATCAAAGAAGGTGGAAAAGAGATCGAGAACGAAACAAACGATAAAAAGCAGGGATATAATCTGATGAATGCGGAAATATTGCAGATTTCGAACCATATGCCTGTCCATCTTGTTGAAATACATTTAATGATCGAAGAACTGATGGGTAGAATGGATGAAGTTAAACAAAATGAGTTACTCCAACTTATTGCTGAATATGCTGGGGTCCCAGGCGAACAGATGGAAGAAGAAGAAATCTTCGAAGAGGCTTTGTGATCTACTTCTGAAGATTCGGGTTTAAACACAAATTTATACCAGACGCAGAGATAATACATTATAGAAATGTCATTTATAAAAATGAATTCGCTCATTTTATTGTACACAACTACCTCAACAAGCAAAACCCATTGAATTGAGGTAACGACTAAGCCCTTCTAGTCTCTTGTCTTCTGCGGGACAGTGAATGGCAACAATCACCTGGGTTAGTAACTCAGCAACAGCAACGTCCCACATATCCTCTTCACGTGCCTGGCGCAGCATTATTGCGCATTCTTCTTTCAAAAGAGGCAACTCCTTGGATAGTTCGAAGAGATTGTCACTCAGACTCTTTCTTTGCATATAGGGTAGAGGTATAGTAGGATACTCAAAGTGGGACATAAACCTTGTCAGCACAGAACGGAATTGCTCTGTTCGTAGCGGAACTGATTCGACAAAAATATTGTCTGATCTGTGAGAGGGTGGAACCCGAGCTTCATTCTTCTCAGGGGAAAGAATACTTATTCTTCGAACGTTCTTCGTGGGAGAAAGTATCATGTGCGCCGGGCTTGCGTATGTATGTTTGTACCGAGGAGGAGATTTCGATGATCTCATTTGCTCGGGAGTGACATGAGGTGCCGATCGCTGAACAATCGGTTGAGGTTGACGACCTAGGACATCTGGTAGTGCCATCCTTTTTGGTCGAGCTGGAGTGATTTCAGGCATCGCATCGCCGCGGAGAAAATTGTTCATATCTATCAAAGGAGGTGCCAACATTCCTGGTTCAGCTGCAGAAAAAGAATTGATGGCCGAATGGACTGTGATACCAATACTCCTCTGAAGGGACCTTTCATACGGACACTTGTGATTCTGCTTTGGTTTCCCACATAGTTTGCAACGGTATCTCATCTTTGGAGCATCATCTGATGGACTCGATCTATCATTCGGCATGTGGGGATTCTCGCCCAGCTTTAGTTTCTTTGGTGAGTTGGGGTTCATATCGAAGTCTTCACCCATCCTTTTCATCGATGAATGCTCCACTGTTGAATGGTATCTAATGTCTGCAGATTCAACAGGAGGACTTTCTTCAACATCCCATGAAATTCTGCTTTCATGTTCAAAGAAACGGTTGATAACAGATTCAGTATAGTGCGACTTTGCTGGAGCAGCAGCAGCGTTCTTCTTTTGAGGTTGACCACCAAATGCACAAATAGCAGACGAAATGCGACGTCCTGCAATAATACGAATATCTCTTTCCCTTACAATATCAACTTCAGTCTTTTGTTTGGAAAGAAGCAAGTGTGAATAAAGATGTTATTATTGTGCCGAACATAATATAACACATGGACACTAACCTTTGGCGCTCCTTCATTAAGATCAATACCACCTCTATCAGGAGACACCGTGGAAGAAATAGGAGAATCTACCTTTACCGATACGTGCGTCGATTTCCCCACAGACTCTTGCATTGCTCGCCGAAATCCAGGTAAAAGGAAAGTGCATCTATTGAATGAGTCCTTATGACATACGAGCCTTTCATGAATGTCATCAACATTCAAACCCGACAGGGTTGTGGATCTCTTGGCTGGACGATACATATCGGTGTGGCGTCCAGATCGATGCATATGAGGTGGTGGTTGTGGACGTCGGAATACGTGACGAGAAGGAACTGGCACTGGTCGAGCATGGCTTTCCATGGAAACATTATTTGGAGCTAGAGGAGGCTTGTTCATAGGCTGCACACTTGCACGACGAGGGACAGGCGGAGGACCATGCATCATCCGATGATCAGGCGGTGGAGGTCCATGTGGATAATCATGCATCGGATGGTGAAATGGACCAGCTAACCGACGTTCAAGCGGTAGCGGGATCATGCGTCTGTTCACAGGTACACCACTAGGCTTCTTGTCAGAAGTACTACTAGTAGGAACTGCCGAAGGGGGGACATTCCTCAACGTCTTGTTCGGCTCGAGCATCATTGCATTAGAACTCAATAGAGGATCTGATGAAATTTTATTAGCTGTTGGCATGAAAGGTGCATCTTCCATTGCTTCTACAATACACTTATCCAGCAAAACCCCCGGAGATTCAGATGCAAAATGATCTAAATTATCTGACTTTCGTTCATGTGGCGAAAACGTAAACCCATGAAGTCGAGGACTTGCCATCAATGACCTTTTGTGAGGACTACTCGACTCTTCTAGTGAGAAAGTTCCAGGCAAAGCTTGGTCAATTAGTGCTCCTTCTCCACCAACAGGACTTCGAAGATATCCTGAATCTCCAAACGAATCAAAAGACTGATTGAATAGACTAAAAGAAGGCGTACCCTGCAACGCCTCGGTTCTTCCATAATCAACATTTGGCGTTTTGGGTGTTTTGGGCATGCGAGGATCAAAGAAAAATGTCTCAGACTTTGCTCCAGCAAGATGTGAATGTTGAATCTGCGGAGGAGCTTCTGGGCTCAACAATGATTGTGGCAGAAAGCGGTCATCATCTTTATGCTCAAAGTGATTTCGATCTGGAGTTGAGGCCGTGGGACTTCTCATCATATCAAACGACCTAGATCCTCCACTTTTGAGACTCAATAGAATTTGCTGCGGTGAACTCTCCAAACCATTTACCGGTTGCGCATCTGTTGGTGGATTCCTGAATACAGACATTTTGTTTGACCTTGCTGGACTTGTATATTTGGATGCATCTAGTTCCTTTTTATGATACTCAGGATATGCCTCACAGTGCCTAGAAATATGTGTCGGTGTTGCTGACCCCATGATTCTCACTGTGCTACTTCCAATCGGTATTTTTGGTTTGTTCATTGCGCTCTTTGACCTGGTAGTGATGTTTAACACGCTCTCATCCCGACGGGCACGAAACACATTTTGACGATCCTCCTGATAACCTCGAAACTGGCCAGCAGCAAATCTGCCTTTACCAGGATTGTCACAAAGTGCCTGTGCCGCCGCCGCGGCTGCTGCTGCAGCACTTGAAGGTTGAGAATTTGCAATAACTTGAGAGGATTCAGACATTGTTTCTTGTGAGGTATTTGCTTCTTTTCCTTCTCCTAATTCACTTGAGATTTGTTGCGTTTGACTACGTTTCAATGCAGATGCTGCTCTGACAGTAAGAGTTGCCCCCAGACCACTTTTTCCTCCCCTTCGACTTGTTGTAGTTCTCAACGAGGCCGCGGATGTACTGTTTGTGCTTGGAAGAGGAACTTCGCTTTCTACCAAACTAGATAGTGGTTTCGATTTGTTCTCAGAGACAGATGCAGAGGATGAATCTTCTCTATTTAGATGACTTGTATCGGACTTTTCGTTATTATGAATGCTTTGTTTCTTTCTCTTAGTGAGTCGAGAGCTACTCCGTGTTCCAACGTTATTTCGCCTTGCCATTCTAAGAACGTGTTCACGCCTAAACAGAGATGAATTCAAATATGTGAGTCATCTGTAAAAAAATAAAATAGCGAAACGAGTCGGAGAAGTGATGTTTTAAAAGGAATTGCCCTTTCGCACGCCAGGACCGTTTCACAAATGGAAATGGTCATCTAGCTTCCTCACCACAAAAAAGCAAATGCACGAACCAAATGTACAACTAGTCAAGGAAGGCAAGTGGGCCCAGAAGCATCAAGATAGCACAATGCTTTGATTCCTACTTTTAGCGAGCTTACCTATCACACTCTTTATCAAGACGTTTACAATGCGCAGACGTGATTAATTCGGATTCCCACTCAGATGGATCGAAATTTGTATCTTACGAGGGGTAAGCTCTGCAGCTTTGTGGTGGGCAATGCGAGTTGATGTACAAGATTAGGAACTACTTTCCAACAAGAATGGATCACAAGAAACAAGAATGAGAGGATACCCGCAAGAATGGTCGTCGCTTACAAGACTCCGAATGAAGGGCTGTAATGAAAAGCGCGCACCTCCGAAGCCATTTAATTTTCCGCGAAACAAACATGGGGTAACTTAAGTACGATTTGAAGCACAATCTTTTCGAACCCCCATACATAACAAACAGGGTACATTCGTATCGTACACCAACAGTACAACAGTACCACCTACTCTTCTTCAGAGTGATGACGCTGCTGTTATAGTGATAACACTGCAATCGCTATCAGATAAGAATGTTCTCTAAGTTATTGACTATTGACGAATTGACTACAGCATCTTCTTAAATTCGTGTGAATTTAATGTCAGAGTAAGCTTCTTTCGTCTTTTCTTGCTGCAAACTCTTCTCTGCTGTTTGGGTATTGGGTATGGTAGGGTCTCGATTAAGATAAATCTGGGCCTGCCTGTAAGTATGTTAAAAGCTAAAATATTTACATATTTCTAGTTACACCACTTCATGCAACTACTGTAGCAGTCTCACGATTTATCGTGCTGAGTGGTTAACAGAAATGACAATGAGGGCAAGAATAATCCAAGCCATGATCATATTATTGTGCCCTTCTTCTTGTCCTTTGTTTTGGTCGTCTGCGGTATGTAGGTAGGTTGGCAGGTATTACCAGGACATTTGGATCTTCAATCGTCGTCGGGAGGCATATTTTTAAATCGGAAGGTCACGAGATTCAGCTGTCTGATGAACGATGATGATACAAGACCCTCTTACGGCCATCAGAGCGAATTAACTATATTATCGAATTTTTTTGAGAGGGTGTTCAAATAAAGCTGTCATCATGACACGCCTCCTGCTTGTGGCAATTCTTGAATGGAACTGAAACTAATGTCCCGTAGTGGAGTGAGAGGTGTCAACATCTTCAAAGCTTTTTCCGGAAGTTTACTCAAATCTTAATTCCGTATCCGGAGGAGCTTCAGTTAACATACGAGAACTTTCGAATACACTAACTCCGTTTTGAATACATTTTATTAACTTTTCTTCGTCCGTGTATCACCCGCTAGCACGTGGATTTACAACTTCTCCTTATTTCCGGCATTATTTTAATTTTGCATGAAACTCCTGACGACGTTGCAGAAGTTTGGAAGTTTGAATCAGTTGAAAATAAATTTTATGGTACTACACAAATTATTTCGAGACTTTAATATTCTCATTATTAACAAGATATACAAACATGATACGTACCCGTGAACTACAAGATGATGGCGTAAGTACAAAATCAGACAGCATCTACCGCAACGCCAACGAATCAACAGAATTGATCTGTGTGTTGTTCATCTTATCGCTTGGAGGTTGATGTGAAGTACACACACAAATGCACCTTAATTGACTCTTCTCATTTTTCTTCACTATCTTCGAAATAGGGACTTGCCGACCTTATTGCAGGAACTGATATTTTCTACAGTCTTTTCTGTGGAGCTGCAATTTTTCTAATGCAATGTGGATTCGCCATGCTTTGTGCTGGATCCGTCCGTCAAAAGAATGTAAAGAATATCATGCTCAAGAATATTCTCGATGCCTGTGGAGGAGCTCTCGGATACTATGCAATTGGTTTTGGAGTTGCTTATGAGGGTGGCACCTTCATCGGAACCAGCGGACCCCGTTTCTTCCTGAACGACTACGGCAATTACATTGACTTCTTTTTCCAGTTTACTTTCGCTGCTACTGCTGCAACGATTGTTGCAGGAACTGTTGCTGAACGTTGCAAGATGGGTGCATACCTATGCTATTCCATTTTCCTCACTGCATTTGTTTACCCAGTTGTAGTACATGCTATCTGGAATGGAGACGGATTCCTTTCTGCATTCGCCGAAGAGCCTGTCAGAGGAGTCGGTATGATTGATTTTGCTGGATCTGGTGTTGTACACATGACTGGAGGAGCTACTGCTCTTGTTGCTGCGATTATTCTTGGACCCCGTATTGGACGTTTTTACGACGAAGATGGAAACGCTCTTGATAAGCCTCACGATTTCCCCCCTCATTCTGTTGCACTTCAAGTTCTTGGAACTTTCATTCTTTGGTTCGGATGGTATGGATTCAACCCCGGTTCTACTCTAGCAATCTCCCCTTCAGGATATGGTGATGTTGCTGCTCTTTGTGCCGTAACCACTACCCTTTCTGCTGCAACCGGAGCAGTTTCTGCCATGTTCACTGATACTCTTATTGGATTTATTTCTGAAGGCGAAGCTGAATACGATCTTTCTATGTGCATGAACGGATGTCTTAGTGGACTTGTAGGTATTACTGCAGGATGCTCTGTGGTTGAGCCGTGGGCAGCTGTACTAATTGGAGCTATCGCTGGAATCGTTTACGTCTTCTCATCGAAGCTTCTTGTATTGCTCAAAATTGATGATGCTGTGGACGCCATCCCAGTCCACTTCTTCAATGGAATCTGGGGATGCATCGCTACTGGACTATTAGCTGCTCCAAGACACACTGATCTTGCATATGGTGCAACCAATTGTGGTTTATTCTATTCGAATGCAAATCTCCTCGTCAACGAGCTTCTTGGAGTCGGTTTTATCATTCTTTGGGTTGTCGGAGTCATGACTCCTTTTTTCTTCGGCTTGAACATGCTCGGTATGTTCCGTGTTGATCCTCTCGAGGAAAAGGTTGGACTTGATATCTCCCATCACAAGGGAGCAGCTTACGATCTCACTTCTCCCGACCAAGTCGATGTTGATGTTCTTGCCGAGAAGCGCGCCACTGCACACGGAAAAGAAACATTTGCTGATGCTGCATAATTGATGTACATACATGTAGAATAATAATTACTCGTCCAAGTAATTTGTAATTTTGTAACTGCCAATAAACATAAAAATTGCTCTGTCTTCTAGCAAGTTCATCAACCTCTTCAAATTCAGCGATCCTTCATACTTATCTTGTTCATGTTCAGACAATACATACTGTTTACATACATTGTGAAGTTGTCGGAATGAGTCATGACTAAAACCGAATTACCACAATCAGATTCTTTCCTCCTTCTCAATTTAAACAAATGATCACTGTGTTGGAACCACCTTGAATTGGCCCGGCCTTCTAGTGCTGTAATTAAGTAGCACCGACACCAATTGACAAGTTGTTGGAACATGCTTCTGTGAAGAAGAATATAAATCTCTTTCAGAAGCCGCCTTGGAAAATTCTTTCAATGCAGTAGTGAAAATTAAGAAATTTCATGTTCTTAGATGTGCAGACTTATTTGTATCATCTGTGACGGGACAAACATACAATTGAGTGCACGGAGTAAACCCAATCCGCGGGGGTCATTGATAGCATTGACGCAAAAAATGACTTGACAATACTTTATGTCTGCATCAGCACTCAAATGTTTGGTTTCAAATCCTAGTAGTACTTATTCAAAGGAGAACAGAAAAGCTCATGAAGACAGGCAACCATTCATCTTTTGGTCCACCTCGTTAAATACGTGGTGCAGAGTAACAAACTCCTATGATTGCATTCTTATTGCATTCGAACTTTCTCAAATTTTGCACAGCAATAAATTTCCAGTTAGTAACTTATAATTACTTTAGCAAGAGATTCCCATGGTCATGAGATGCTGTTTCAAACCATCCAACATATCGTCACCAGGAGGACAGTGGATGACGACAAGCAGTTGGGTTGTCATCTCAGCGACAGCAAGGTCCCAATTGTTGGATTCCCTGGCTGCTTTTAAGATCTTGGCACAATCGTCAGTCAGCCCTGAAATTCCCTGGCACAAGCTAAACAAGTCTTCGCTTGCCTTCTTTCTCTGATGAAATGTCAAAGGTAACGTAGGATAACTAAAATCCCCCATCCGGCAAGACGTCCGAGTTGAAACCTCTCGAAGTTGCTCTTGTTTGATCTCAATATTTTTATGGAACAGTCTCTCGTCACCTCTGAGGTTTTCTTTTTTCTCAGAATCATTTTTTCTTCTCTTTCTCCGCCTTCCTATGTAGATCTTGTTGGCAGATTGAAAACATGGGAGAGGTTCAACCGCGCATTTTGTTGAGGCTCCAGCGCCAATTTCAACTTTGAAGCAATCTTCATCTTCATCTTCTAAATCGAAAAAGTTGTTCATGTCAGAAAGAGCAGGAGCCAACTTGCCCGGTTCCTTTGCCTCGAAGGCATTCACAGCTGAGTAAGACATCGTGCCAATACTTCTTTCAAGCGCCTGTTGGTATGTACACACATGATTCTGCTTTGGTTGTCCACATAGCTTGCACCGATACCTCATTTTGGGTGTATCTCCAGATTCAGACTTGACATCCTCCAGATCTTCATTATTTTCATTGTTGGAATCTTGCATTTGATATCTTAAAATCTTACTATTATCCTCTGCATCCTTTGATACCGGGGCCTTGGATTGACCATTGCCAGTAAGTCTCAATGTACCAGAGCTACCCCCAGCAACAGGTGGATTTTCTTCTACATCCCACGACAAGTGACTATTGTTTTCATAGTATCTCAATGAGAGATGTTGGTCATAGCGATCATTGTTCCATTCTGACGTTGCTAGATCTTCTGCATTTGACCTAAATATTGATGATACATTGCTCTGTTGTACTTGCGTGGGCCGCCGTGCACACATATTCCCACCGTATGTTTGTACGGCGCAGACCAGGCGACGCTTTGCAACCATTTCCTCATAAGACAAACCCCCACTATCCCACTGCTTGAAGAAAATGTCAGTCAACGAATCGTTCATTATACAAAAGAAAAATAACAGATACCACAAACTTACATGCTCCGTCGAAGATCCATAGTTCATGACATAAACTTGCAAGTCGGGCAGCAGAAATACGAAGTCTTTGAAAATGTTTGCTCGTGATCCCAAGATAAGGTGGTAGTTCACAGTTTTTGGGCTGCGAGACCTCATTGGGGTCACAAGGCCTGGAGATTGGCAGTCTCCTTTCCTGGTCACTGAACAGATAGCACTATTGGTCCTACCATGCTTTTTGCCTTGACTGACATGTGTATAGTAGCCAGAAACTTCTTTCACTTTTTGATCGGCCTTATCTTGGGGCCTCTCTAAAGTATTTGGAGGCAATTTACCACCATTTCCCTTGCACACCACGGAATCAGCATGTGGAAATTTCATCATGTACACTTTGTCACCAAACGAATCAAAAGATTGACGAGCTGACATTGTTCTACTGTCAGTGACACTCACTTGCCGTGAGGGCTTGTATGTTTGCTGTTGAATATATTAATATCAGCTCTATGTAAAAGTAGACAAAGATGAATGTTTTCAAAATTCTAGACTCACCTTTTCTTGTTGAGTAAACTGAGAAACTGGAGAAGTTCTCATTCTTTTTGACTGATGCACTGCTCCGGATCCTTCAGGGGCATTGTAGGAACCTCTTTGCGAATACATATCATTCGTAAGCATTCTTGGACGAAAAATGGATGACTGATTCCCATTACCGTTTGTTTGTCTTTCTACAAAGGAATCATGAATTGACTTGGAAGAAAATGAGGGCTCATCAACTTGATTTTGCGCATGCATGGAATATTCTGGTTTTTTCGAATTTACTACGCAGTCTGTATGTAAGGTACTCTCATTACTCTCATCATAATATTTTGGCATGACGATACCAGCTTCTGCTCTGCTTGGCTGGTCTGTGGGGTCTTCTGAGTCAAATGTATTTAACGCCGAGAAGTCTAGAGATTGTGTCTGCTCACAAGGTGCCATTTCCACGCAATCCAGTTCGTTTCTCAAAGTTTCATTGAAAGAATCGAGCATCGTTTGTCTGAATCTAAATATAATGCGTTAGAATGAGAAAGGTGCACCATACACAGTGAACGATGGAAGTCTGTAAACGCACCTTGCTTGCTTTGTTTGTGAAATATATATATTCTCTGTATTTACAAAGTATCACCCAATCTCTTTCAGTGTGCTATGGAATTAGTTTTAAATTAGAATTCAATTCAGTTACTAGTAACTATGCGCAACAAAGATCTGTTCAGGTAGGTAATGATTGAACTTGTGTGTGGGTATGAGAGGAAGTCGTTTTTGCACTTTTTCCAACGCTTCATCTGACAAAGCATATGTCTAAATAGTTGATATATGCCGTTGGACCCAATAAAGCGACTAATTTAGCACCTTCTTACGGGTTCACTGGAAGACAAAAAAATAAATGGACAAGTATTTCATTTGGTTCCCATTCTTTAGCACACCCATCAGTTGAAAATAACTGGAAAATAATGAACAATGCCCAGCAGCAATGCCTCCTTGCTAACTTTAATCAACACAAAATGTCTTTCAACTAATGCTACTAAATATCAGTAATTGCAATCATTAACTAGCCGTAATCATCCTTGACAATGTGACTAGTCAAACCTTATCTTTTTGTTTTGAGGCTGAGTAGTAGTCTGAGTTAGACCTGCGCTAACGGAGTCTCGCTTTTCCTTTTCTTCTGCCCACTCTATGACCAAATGCCTTCCATATAAATGAGTGGAGGCCAATGCTTTCATGGCGTTAAGAGCCTCTTTCGCCCCAGTGAATTCAACGAATGCAAAACCCCGGTGACCACCGTCGTACTTCTTCGGGAGCCTAACCGTCTTGAGTTGGCCAAAGCTTCCAAATAATTGTAGGATTTCTGTTCTAGATGCTTGGAAAGGAACATTTCGAACCATAATCTTGGTACCCGCCTTTGCTTTCTTTCCTACTGTCTTCGATGAAGAATTTTCATTGGCTTTTGATATTT
>Ga0306864_1000506_pt1 | contig 18036 bp, 20 predicted proteins | sample AntRauTorckE5430_FD_190448 | JGI IMG/M metagenome (GOLD analysis project Ga0306864, IMG submission 190448) | Saline lake microbial communities from Rauer Islands, Antarctica - Metagenome Torckler E5 #430 (v2) (version 2) | ecosystem: Environmental > Aquatic > Non-marine Saline and Alkaline >...
AACTTGATGCAATTTTTGGCACGCGGGTCCGCATTAAAGGATAATGTGATACTGATTGCCGCTGTTCATTCGAATTGGTCAGCTATGGAATGCCAATAACCTCCATCACTTGAGGCTAGAAAGGGATATTCAAGCTTTGTGTGAGTGCTTGTATGTCTATTTAGTTGACTTGGCTGATGTTTGCTGTTGTTGTAAGGAATAGCAATAACTATTAAGTCGAGATCCGAGATCCCTTGTCCCTTGTCAGAGCTTGTCACTTGTCAGGACTGTATTGATTAATGATACGAATTGAAAATAATGAATGGACGCAGGAGCCTCCTATGCTAGGTCTCTTAACCTCATGTATTGATTGGGAGTGATGATGATGATGATGATGATGATGATGATGATGATTCGTTCTTGTGATCGACAAAACACTCTACTACTAGCAATCAATTAGCAATTTTAGGGATTAGACAGCTGACAGAAGAACACGATACACGATACACGATACACGATACACGATCCTTTATGCGTTCAATATCGATGTTGCTCAGGACGATATTGCAGATATCACCAGCGCAGAGCAATCTGAAAAGGAACAAGAAGAATTCGTCAATGCTCTGCTAACGTGGATGCAATTGAAGAGACTCTGGAAGACTTTGCCGATTCCATGGACGAAGAGGAGGTAGTTGAAGTTACAAGAACAATCTCTTGTGAAGATGTTGTGGAAACTGATGGCATTAATGAAACTGATGACGATGCCGACAACAAATTTGAAAACTTCAATACAATGTGACTGGATTCGGAACAAGGAGTCGATAGACAAGGATCAATCTTATCAGTCAACTGAAGAATCATCTCTTTCACTGGGAACAGAGGCCAACAACGAAATGCATGTTTTACATCCAGTATCACAACAGAGTAAAGGAATTGGTCTAGGAAGGCGATTTGGAAATAGGTTTAGGCGTCGATCTCAAATAGAGGCGAATGAAGTTTCCGTCCAAGCGAAGAATGCCATTGATATCACTCAGCCTGATGCTGACAAGAAACTTGCTGAGTCTGGGCACCTTTCTTACGTTCTTGACCCAGCTACGAAAAGTAATGCATTGGTCAAGAGCTCTGAATCAGCACATTTTTCGGTCAGCACTAACAATCATGCTACAGTTGATTTCAGTGGTAATAATCACCAGTCCCATGGTGCAGAAAATTCTTTTGATCAGGAGAAAGCTGAAGTAAAAAAGTCGATAGAATCCACTCGTGACAATAATGATCATGCTGGTAATATGCACCTACTTCAAAAGATGCAGATGGAGAGATGAGAAAAGATATTGCGTCGAATTCATCAAACGAAGGCATTCGAGTGACGGGCGTTATCTTTGATAATGATCTTTCGATTGCCGAGGACGACGCAATGGATGGGAACGAAGAGGGAGTTGAAGCTCATGTCGAGAAAAAGATTGTAGTGGAGCATGAGAGTAGTGCAGCATTCGGTCTGGAAACAGGTTTTTCTGATTCTACTGATTTTGATTCCGAAGATCAGCAACTCCCTTGAAAGATCCTATCGAATGATGTCGATGAAGACTCAATTCTTGAAGGTGAAGAAAAGCGCGCAACAGCAACAGCATAATATGAGTAAAGAAGAGAAACCAAGATTTCTGGTCCGAAAAAAGATAAAAGTCTTGCTGGAGTTAATAGACTCTATTCATTTTCGCTGAAAAAGCAGCAGGGGTCAAGAGAGAAGACCAAAGAATTGAAAGGAAGAAACTCGAGCCAGTATGTCCGTCTGGAAAGATTTCACTTAAGACAGCAACTGGAATGTATGACCGCGGAATGAAGCAGAAGATTAACTTAAAAGTGAAACGCGAAGATGAGGAAATGAATCCATATGTGCCTCTTTTATTAAATCTGCTTTTGGTTGAAGAGGACAACGACGAAGACCATTGTTCTCAGGCTAACTCTCAGATTTTGGGGAACCGCCCCAGTTCTGCCGTCAGTAGAGTTCGCTCGCAGTCTAAAGCAAACCTGGGCAACCATCAGGTGCAAAAAATAGGACTATAATAATCACTGTACCATGATTTTAAAAGTTATTAAAGAAACTTAAATTAAATTGACAGCAATATTTAGTATTCACGGACTAATGACTACATGTAGGCAGGTGAACGATGGCGAGAAAAGGAGCAAAAATCGCTCAAGCATGCATCATTTCACCATCAAAGTGCTCCCCCATCTCATTCACCTCCTTCAACACGCCAACAAAATGGGTTATCTTTCCGGAATCATTCCTCAAAGGACCAACCCTCAATCTATTGTGAAATTTACGACCATCTTTGGCGTAGTTGGTCAAAAATGTCCCATCCTCTTCTCCTTTCATGAGGTTGGACATTAGAGACGTAACCGCATCCGTATTCGTCTCTGGTCCTTGGATACAAGCAAGGGTATCACCCTTACATTCATCTTGAGAATATCCACATAGATTTTCCCAAGAATCATTAACAGAGACTATGCGATAAGACATGTGGGCTTCGGTTATAACAATTGCTCTTGGGTCACCTGGCAAAGACGCTTCTGCAAGATTGCGAGGGAGGGGATCCTCGTCACTGAAACCTGGAGCAGCCAATTCTTCCATCGCAACATGATTGTACTTGAATTCGTTCATGATTGGCAAAGGGCAGAGTTCTCTTGGGTTCACATGCTTGGATAATCTTGTTTCTTCCTGGATTGAATGAGTATTTTCTAGTTGATCCTGCATTGTGTTGTTGAGCATGCTCATGAAAATCGGGTTCTTGAAATCATGCTCAGCGGAAGCATGGGATAAAGAGTATACCATCTCACCACGGAACTGTTCCTTGTTTTCAAAATAATCAATTAGTGCTTCTTTTGCTCTGGAAGTTTCAACGTCTTCTGCAGAAGTCGTAACAGAGGAACATAAGTCAGTCTCGGGAGAAGCAAAGGACATTGTTTGAGACCATTGATTCCCAGCAGAAGAGTCTAGCAAAAAAGATCGCAACTTGAGCATAGAAAAGATTGAATGACTTTCCTGTCCAGTGTTATCAGATTCTGGGGAAGCGAACGATAAGGTTTGAGAGCACTCTTTTTCAGGCGTATTATCAGATGACAATGTTGTGATAGATCGTGCTGCAGTATAATCTGCCTCCGGAGAAGCAAAGGACAAGGATTCATACCACTTTTGATTCACACCTTCTTGAGATGATGCAGTCCTATTTACAATATATTTTCGTACATGGTTCCTTAGATATTTGGCCAAGAGCTGGTGACTTGATAGAGAAGGAAGTCTCTGCATGTTAAAACTTTCAATGAGGAGCTACAGTATTTTAATGAATGATTCTTCGAAGTGACTTCGCTTGTTGAATGGAAAAATGATAACAAAAAAGGAGGTCCGAAGTTTGACATCACTTTGTGGCCATTTTGCCGCAGCAGCTGTGTCTTAGCAATTGAGCAGCTGCTCAAGGCCTTTTATATAACCATATTATACTTGGGAGTCTGAACAAAACTGATGATGATGGTGAATGATGAAGTGTTTAAAAATATTACGCGTTAAAACCACTAGTTAAATTGTATCATTTTTATAAGAATATTCATTGAAGTGTCTTGAAAACTGACTTGGTCTTATCAACGAAGAGGTACTGTTGTTTGTACATATATAAATAAAGCTAACAGAAGACTGGAATAATTTGGTATTTTGCTTGCTGTCCTCTTATCTAAGTGAGTATAATAAGCTCCCGGTCATCAAATACATTCAAGGAAGATCTACAGAACCTAAGATTATTAGTTACTAGTTAGAAAGCGTTGATAAATCCATGCACTCTGCTCTCCTGTCCTTCAAGAACTCTGACAACGTTAGTATTATCTCCTCTGTTGAAAGCCGACATTAGTTTTTGAGCCATTCGCATTGCCTGCGATTGTTCTCCCAAAGATGATCGGCTGCCGATCCAAACGAAAACAACACTGCCCACATCCACAAGGAATACGTCATTGGACTCCAGATTATCCCGAAGAACCTCCCGCGCTTCAACTTTGATAACGCTGGATTCATCAGAAAGTACATAGAGCTTCGTATCTTGTGCCACAGGCATTTCATGTTCCTCCAATGCTCCCTTTACTTTAATTTCGCCCTTTCCTCCCAGAATACCAAAAAATTCATCACTGTCTCCAACATCTTCTTCTGAAGTAGCATGCCCGTTGCGCGAAATGACAAGGTTATGTCCGACCTCAGCAGCTTTACTCTTTTCAAAGGGAGAACAGCTTTCTCCAAACCAAGTGTAAACAACATTTCCATTGTCCAAAACAAAAGCATCGTTTTGATTTAAGGAGTCACAAACCAATGGCACTTGAGTAGATTTTGTGGCCCTTCCACATTTGCGCACCTGGTATAATCTGGCAGGTAAAGCTACATCCCCAGCTCCCTCTTCTACATGTCTAAATCCACTATCGATACCTCCATCTAAATACCTAATGTTTCCATTGAAACACTTCAAGAATTTTTCTGATTCGCAGTGCTGACTTTCGCGATGTTGAACAGGTGCGTCTCCAAGGAAGTCATCCAACTCGACAGCTTTGTAAGAAGCTACTCCGTATTCGTCTTGAGATGATTCGGCACCGATCCAGAAGTAAACATCATAATGATATGCCTCGGAAACTTCGTCTTTCACAGTTTGGAGAATAATATAAGAATCACCATTGTAAAACTCGCCGTATCGTTCTTTCGGCCAAGGGTTGATGCCAAACTTTGGATTATCATTATCATCTCTAATATTCTCCACTCGCCAAATTTCTAACCCTTCTTCTTGCCCAGCTCCTTCCCAGTGTACCTCAGTATCAGCTGCTGCCTGTGAATACCATGTGCATGAATGAACGATGATGAGAATGGAGGATGAATATAGTCATCTTCAGCCGTTTGGACAATGACACAAATGAGAACCCTGCCATCCACCAGCTACCAGCTACGACAGCATCAAACGACCCCCAAACAGATTTCTAGCTTACCTTTTTGGTAGCACGATCTTCTTCCGTTCCAATGAATGCAAGGTTTGATTCTTCAAGAGGAGTGTCCATTGATATGCTTGTCACTTGGAACGACAATGTAATATTTATTATTTTTGATCAACAGTTTTTTCTTTGAGAAGGAAGAAGCATCATCGAAATTTTTTCCTCATTCTCATTCGTGCCAAACCCAACCCCAACTTGACATAGTCTATCTTTTCATTTTTACTGGCCAAGAAGAAGAAGAAGAATTTGGACCAACCACAGCCAACCACACGGGAGGATAGAGGAGGCGTTTCTGCTGCTCACTCATTCATCATGTAAAACTAACTGTAAAATAGGATTAGATTAGTTCAAAATCCTTTTACAAGACCAACTTACTCTACCAAATACAGCCTGTACTTGCGTGGAGCTTCACATAAGGAAGCTGCTCACTTCTCATTCCTCACTCACCCCTATCTATGCTACATGTAGCACGTAGGACGTAGCACGTAGCATGCTACCCACATCATGGCAGCATTGCATCAAATACCATTCTGTTACCAGCTGAAGTTGCTACTGTCCACACGGCAACATCAAAGCAGGTCTTTTAAAAATTCCACATTCCACATCTCACATATTATTACTTGTGCATACATCAATCAACTGGAGCGATGCAGGCACGCTCAACGATTCACTCCTTAAGCCGTACAAACAAAAACGTGTCCTCGCCGAACAAGACGGAACAATCATACCCTTCCAAAACCAAGGCACCTTCCATAGTCAGAGCTACACGAATTGCCTTATTGAAATGGAATACAATAGGAAGAAAAAATCTTGTCATTTTACTTGTTGCAGCAACTTTCATAACATCAATGCAAATACTGCTGATATTACCTACTGGTACTGTCTCCAGTTATCCACATCGAAGAATCATTCAGATAACAAATAATTACCAAGTCGGTCACAGCATTGATGAAGCTATTGTTTCACAAACGTATGTTCAAGAAGTACTGCAAACTTGGCTCACTGGAGCAGAAATTAGCCACGGATTGGAAGACTTCGAGGAAGGGAATTGCAAAGCAATGCACGACTGGCAGGTCAAATCGTATCCCAACTGCAATAGTATTCATGAGAGTGATTTCTTGTCGTATACTCACGTGACAGCTGGAGGTTGGCGTGATGTGTGGAGAGCAAACGAATTCAATGGGGAATCATATGCGGTGAAAACACTATTGTGGAAAGGCCACAATTTCAGGTTCAGAGATGCAGAGAGACATCGTCGAGATGCGAATGCTTACAGTATGCTGCAGGGATCCAAGCATATCATGAACATTTATGGATATTGCGTCAACTCTGCTTCTTTTGATTTTGTTACTGAGGGAACCTTGGACGATATGTTGGATAACAAGGAAGTCAAAACATGGGAGTCAAAACATAAACTCAGATATGCATGGCAGTTAACTAATGCTCTTAGTAATGTTCATAGCGTTGGTAACATCCATGATTCAGCTGCGATTGCACATACTGATATTTCACCTGACCAATTCTTATGGTTTGATGGCATGTTCAAGGTAAGATGATAAAATTGAAATTGAAGGCATTGTTATCAAATAATGGCCATTCGATTCTCAATCTTTTGCTTCGCTTATTTCAAATAGTTAAACGACTTTAATAGAGGAAGATTCATTCGATGGGACTCCACCAAACACGAAGCGTGTCCGTTCTATATTGGATCGTCACCCGGTATTGTGAGTACCATCTCTTTGCAATTTCCGTGGCATCGCCATAAATTGTATCAGCATACTTCAATTCTAACAATGACCATTGCCATTTATTATTTGGTATACTTGCGGTTCAATTTCAGAATCGCTCACCAGAAGAATACGGTGATGATTCACCACTCACTGAAAAGATTGATGTATATTCGCTCGGTAATCTATTATGGCAGCTGCTCACGGGGTCCACAAGGATTTTTCCAGATAGTAAGAAAAAAGACATTGTAAGAAACGTGAAAGCGGGCAAAGTGCAAGTAGATAAGAATTTCGCTGAGTCTTTGGATGAAAAGGAGCTCGCTGTATTGACTGCAAAGGAAATGTGTCACAGGAAAGATCCACTTGAACGAAGTACTGCCATGGAAGTAGAGCAGTATTTGAGAGGAAAACTTGAACAGTTCAACATCAAAAAATATTAGGTTACAAATTGAAGTATCGTGCACCGTCCCGTCATACAATACCAGGTACCATACTTATTTAATTTCAATTGCAATTGAACTTTAGGAGGACGACAGAAGATGAAGGAGTAAAACATCTTCTGAAAACATTTTGATATCTGATGTCTTTCAACAATAGTCTCATTATTTTTCCAAGTTCACGAACTTAGGGTAAAAAGAAGCATTATAAATTATAAATAGCATATTCGCGATAAAAATAGACACGTTTTGTCTTTTGTCATAATACACAATCTAATTTAGCATAAATAGATATCATCGCCGATCGCCGATCTCCAATCTTCTTTCACCTTTTCATTCTTCCTCTCGTAACAACACAGTTATTGGTTATCTATTATTCTCACATCATCCACTGTAAATAGAAATGATGCAACCTGATACCCACGACGAGATATTAGTCACCCTGCCAATAGTGCAGCGGAAAGAGGATCATGTTCTGAAGCCTAGAGAATATGATTCTTTAAAGAAGGATCTCAATGAAAATCGACGAAGAAGAAAGCTGATTGGGAAAAAGGGATATCCTAATTCTTCGGAGACAATTGCTGTTTATCAAGATTACGGCGCTTACTATATCGATATATATCTAGGTACACCAGCTCAGCGTCAAACTCTACTAATCGATACAGGTAGCGTAGGCACTGCGCTTCCATGCAGTGATTGTTTGGATTGCGGCGAAAGCAATCACACAAATACACATTTTGCTGAGCAGCTGTCTTCATCGTTTCAGAATCTCACCTGTTCAGAATGTCTCAATGGGCATTGCAACACATCTAATGACGTATGCGATGTAAATTCACATTATGCTGAAGGAAGTTCATGGCACGGTGCTGAGGTGAAAGACCTTGCTTACCCCGGTGGTCCGCATGATGGTTCTTTAGACCCAAATCTGCAGAGCAATGACGATGATGTATTTTCGGGCTCTAATCCTAACAATGCTGTGAAATATCGTTTTTCTTTGAAGTTTACATGCATGGATTCAATGGTGGGTGCATTCAAATCTCAACAAGCAAACGGAATCATGGGTCTAGGATTACGAGATTCGTCCATTTGGCAACAAATGTACGCTGCTGGTGCATTGAAAAGCAAAAAGTTTTCGATATGTTTCCGCAAGCACCCCTTTACGCCTCAACGGGAAATGACTCGATCTGTTGGTGCATTAACTTTTGGAGGGATTGACACGCGTCTGAACTCATCTGAGATGAAGTACATGCAGTTCAAAAACTCCCACGATTTGTATTCTGTTCATGTGAAAGACATTTTTGTTCATCCTGGTGGTGGTCAAAAGCTTTCTAATCTTGACTTATCACCAGGTATGATACATAGTATAGGTGCTTCGGAGAAAACTTTAAATCAAGGGTTTATGATTTTGGACTCTGGGACTACTGAGACTATCTTACCAATGGAGATCAAACCCAAGATTGACATGCTGTTTAAGAAATTCACTGGTATGGAATTCCCTACCTCACCAGTACATCTATCTCCAGAAGAAATGAAGAGATGGCCAACGTTTATCTTCAAAATGCAGGGAGGGACGGAGGCTGAAGACATGCTAGTAAGCTTTCCATCTTCCCATTACATGTTGTACGACTTCATCAATGATTTGTATGTGCCCCGGTTACAAATGCGTAACACTTATAAAGGAAGGTACGGAACTTACATGTCTGGCTTCCATTGTTCAGCACTTGATTGCTTCATTTCTAACATTGTTTTCTTCAACAGTATTTTAGGATCAAATTTTATGAGAAGTCATAACGTACTTTTCGACATTGACAATGGAAGAATAGGATTTGCCGATTCAAACTGTGATTATGACTTCTTGGTCACTGGTAAAGCAAGTGAATTCATCAGCCCTTACGCTACCGCTATGGACATCAACAAATTGTTTATTCAAGAAACATGCAGCATCCACCCCATCTTTTGTTTCATCATGTATTCATTACGAATTCTCACATTTGTTCTTTTCAGTCTCCTCATGATTGTCTCTTTACTGAAACTACTTCACTTTACTGACTTCATTACATCATGGAAGATGAATCCACGCAGACAAGGTATGACAAAGCTATCGTTAAAAGACAGTTCAGATGATAATGGACGCGAAGACGAGGAATGTGTAAATACACATAGTTTGTAAATGCTAAACATCTGCATTATGATTTGAAATGTTGATATTGATAATCCTAGTTTACCACGTTCAACTTGATTTCTGAAACGACATGTGATGTGCATATAACGCTAGCCAATACAGCAAAGATGGCCATAGACCAAGCACCAACGGATCTGGGATTCATCCTTTTTCGTGATCTGATCCTTAAATAACAAACAGCTGGAATAAAGAAGCCAATGACAAGACTCATAGAACTTCCACACACAGACCAGACAATGCCAACACCAGGAACAGCAACCGCACCTATGTATCCAAATGTCAGAAGGCACAACGTAGAAAGAGTATGTAGTAGGAGAGATGGCTGCGATCGTGACCCTGACTGTCCTTGCGAAGTTTCTTTCTCGCAATCCTCGCGATTCTTAATTTCTTTTGAGTCTTTCCGATGTAAAGAAATGCTACTGACATCAGGTTTGAGGTCGCCAGACGAGCCGGTACGTGGTTGTCGACACGACATATTATTATCACTAGGAGGGGGAGGCATTCGACTGCTATCTGGAAGTATTGAACCATATATGAAGTCACCAGTCGCTAGTTGATTCATTGTGATCACACTTGGCATTACAATCGCTTTCTCTATGGGTAAAATACTGGAATTGCGCTTAAGCAATGGCCTTTCTTCATCAAAATCGATTCCGTTCACGACGATATGTCCCTCCTTCGTAAAACCCGTCTTTCTGGATTTCTGGCTGGTAGATACACTTTGTGGCATTGGAGGTGAATCAATTTTTTCATCAACCGCATTCCACCATTTACAAACTAAGACCGGAATGCTCAGAACTGCCTCTCGACATGGCAAGAATACCAAAGGAAGCCCAAACATTAGAGTGAAGCCAAAGCCGAGTCGTCCAATAGATACAATTTTATATTCCAACGGGAAATTCAATAGAATATTATCCTTAGTTTCTTCATATGCATAAAGGTAGCCACACAGACCTACAACGTAGAAGAGACTGTATGTGTATCAGATAAAAAAGGGTTAGTTTGGACACCACAGTTCAAAGGGTGAGAATTTAAAAAAACATCTATTCATCAGTAGTCAATTGCAACTTACACTAGGCAAATCCCAATTGTACTGTCTAAAACAAATTTGACTCTGTATCTTGTCGGGTTGACCAGTGAAGAGTGTACGCTCAGCACATTGTATATACTGAAGAAGCTCAATGATATGATTGGGAATGCATATATGATATCATTAATATCATATGTCATCCACTTCACTTTCTTTTGGAAACTTCCAACATCTGTGACAAAATTGAGCTCGTAGGTCCTTCCGCAGATAGCCACAATAAGCAAAAGCAGTGACGCAAATCCAACATAGCAAGTGTGTCTCAGCGCATGTAGGTCTTTCTGAAACAAAAGAGGTAGAGACAAAACAATAAATACAACAAGAAAGACATCGCTGGGTAAACTAGAAACGTCAGGATCAACATGCCACTTGTCGAGAGAGTACGTCTTTAGAGCTGGGATCGCGTAGATGATTAATGGAGTCCAGATATCCTTGACAAGGACCATAAATGCCACCATCACACAGCATAAAAATACAGCGAGCAAGATTGTTACTCCAATTTCAGCCTTTGCCCCAAATGCGATTCTTGTAACATCTCCATAGCTCTTTCCTCCTGTGCGTCGCGCGCAGCTGCAAAGAATATACATTGCAAAATCTGTCATGATAGCACTGAAGATCATTAATACTGTTGATGGGATGATGCCGGCTTTTGCGAAGGCGATCGGAAGCGTCAGTACCCCTCCTCCGCACACTGTGGCAACTAAGTTCATCACAGAGCTCAACGGAGATGATTTACGTAGATCACTGTCGTGTTCAGGGTTTAAGAACTCGAAACTTGGATGCCTCTGCATCAGTTCCTGGGCCGAGGGCCAGAAAGTAGACTGCCGTGAAATCAAGGGCTGGAAGGATAGACTGCTTTGCATTATCGCAATAGTCTGCATGTAACTCGAATCAATCCTCGAAACGGAAGAATCCGAGCTCGTTGTGGTTGACCTTGTGTTCTCACTCATTGCTATTTCAGGTTTTTCGTTAAATGCATTAGGATTGAATTGAAGAGTGACAAATGCTGACAATTAAGCATGTATTCTTTTCAAACCTTATAAGTTTCGGAGAAGATACGAGGAAAAACGTTGGATGATGTGCATGTCTTTTCCTCGCAGATGGCAGATGATGGATGGGTGAGGGGCGAGGGGAGGAAAAGAATCCTTTTTATTTTAGATCCATCAACAAACAGCAAACAGGGTTCAAAAGTGGATCATTGGCTATTTGCAACTTTGGCAAAAGAGGGGTGCTGGCCAAGCCCCCATTTTCTCGTAGTTATGTTTGATATACGAATGCCTCTCGTCTCGTCGTCGATCAGCGCCACTTTTTATATCAGAATTCTGCCAATTAGAACGAACATCGACCGACCATAATAGACCATAGAACAAAGAACATAGATTCATCATCTACGAACCTCTGCGCGTGTTCTGAGTTCTGAGTTCTGGTGAAGACCTGAGCTCAAGCAAACACCCGACCAGTCTTATATGTAGGTATGATATTTTTACTATTGCACATTCCGATTCTTTTCCTGGGCAGTGGTTATTATACTGAGGGATTCAAAAATAGTGGTTACAGTACACGAAGTAATACAAGTCGTCGCGGCATGGTGGTTTCAAGTAAGCAGCTTTGGCACGAGGCCATGAATAATAAGCTGAAACGAACGAAGTTAAAGGGAGTCAACACTATCCCATACTCTCAGAATCAAAAACCAAATCTTAGTCTCTTGACAATGCAGAAGATTCCCCCAAAGACATCTGATGGCAATTACGCCAGTAAAAAAGTTTCCCAGGATAGCAATGACAAGGGATCAAAACTAACGTCTTCATTCAGAGTGGATGAACCAGGTTTCAAATACCCCCTCCTAGAGCGAGTTAGAGATCGGATAGATACAGTTGATGTTCAGGATGCAGCAATAATCACGACATATGCTTTCACTCAGATCGCAATATCACTTCCTGTGATCATGATTCCAGTGATTGCGGCAGATCCATTTGGGCCTGGAGTTATTAATACCATGAATACAGCAACCTTCGTTGGATCGATTGTATCGATTTCCACTTTTGGCGCAGGATGTGGAAAAATAGTTAATGGTTTTGTGTGTAAAGCTATCGGAGGACGACAAAGTGGTATAATCTACATGCTCGGCCTCGCGTTTTTTTCATTACTTCTTTCTACAACATATTCGATCCATGGCTACGCTATTGCGGGAATGGAATTTTGTGCGAGTATGATGTGGACAGCAATGTCAGTTCTTATGGCTGAGCGTTATGAAAAGAATGCTGTCAAGTTTACATCTGCTATAATGTCACTTAGTCTTGCGAGCACAACTGGTACCTTGATTGCAAAGACTTTTGGAGGGGTGCTATTAAGTCAATTTCACTGGAGGCAGGTATGCCTCTTATCTGCTTGTGCCGGCGTATTAGGTTCTGCGCTTTTGTACCTAACGATGGAAGCTGGCGATGTACAAGTGAAGTCGACAGATAAATCCATTGATGTATCTACACGGAAGGAGGTCAAGAAAGACAGACCAAGCGTGGAATCAATCAAATCATCTTTTACAAATGTGCTCGGTAATAAGATGTTCTTTGCAGTGGCCTTTGCACATTTTACTTCCTTCATTATTCGTTCCAGTGACAAAGTGCTTGGCTCATTTATTGTGGACGCAACAGATCTTCCAAGTATGTATTGGACATTAGGATGTATCCTCAAATAATCTTCTCTGTAACCTTTCTTTCTAATCCAATTCTACTCTCAATCTTTTAGGATATCTTGCTGGTTCCTTGACGACATCTATGACATTGGGTTTCATTTTGGGCTTGGTGACGGGTAAAAAGGTTGTGGATCTTGAAACGTTGAATGAAAAGAAATCATTTATATTCCGAAGATACATTGCAGCCTCCCTATCAGCTATCGGCTTAGCAATATTAGCGAATGAGGCCGTAGGCAATTATTTGGGACAATTTTGGCTTGCGACAGCGATTACTCTTGTCTCTGGTCTTCTTGCAACGTCGGTGGGATTCCAGTTTTATCAGTTGCCAATAAAGTATTCATCAACATTTGGTAGGGACAAGGCCGTTTTCATTTCATGGTGTGATGGTTTTGGTTTCTTCTTGCTTTCACCGTTTTGGTCATCTGTCAGTGGGCTTGTTGCAAATTATGGTTTACAAGGATGGACTTTCTCCTGGCTCATTGTGGCTGCATTCATCGCGATAGGTGGGACAATTATGACTCGCAATTTGCAGACTGTCATGCGACTAGACAAATAGGGGTAGGATGTAGAATTATTTGTAAACAAATTATGATAAAGTTAAAGCGACTCTAATTTTGTTTGCCATTCTTCATCAGATGGAGGCTCTCTTCCATCTTCTGTTCCTACTCCAAAGTCCATGTTGGCAGTATTTTCAAAGCTGAGACTTCTTACAAGGGCTTCTGCTACATTGCAACGGCCGGAATCTCCAGGACATGCATTAGAAGCAGTAGCAGTGAAGATTGCTTTGTTTCCTGGCCCAGGAAGGACATCACCTTTGGCCAACTTCACGCCTCTTGCATTACAATCGAACAATAACTGCCATGTTATTATACTGTACAGGCAAACGAGAAAGTGATCAATGCAGATGAATTAGAGACTTGATTGATTCTGATTTCTACAATATAATTTCACGTTGTCACTTGTCGCAGCTTTGAAACTTACTCTTTTTTGGTCATTTCATAAAACTTGCTCGCAAGATACTGTGGAAAAAGTGGGTCTTCTCCACAAGCACCACCTTTCAATGTGCCAGCACGAACTATCGTATACTCGCCTCCAACTGCTGATGCCTGCTTTTTGATGACATCCTCAAATTTCTTGTAATCATCAGCCTTTGAATTATCCCACACCTCGCCATTGGCCGATATCTTACTCGCTTTGACGAAAAAGCCCATGTTAGCGCCATTCAAGTTTCTGCTCATTGCAACAACTCTCTTGAGATTTTTCGCCGTTGCTGGATTAAGGACGTATTCAATTACACCCTCATTCATTGTAGAATCATCATCCACTGCGATAATGACAGCATCGGTTTCAGCTACAAAGGAGTCGACCCTATCAGAGTCTGTTGCTTCAACTAGTTCCAAGTTCAAGCTATCATCATCAATAAGAGACACAATGATGTCTCGTTGACCGGGAGGAACCAATAACCAAGTCTTGTATCCAGCAATCGCCGATAGCTTTGCGCTCAACACACTAATAAAGCCTCGGCCGACTATGCCCACAGTTGAAGATTCGGAGGGTAGAACCACGGCCATTTTTAGTCGAGAATCATTTCGAAAGCTCGCTTGAGGCAAAACAAACGCATTGCACAGAAATACTGAAAATGAAATGAGCACAATTAAAAACAATTTCATGTTGTGGTACTCAGCAAACTACAATGCAATATAGCGAGTAATGAAAAATGACAAGATATCTGAATTTGCAATTTGCTAATTGAGGAGCTGTGAGAGCTGTGAGGAGCGAAGATTTGGGAGGAACAAACTTCAATTTGAACAGATTTGAACGGTGAAAAGCACGCCGTGCGAGTGCGCACCCCACGCTATCGCTTGCTTCAACTTTCCCAACCCAATCCGATACAGATAAATCCCCATTATTCAAAATACAAGCTATGACATAGGTAGCTATTGTATGTACCTAGAGAGCAGAGAGAGAAGAACTCTCTAATCTCTAATGTAGAAAGCATTACAAAAGAGTTTTACCACATGGTTGCATCATGAATAAGTTTAAAATTTAAATGATTCCAGGAATAAATTTGTAAGGGACAGTTTTTTTGTATTCTTCCCAATCTTTGCCATATTTGATCTGACACATATGGTCGTCTCTTGCACTGCGATGAATCAACAAAACACAAAAGTATATAGCATAAAAGTATGGAACAACAGATTGGAGTCCGCATAGCATACACCAGCTCAATCCCATGATCCAATCTCCAGTATAATTGATTTTACGAGCCATGCCCCAATATCCAGATGTCAGCAACTTTGTACCACGTTTGGTCTGCAGGAACTGCAAGTGTTTGACATCTTCTCCGTCTGGATTGCGTCTAAAGGCATCCTTTTGACTATTAGCTCCCCGAAAGATGCTATATCCGATACAGTTTGTAAGCACGATACCCATCAAAGCATAGATGCCAAGATTTGGATCATAGTCAACCAAATATCTAGCCTGCAACGAATATGTAAATGGAACCCATGCCATATCTCCAAATACAAGCATGAACCCAAACCCGTCCGTTGTAATATCCATAGTGGTCAAGATTGCCCTTTCTTGATAAAGGGCATCCCAGACATATAATCCCTGAAACACATTGACAAGAATCATACTGCCAGATACATATCCGAGCTTTTCCTTTTGCACAACTACAAATGCCATGTTCAAAACAGCCCATCCAATCAAACCTGGGCGTAATTCACAAAACTCTTTCCAATCAAAAGATCCCAATCGAGGATTCAACTCTCTTCCCATATAGAAGTCATAAATTGCAACTCCGCTGTCACCACCTTTTGCCAGAATATCACTCGAGAAACTCTTGATATAGAGATACACTGAAAGAATTGAACACCATGCGATAGCTGCAAGAGCTAAATCCCCGTAATAATCATAGAGTAGATGAAGAGGTGCAGCTGTAAACTGTATTCTTCCATCTTCCATGACGGGGAAACTGCATAGGACAATTAGAATTGTGATCCAGAAAGCCAAATGTCCATTGATGCGGTATGTCAATCGTCTTCCATTCGGAATTTCAGCTCCTTGAACTAACTCACAAGGCAGAAATCTTTCCAATATAACTTGGAATAGAAACCATGCTAATAATCCCATAAAACATTTCAAGAACGTTGGTAGATGATGCGAGTAGGAAGATGCATAAATGTCAGCTGGATCGAGTGAGATTTGGCCGATGGACGCAAAGTATGTAAGAGCCAAAATAAATGGTGGCAGCGCTATGATTGTGAGCAGGGCACCGATTGGGCCTCCAAACTCGTAGACAAAGGTCTCCTTCCGTTTGTAAGGGTTCGCAGCGTTTGAAGTCGTCATTGCTGTGACAATTGTGTGTATGTTTTGTGCTATTTTGTGGGGTTTGGGATAATGAATGATGAATGATGTTTGATGTTAAAAAATGTTGCTGTGATGATGATGTTGTGATGAGGAAGAAGTATTGAGAGAGAAGAGAGAAGTGAGAGAAGCTGTTAAGAGATCAATAACCTAATACTATAATTAAAAGGGAGTACCCTAATTATTCCACACATTGTCCTACATATGACGTCAGGATGACGACGTTGATCGGTGGGTGTTTATCCTTGTCAAATAATGATGATGATGATGATGATTCAACGGAAGCAAGAGAAAATTACAGCCACAAGATTCTTCTTGAAACTCCGAGAGAATCCGCATGTCAGGCCGAACTAACGATCGGAATAGAAGCTGTAAGTACAGTAGTTGTCCAGAACACGCATGAGCATCTACGAGCATTGTAACAAAATAATTGCTGCAACCCGAAGATTGCAATATATTCTATATTCAATTAATAAGAAAGGAAACAATGCCATTCATAGAAACAGAAACAGGACCTACACCGCAATTTTCGAGATGCAATAAATTTAAATCTTTGAAGCGACGATCTAGAATAGGATCTTTCTTCTCCTTTGGAACAACATGTACTACCTGCGCAGTCGTACTTCTCTGCCTTAGTGATATCCCATTTGCTGCATCATTCGTATCGCCCCAACGAAGGACATCTGGACAAAAATCAAAGGTGATAAATACTGCATGTACCACAAAGCAGAAATCAGGGACGATTATCCTTCACATGGCAAGGTTCATACAACTCTACACCGAAAAAGACACTGCGCAAGATGAATCATCTGAAAACTCAAGATGGCTATCCTGGATGACAGGAGGAACGCCTCGCGGTGTTGCAGATGTTAAAATGCGTGATCCAGTGGAACTCGGTGGATTGCCTCACTCTGATCGGTATGCTGCCAGGGATTGGCTACATAATACCATCAACCTTCCAAACTCAGCTATTTTAAGAGAAATTGCATTCCCAGTAACTTTCATGACAATATGGGGGACAATCATTGGGTACATTCACAAACATCTGATAAAAACTGGAAAATCTGAGATGGCAGCACTCATGACTTTGCCCCCAAATCCCCATGCTCTCATGGTCTCTGCATTGGGTCTTTTGCTAGTATTTAGAACCAACTCGGCTTATCAGAGGTTCGCAGAGGGAAGAAAAATCTGGGAAGAGATCCTGAGCGTTGCTAGAGATTTATCTAGGCTAGGAAAGCTCTATGAGCCCCAACTCGGGTCCGCCAAACTGAGGAGAGTGAACAAACTCATTGCTGCGTTCCCATACTTGTTGAGGTTTCGGATACGACCTAATTCCATTATGACAAAGATTGATGATCCTGATGTATACCGTGATCCAGAAAACTCATTGATTCTCTATCAAGATCATGGTACGTCGATACTTTTCTTGCTTATTATTATAGCATCTGTAGATTATGCATGGCGTATCTTTCGAAATCAAACTTAATTTTTTCTTTGCTCGCGTATCTGACATGCCTTTATAACTCACCCTTGCTCATTACCTCCAATACACG
>Ga0306864_1000509_pt1 | contig 17973 bp, 13 predicted proteins | sample AntRauTorckE5430_FD_190448 | JGI IMG/M metagenome (GOLD analysis project Ga0306864, IMG submission 190448) | Saline lake microbial communities from Rauer Islands, Antarctica - Metagenome Torckler E5 #430 (v2) (version 2) | ecosystem: Environmental > Aquatic > Non-marine Saline and Alkaline >...
AGTGTCAACATTGCATATAATTTGAAGAACTATGATTACTTTCTGGACCTTGACATGAACTTACGAGGAGATACTTCCACAATTTTCACGTCGGTACCACTTAATAAGGATGCCATGGATCTACGCACACTATGCTTCGTTTTAAAGTGTGCAAACTTTAATCCCAACTTCGACTGCATTCTTCTCTCTGTTCCTGAGTGTTTTAAAATTGTATGAGCAGATATATTTTATCCATAACAGAGCTGTTGTATTCACATTGTCCAGTGAGAACTGAGTTTCGTTTTGAGATGATGTTCTTGACAGTTCATTTCTGATCTAAAGGCCTTTCGATGTCTTCACAGAATTTCAAGCTACTTTAGCTAGCTAGCTAATAGAAAGAGCGATGGAAGATTTGAGTTTGTCATTGTAAAAAAGCGATAATACAAGGACATGAATGCTGTCGCAAATGAAACAGTTATATCTGGAATATCTTTATCTCCTTTTCCAGTATCTATCAATTTCAACTTTGAATTAGCTAGGACAAGGAGCATTTGAATACGCAATAATATGACAATTAAAAAAACTTTAGAACAAGGATAACCAAACAATTATTCTGGCATGAGAGTGATACTAAAAAGTCCAATTCTTCTCTGGAGGCACACCCGTACTTCCTGTGCAGCTGAACATCATGTTGCTTCCATCAAATGCATAAAGAAAGAATGATAGTGCCCAAAGAGAAAGAGGAAGACTCAAAGGAATGGAATAATCAGAGCATGGCACCGTTCAACCATTGAGTAGAGAAGATGTTCGACGTCAACATCAGCAAGTCTATGCAAACAAACTTTTCATGTCATCTGAAGTGAGCATTTTCAGAGATCCAGCATCTCTCCCAACTGTACCATCAAATACAAGCCTCTTCTTCTCTTGCAGCTGAAGAATTCTTTCTTCTACTGTATTCTCTGCAATAAAACGAACTGCACGAATAGGACGATACTGACCCAATCTATGTGTCCTATCAATGGCTTGTAATTCTGCTGCAGGATTCCACCATGGGTCCATTAGATATACGTAGTTCGCCACAGTAAGGTTCAACGCCACTCCGCCTGCTTTTAATGACTGTCTCGTCGGGATATAATTGTAAGTTTTTAGATCATGAGATGATGCTAAGTGAAAGCAGGGAATTTAAAGTTGTTGCAGTCTCACCATTAATAAAACACGGACGTTTGGATTCTCGCGGAAGTCCTTGAGAGTGGCATCTCTTGATTTCACGTCCATACCACCGTGTAGAGCTCTGGCACCGAGACCAATTTCGCTCAAGAAAGGATCACTGTGCAATCGCCATCGGATCAAGTCCAACATATTAACAAACTGTGCAGAAGAATGAATTAGCAGGGGCACTATCTATTAATAAAGAACTGAATACAATATATTGCACCTACCTGCGAGAACACAATTGCTTTTGAACCAGGACTGGTTTTACGCATTTGAATAAGCTCCTGTGTCAGGGCCTCTATCTTTGTGCTCGTTGCAAATTTTGTTAAGTCAATTCTTCGTAATATAGACCCTATAATATATAAAGGTAAGATCGCAAGCGATAACGTGAGTTGCATCTGCATCGATGGATATTGCAATCAGAATTTTCTTTCCAAACTTACCAGTTGGAACGTGGGGTAGATCCTTCAACGACGGGAGACCCACCGTGCTCACAGACTCTTTGACATCAACCCCGATAGATCCATCATCTACTGGATCAAGGATAACTTGGTTTAGGTCAATTGAGAAGGGGTTGCTGCAATGCGGGCATGGAGTAACAATATCACCCGCGACAGCTGTCTCCATGTATTCAAGGACGCAACTCTTACAAAATGCTGTTTCACAGCATGTGCTTACGATACGTTCCGTTGGTGGTTCGTCGCAAAGATGACAATCTACTCTTCCATTTGTGACAGCAGGTGTCGCACCCAAATTGTGCATTCCCTTTTTCGAATGAACAACAAGATATGGATGCGAAACGCTCTGTCTCATCTTCATAAGTAGGTCAAAAATGTGGGCATAGTTATTGAGCATGGTCCCACCTGCCACATAGTCGTTAAATTGACTTGTGGTTTGGGTGTAAAGCGCGTTGTAAAAGTCTTCTTCCACGGGATGGAGACGGACAGCTTTTATTGTAACAAGTCTTGGAGGTAGCTTCATATCTGCCGCTCGAGAATCTTTAGTTCGTCTCAAGAGGCACTTATCAAGCACTTCATTCTTTAAAACGAACATGGCTCGTCGACCATCGTGACTGTATCCATCGCGTTGTATTGGATTGAGAATATGTTTGTTAAAATGAGAATAGTGCTGGACACTGCCATGCCCACAATCCTTACAACGACCATGCATCATTCGATAGTGAATTTGGTTGCAGTTGCATTCTTTTGATTTGCACATATAGTGAGCCATGGGATTTAGTCGAAGAAAACGAATTAGTGAATAGAATTCTCCAACTCTATTTTGTAACGGGGTACCTGATAGAGCCCAACGATGAATACCAGTAAGAGCGAAAGCAGCATTAGAAGTTTGGCTGCTGCGAGACTTGATAAAATGAGCTTCATCAAGAACAACTCTCCACCAGCACATGGAATGTAGAATTGACATTCTGGCACCGGCCTACCGAACAATGAATAAAATTTTATCAGATTGATCATTTATTAGGATCACACCCTATCTTGTGTACATGGTGTACTTACCATTGCCTCTGCGACCAAGGCTTCCATGTCGATATCGTCCATAGGATCTGGGTCACTGTCACTGGAAGACCCGGAATCGTCGCTGTTATCGTTGGATCTCTTTTTGCCGTTCTTTGGAAAGCTTTTTTTGCTTTTGCTTTTGCCTTTGCTCTTGCCTTTTGCTGGAAATTCTTTCTTTTTTGGCTTCTTGCTACTCTTAGCAAGCTTCAACACTCGTTCTTGTTCTAACCTTGCCCTTTTCAAAACTACATTGTCTTCTTCAGAAGAGTCACTGCCACTATCTGATTGCATAGAATAGTCATCATCACTACCACTACTGTTGTTGCTCTTGGCTGAGGTAGTTTTCAACTTTGCACGAGCTTTAGTGGCGGCACCTCTCTGAGTCTTTCCACGCTTGACATTAAGTACTTCATCTGCAATAGAAAGATCACTTTCAGAGGCATAATCATCAAATGTTTTCAGCTTCACCACCTTTTTAACCTTTGTCAAGGGTTTCTTACTGCTTTCCTTTTTGCTTTTGCCATCGTTGGATCTACTACCTCTACTACTGCCACGGCGTCCGTTGCTATTATCTCTATCAGAGTTTCGAATTGTTCGGGCCTGTGCTTCTGTTCTTTGCGCTCCTTCTCCGCAGAAGTATTTCAAATGTACTCGAAGCTTATCGACCTATCCACATATGTCACAAGTTATAAACGCATGAGAAAGTGTCAAAGAATACATAATCATTGTTTATAAAAAATGAATGTGTGGAACGATCCACTCCTTTGCCATCAATATTTTAAGAAAGTTTAATAATTGCAACGACGCACCTTAAACTTTGATCCGCAGTTGGGACACTAAAAGTTAAACGAAATATGATTAGTCAGTAATGGCTATTTTTCCTTCCCTTACAGAAACAGTGCTTGCATGTACGCGTAGTCCTTACCTTCACTTTATTTGGGGAGATCATCTTTCGGCAATCAGCCTCGAGAACTTGATATGTTGTCAATACAATGTCATACTTTGTCAGCAATGCTCTCGGTGTAGTTTTTGCTCTATCAGGACCATGATATGTACAAATACTAAGAGCACCACTATCACAAAATTTCTCTATCTCACTCTTCCACTGCGAGAGAGCGATAACTGGACAAATCACCAATGTCCCAGCTCTGGCACCACCCTCAGGCTCGCCATTTCTGCCTGCCTTTGGCAGAATAGACTCATGAACATCATTCATTTTCATTTCATGTTTCCATTCCTGTAGAGACTTCGTCCATAACGCTTCTTCATCATCAATAGCCTTTTTCTCGGTATCATCCGTACATGCTGGATATTTTCCACCTGGCAATGCTCGTTGAAGCTTTGGTCTATTATCAAGTATAGTACAAATGGCCTGCACAGTTTTCCCCATCCCCATCTCATCTGCGAGAATCCCCCCTCTAACCTCCACATCTTTTTCTTGATTGTACATCCACGACACTCCTTCTCCCTGAAATGGCAGAAGATTCGCCACTAAACCCTTTGGGGTAGGTCTCAACTCACCTTCAAAATTCTTTTGCAACAATTCATCAGGCTCCAATTCCTCCTTTTCCTTCTGCATCTCCTCAAATGATTCATTTACACGTTTAGCCAAAATATTGTAATCGTCCTCCTTCAACAACTCATGTCCAGCGATGTCTTCCGCACAATGAGTATCCTCAGAGAAAACAATGCAATGCAAATGCTTAAAGATTTGATAACCTGGTTTACCACGAAATAACGGCCGGTGACCTACCCTCAATTCGTCTTTGCTGATTCTAATATCACATCTTTTACATGTAGCCCTCGATGACTTGGCGTATTCTATCATGTATGTGGCACCTTGATCCAATCCACCATTTCCATCTGGTTCGCCAGCTCTAGATTCTATCGCATCCATGGCTTCCGATTTGACCCCATCTTTCTTTTTGCTAGATTTGATATCCACATCTTCCAATTTGACCCTATCTTTCTTTTTGCTAGTTTTAATGATCATCTTTGCTGCCTTTGGTTGGGAACCACTTTCTTCCGTTAATGACTCGGCTGCTGCGGCCTTGACTTTCTTCGCAGACTTTTTCTTGACAGTTTTCTTCTTCTTGGATGGTTTCGGTGCCACAACTTCTTCTTCTGGATCAGGCTTCCTCGGCTCTGCATGAATGGGATTCTTTCTCTTTTTGGCATTTAGAGTTTTGTCCATTGTTGCAATCTTGCCTTCCCCTTCCGCAGTGGCAGCCGCTTGTTTGACATTGTCATTTCCCATGACTGCATCCGGATCAATCAATTCTTTCTGACGAATCACCATGGAAGCACCATTGCTATTTTTCTTGGTCGTTGAGTTCTGCACAATATCACCACCAGCAGTCATATGATTTGTTTGTGCGCGGGTACGCGTACTCCTCCGAAGCGATCTTTGTGCTCCTCCTTCCTCTTCACAACCAATTTCTTCCTGTGCAAGAATTCTGCAGACATCTTTGGACACAATTGCTTCCCGACCGTCGAAGTAACGAATTAACATTTCATCAGAATCCGCATTGGAATCAACATCGGCGTCATCGACATCTCTTTTTTTTTCTTCTTGCTGGTGCTGAGTGCTCGCTTGGTGCTTGTTGGAATTTGGGCCAAGAAGTGCGAGGATGGTTCCCGGTTTCTCGATATTAGTATCCCCCTCGCGAACCCAGACGGTGTCGCCTACTTCAGGATACAGTGACGCCATAATCGTCTCTTGGTTATGAAATGGGATGGGATGCGGAGATGAACTACTAATATTGATGATGATAGATGAATTTTGATTTGATGAACAATGAGTTGATTGATGATTTAACATAAACATCATTATTTTGTTTTGTGTTGTTGTTGTCGGGTAGGGATTATTTCATTTCTTCCGCGCCACGTAAGTAAAAGTAGGCAATAAAAGCTTGTTAAAGCAGGTTAAAGCACAAAATGCCATCCATCGCACAACTACAGGCAACAGACTGCCGACATAATACGCATAACATTTCAACATTTCTCATACCTACGACATACTACATACTACAACCAGATACAACCCACATTCCATATTCCATCTTCCATATTCCACAGCCAATATCCAATATTCCAATATTCCATACGATCGATATCATTGCACCTTATCAGAAATAAAATCAGAATTTCCAAGACAATCCGAGTAATGTCAACAACCGCATATCCACCAAAATACAATATTGCGATCATAGGCGGTGGGATCACAGGAGCTACTGCAGCTCAATCGCTTGCACAACATCCCAATGTCAACGTACACCTGTTCGACCAAGGGAGACGGGGAGTTGGTGGCCGCACAAGTTCCAGAACATCTACGGATGCTTCCATGCGATGGGATCATGGATGTCAATTCTTTCGAGCAGATACAGATCAGTTCAAGGAATTGGTGCAGCATTGGATGGCAAAGGATCTAATCCAGGAATGGGAGGGACGATTCATCTCATCTCCTCACAATAATGAAATTCATAGAGATTTCTTTGGATTGCCCTCTCTTCCACCATTTTACGTCGGCAAGGATGGAATGCAGAGCATATCCCAAGGTATATTGGAAGATATCATCACCGCGCGTGCATCTGATGATAAAGATCATATTCATAATCTTACTTTATTCACGGGGACACGCGTGGCGCACTTGGAACGAGATGAAGAGTCGAAACGATGGAAAATCTTTGGGACCACTGGAAATGCGGCCTTCCATGATACACCTGAAAAAGTTGTTCAACAATCCAATGGCAATAATAAGATTAAGACACCCCTTGGTTGTGCAGAAGGTTATGATGCCATCATTCTAACAGATGTCAGCAGCTCGTTCGGGAATTGGCATAGAGCATCAGCTGGCGTACCAGAGTCATTCGCTGCCAGGGTGAGGGAACGGGTAGGTTCACGTGTTCCACTCTTTACAGCTATGATTGCCTTTGATAAAGAGAGTGGAATTCCCTTTGATGCTGGAACATTTGACAATAGCGTCTTGTGGTTTGCCTCAAAATCAAATTCAAAGCCTGGAATGGATACAGCGGGAATGATGGAGTGCTGGACATTGGTATCTACTCCCGAATATGCCATGAAACAAATATCTGAGACGCCCATGCAAGATCCCAAAACTGGTGATTTCATCCCTCAATCCGAGGACTACTTGACAACGGTGCCAGGGCCTGATCTGATAAAGGCATTCTGCAAAGATCTGACTTCCAACAAGGGGATTCTTGGCGAAGGTGCTCTGTCTGACAATGACATACCGAACATTATTCAAGTAGACGCGCAGAGGTGGGGATCAGCAATGCCATGTCATCGTCACTTGGATGATACGTCCAAAACACGGAAGGTGCTATCTGGCGTCCCGTATGATTCCGGGAAATCTCCCTTGGCACCTACCAAGTTGGAAGCGTGCAGCCACGGCGATGACAAGTCATTTTTGATGGACGAAGAACTGATGATATTTCAAGCTGGTGACATGATGTCTACATATACGCCAGGATTTGAAAGTGCAGCTCTATCAGGATTAGATGCCGCAACATGCTTATGGAGAAAACTGTCGAATTAAAACATGTGCATTTTTACATTATTAGTATGCGAGCTAGCTAACTAGATAGATCGCAGAGCAAACTTCCTCGGTGTATCATATCTCATAGGTAGGACCGATTAAGATATGATACAAGATCAATCCAAGAATAGTAATGTTATCACATGCAGGGAGAACCTTCTACATTGCATTTCATAACTTGATGATGAAAATATCAATTGCCGTCTTCATTCTGACCCCAGGCAATGATTGCAATAATACTTATTGCTGCAGAATTGTTGTCTTCGTTTGACAATTCCTTTCAGTGCCATCTTGAGAATATTCACAACCCAGTTGTAGATGATCTCACGCATTTTCATGGCAAGGGCATCATTACTGCCTTTGACCTCATGCGTAATATTCCAATACGGTGGCAACTCACTATCCTTCCAACTAGGTTTTGGTACAACTGAGCAGATCAGAGATAAATATCCCCTTCACAATCGATTTTCTCTTCAATGCAATATATCTAATTCACTATTATACTAAATAGACAACAGAGTTAAACCTTGAGCAGATTAGATCTCGCTAAATTAGGTCGTAAAGTAATCTTCTTGAAGTGTCAATGAGCTAAATCCTGACCGCTCAGGACAAAAGACCATTCTTATTGAATCGATAAAAGGATCAGCAATCAGCAGCATAGCATAATGCGAGTATGCGAGCAGGATATTACATACGATACGTACCGGTAGAGAGGTATCGTACATGCTAGAGCATGCAAAACTATGCAACGTACTTATCCAGAGAGAGGGTTGGGCCCGCCCGGGGGGGGGGAAGAGCTAGTTTTCGTCGTCCCTACCCAATATGGATTAAAGTTTTTGAACCAAGGAACAACAAAGAAGAAAAAGAACCATCATCATTTTTACCTTTTCTCATCTCCGACCTGCAAGTAGCAAGTAGCAAGATACAAGACTACAACCAAAGACAACAGACAACAAGACAATCTCTTTCTCAATTACTTTTATACGTCCTTACAAGTTACTTACAGCAGTCCCACCATGACACAGGATACAACAGATAATAACGCGAGTCGAAAGAGGCCAGCTCTACATCATGATCATCACGATAATCACCATCACTCTGGGTCCCCCAATCATAACCATGCCGCCGAAACAACCGTCGCCACCGCCGCCGGCCATGAAGATCATGATGGAATCGATTTCCAAACAGATCATCACCACCATCATAATGTCAATGACCAATACGATCAACATCAACATCAGCATCAGCATCAACACCAGCATCACATGGATGACGATAGATCCCAACAATCTGAATCAAACGATCACCACTGCCTCGATGAAGAACCCAAAAATATTGATGCTGCTTTTTCAAGGAGCAATAGTTTCATCGCACTCCCGTCTGCAGTGCTTGAACACATTTTGATACATCTGCCATTTTCGTATATCGGGCTCCTGCCAATGCTGTGTAAGAGTCTTCATTCAGAGATCGGTACACAATCCCCTGCATTATGGAGAAATTTGATACTACGAGAAGGCTGGACAGAACCAACAAATGCGCAGGCAGACCCCACGACCCTCTACAAGTTTTTCTTCATTTCCCATGATCGTATCTGTCAACGAGTTGAGGCGTTGAAGATGGGAGTGACGAAGTTACTAAATCCTGACAATGATGTACAAGTTAGCAAAGGGATTGCATTGGGTGCTCTCGATGATTGTCAGGATGATCTAGATGACACTGAAATGCATGTATGGGATGATCACAGCGTACTCATTGTTTCACGGAATTGTGTGGCTCGCCTGCACCAAGTGTCTACGCAAACTTCATCAGATGATAAATGCCTCCGAGAGATTATGCAAGTTCGACTCGTACCCGTTCCTATCTCGGAGGAAATAGAGTGTACGTTGGCAAAGATGGCAATTAGCGATCGCTATATACTTTTCGCTTTTCTTATCGATGAATGTTATTTCATTCTGGCCTCAATCATGAAAGATGAGTTGCTATCAAACTCGACTGAAGACACAATAGAACGTGGCGATTGCCTAAAAAATCATGAGTTGTCGCTTATGGTGAAGGATTTGTATGATCGAAATCCGGATCACAACCATTTGAGGTTCCTATCCGACCTTTTAGAAAGACAAAACTTTGAGAATGAAATGGTATTCAATGTGATTGATTTGATAGAGGTTGGGCATGGCATATTTTGTGTTCTCGTCAAAATATATCATCGGTACTCTGAACGCGATGATTATGATGAAATCGGCGAAGCATTGCTGTCATTCTCTGCGTCAAATGGAGGGGAAAGGATCCTCGACTGCATTCAGCTACCGATGTCAGGGACGTTTGATAATATGATTATGGACTCACTTTATTATGGTATTATTGGCTCACTGTCGTCAAACATGGAGGGGACACATCGATCTAATCCTGTTGAGATTAGATGCAATTTATATTCCTATACCGATAGAACTGTGAAGATTATGGTTACCAATATGAATAGAAGTGGTGTCTTTCATCGAACGCGGTTTATGATCCTATACAGGAAACCCTCAGATGTGGTCTCATCGCATATGGCCTTTTCGCATACTTTGAGAACACCATCTAGGCTAGTTAGATACTCGAGAGGTAAAGGCGTCCTTGATGTGTATGATACGGAAGATGATTCACCTTCAGAGAACCTCCCTCTGAAAACAGTATTCAATACTTTGCTATCGATGAATCACTTGGGTAATGATTACGTCATGATGCTATGCCAGCGTGATGCCATCAGTGTACCAGCAGATGAGGACATAGATGATCAAAGGAATGTGTGTTGTCTCTACTTTATTGTGATCCATATACCGAGCATGGAAGAAATCTATGTTTCCAGGATAACCAGTATTGAAAAGGTAGACATGACGGTTGCAATTGGAAAAGATTGTACTATCGTTGCTGCTGTACAAGGAAAAGGCTGCTGTTTTAGTAGTCCTCACGTTTGAACATTGAAAGCTTTGGAGGAGCGTAAAACAGAATATTTGGTGCACGCGGCAGATTCCATGTTGAATGGGCGAGCACAAAATTTGCCTACCCACTGCCCATCCTAATTATTTTGAGGAGAATAGAATTCATCTCTGGATCCTTATCCACCCTTCTGGATGGTCTTGTATTTATGAAGTCTTGAGTTCAGTGCTATATTCGTAGCAGCAATCTTATGGTGGAAAATAGTAGCTATCCTTGCTGGGTTAGCTATGCCAGTGATGATTCAACATGGAGACATGGGTTTGTTTAAGCGATAGATGACATTTCCGGTGTAATCATTCATTACTGGCTGTGTTTGCGATCACCATTATAAATATACTATTTAAAACTTCTAAATTTTCAGATCCTGGAGTTCAAGAATTCTCAATTTTAATTTGGAATAATCTTCCAATCAATATTATCTGTATCGCATAGTTGAGACCTGTTGAGACGTCTCATCAGTCTCTATGCTGATAGATATCATTGCTGGATGATTTCACTTGTACCATGATGCAACACTTTTTGTCTTTGAATGCATACAACATGGATGCCAAGACTATCCTGAGAATCTTGTGTTCGCACAACGTTGCTGCCTCAGAATGCTCTGTTTACGCCGCTTCAATACAAGGTCTACCTATTTGACTCAATCTCAGTAATCGTTGTTACTCTCGCACTTTCTCTGAATAAAATGAGCGAACATTTGTAATTCTGAGAGAGAGAGAGAGCTATCTTGTATCAGTTTCATTTTTTGATACATCCAAATCAGGGGCATGTGCGCTGTAGTCGCCATGTTTATCACATTCAAGCTCAGGCTCTTTCAAGTCATCCCTTAGCTCAATCATTCTTTTTCTCATGTCTTTCACAATCTCGACATTCGCTGGATCATCCTTCACATCATTCAGCTCTAATGGATCATTCTCCAAATCAAACAATTGTTCATGATTCTTTGCATACCAATCAATATACTTCCACTTCTTTCTCACCAAAGCATTGCTCGATGGAATATAGTTCTCATCCATGAATGTAAATTCGTAAAAGAACTCGTCGCGCCATGGTTTCCTCACCAGCACAGGCTTCCCATCCTCGACCTTTGGCAGATACAAATCTGATATATCCCTTCCCTGCATCAACTCATCAGGCTTCAAACCAGCAGCGCCAAGAATTGTCTCTGCAAGATCTACATTCAATGTAAACGAGTCGTCTACAAACCCTCTTTTCTCTTTCGGCATTCTTGGATCATACACGATCAGTGGTACTCTTATTGACTCCTGATAGGGATACCATTTCCCGGCTAATCCGTGGGCTCCATGAAACATACCATTGTCTGTGGTGAATATAATCATGGTATTGTTGTACACACCCTGCTTCTTGAGCTCGTCCACGATCTCTTTACATGCTTGATCTACCTGAGTAATGAGCGCATATATGTTTTTCATTGCTTCTTGATAATGGAATGGCGTCGAGTATCGGAACCGCCACCTAGCCGCAGCAGCACTTCTATCCCGTTGAAGAAATTCTGGTAACAATTTGAAAGCCTTGGAATGGTTAAACGGTTCTGGTATAGTCATATTATTATAAATTGCTCTGCTTTCATTCTTTGGTGTCCATTGCCCTCCCTGTTCACATCGATTGGATAATGATGAGTTAAAAGAGGAAGCTTTCAGCTAGTAAAATGCATTCCATCAAATTGTTGGTTGAAATACTTACTGGTACATTCGAATTTGAGACGGGTTTTGGAGGATAGAAGGCAACTGTAACTGCAAATGGCTTGTCCTTTGGTCTTTCGTTAAGGAAACGAATGGTTTCGTTCCTCGCATGATCTTCGGCAGCAATATCTTTACCTTGTTTCCTGAACCAATGCTTTCCTTCAAAATAACTAGACCAGTCAAATCTGTTATCATTATTACTGTGATATTGCCACTTTCCAACATGTCCAACATGATATCCAGCATTTCTTTGCAGTAGCGCGGGCCAGGTATGATTCCAATGTTTGCCTTTTGCAAAATGAGGGCATTTCAATTTGTACGATTGATGGCGACTTGCCCATTGTCCTGAAAATAAGGTAGCTCTAGATTGCCAACATATGGAAGTTGTGACAGCATTTTGACGGAAGCGTATCCCTTCTTGTGCCAGAGTATCTAGAAAAGGTGTTTGAATGATGGGATTCTCTGCACCAATTGAATTATGTCGCCAGTCATCAGGGAATAGAAGCACAACATTCATTTTCGGCCCATCCTGAGTAGATTCATTTATTGCATCGGATGTGGTTTTCTTCGTGAGAACATCTTCAGGAGTGGTGCTGGTATATGTTGATTGGTCAGGCTTAATAACACCGTCAATGCCACTTTCAACTACATCGTCATCATCCTTATTTCCATCTGCTTCACTTAAATCACTCCTGCCTGTAGCAGCCACGTATTCTTTGTCGATAATGACATCATCTTCTCCATTAAATAACAAATCATTGGCCATCGTCTGCAAATAATCATTGTACTGTACCATACTTTTACTCGAAAACAGAACACTAGAAAAAGACATGAGACCGCAAAGAACAAAAACAAAGGCAATACGCCCCCCTAACCTATTGGACGCTGAGGATCGGCGTTGCCTTGAATTCTCCATACTGTAACGCTGCTTTGAAGGGACTCTATGGTAGGTAGGTGCCAAAATGATTGAAGACTGGTACCGGATTTGTGTTTGTGCAATGCAATGCAGACTGCAAACGTCATAATATTATATAAATGACATGGTGTGGCTCTTCATAACGGTAATACGTAATACTGTTTTTTAACGGAGTTTCCAACAATACATTTTATGTTTAACCTGTTTTAACGGTTTTCATAATTTAGTCCGCGAAACTCTCCTCATCTTTTGCAACAATACATTTTATGTTTAACCTGTTTTAACGGTTTTCATAATTTAGTCCGCGAAACTCTCCTCATCTTTTGCAACAAAAGAAAACTCCTCTCTGATTTGTGTATAAGTTTCGGAGAAGAGACAAGGAAAACACAACAGCAACAACACAGCAGAAATAATGACAACCCTTTACTTTGAAGAAGTTATAGACGAAGAGGCAGAAATTGAACACAAAGATACAGCTGAAGCTATTTGCTCGTCATTCAGAGTCAAGCAACTCCCACTTTGTCCCCACCCCATTGGAGGAGGGGCTTCTCTAACGTTAATTGACAATAAAGCTTACATCTTTGGCGGCTGCTCAAGAGAAGGTGTGCCTTCAAATTCTTTTTCTTACTTTGATTTCGGTGAGTTCTTGTTTTGTCCCCATCCCTTTTCGCTTCAACTTGTTTAAATTGAAATCCACACTGATGACACTTTACTTTCAAACCAAAACTACATTCATTAGATTCAAACGATTGGGTTTGTCATCCAGCATGCCACGGAAATGGACCTTCTCCGAGATTTGGGCATTCGGCAGTTGCATTCGATTCTAAACTCTACATTTTCGGAGGTCAAGGTTTTTCAATTTCATCTGATAGTACAATTGCAACCAACAACGCCGACAGTTTAGAATCATTTTCTTCCCTTCATTATTTAGATCTAGAGACCATGGAATGGTGTCAAGTTCAACGTAGTAGTTCAACTCGTGAGCAATGGCCAAAAGACAGAAACTCTCAAGGATCTGTCTTGGTTGGATCGAATTGGGTTTTCTTTGGTGGAGCAAATGAATACGAAGGTCCAATGGATGACTTTTGGCTGTTTGATTTGGAGAAAATGGTATGGCATGATATCAAGGCCAACGGGGACGACAATCCATGCGCAAGGGAAATGCATACCTTATGTTGTGATGCAGAAAACAAATGCGTGTATTTACTTGGTGGGAGAAGACATGATGGGGAAGTTTGTCAAGATTTTTGGATCTTTGATTTTGCTACATATTCATGGACAGAATTGGATGCGCAGCCACCCTCACCAAGGTGTGCACATACAGCTATATTCAACACGACGTCAAGGTCTATTGATGTGATTGGGGGATGGGATGGTAAAGGGGTTATCTTTGACGATTGCATTTCATACAATATAGGGTCTGGAGATTGGACAACTACAAGTATTGGCGAGGCAGAGGAACAAGCAGAGTTTTCTCCAAGGTTTGCACATTGTTCCTGCCTCCTTTCTACAGGACAAACATTGATTGCAGGCGGAGTCAATGTCGCCAGTGACTTTTCACATGTTTGCATCATTGAAAGAAATTGACGTATTGGGCCACTAGGCGTATGACTTTGAAGGACACCACGCGTGCAGTTAAAAGGCTGTCCTTGTTCATAAATAAAGATTATAGGTTGTGCACTATAGCATAATTATAGAAGTACCAGTGATAATGCACAAGTTGTTTATTCTTTCGTGGATTCATGATTTTATTCTCCCCATGGATCATTGTCTGCGGCAGATTGACTTGCCATAAACGCCTTAAACGATATGTTCGGTGGACTTTCGGTCTCATTCCTTGTTTCCTCATCAACATCATGCGTTCTAATTCCAAGTTCAGTCACTCCCTTCTGCATTTTTGATCCGGAAGAAGAAGCTTCTTTGTTAGCCTTCACGGCAGAATAAATAGAAGATAAATCATCCTCTACTGCATCGTCCAACTTACCATTGCCATTCATCTGCTGAACTCCAATCTTTGATTGGTCAATTTCAGAAACCTTGACCCTGTTCGCTATTCTCGCTAGTTTCATGGCTTGCAATTCCTCCTCTCTTGTAGATCTCGAATTTTCCTTTTGAATCGTTTGATATCCGTCAAAGGTTTTCTCGTCGTAATCGTTATTGCTATCATTTTGGAAGTCTTCCTTTCCAGCTTCAGTCTCAGTCTCAGAAACTGCATTTGATTTTGGTTGCTGCACAGGTTCATCTTTACGATTCTGATTGAGGAATGTTTCAGGCGATGTGTATGGAGGAATCTCGGTACCCTTCCGTGTTTCCTTATCAACGTGATAAATTCGGAATCCCGGATCAGGTCTTGTGTCATTCTCTGAAGTAGACATTTCCAAGTTCTCAGCGGCTTCAGCTTTGTTTTTGCGAATATTATCGTAGACAGAATCCAAGTCGTTAACCTTGTTAGAATGTGTTACATCTTCCGCTTCACCTGCTGATGCAATTCCGATGGTAAGTGCATCTGGAGTTCCATCAAATGGGAGAGTGCTGGCGGTAGAATCTTCATTGTCGTCGATAGCTCTATCAATTTCCTCCTTTCGGGTCTTTGGTTTCTCTACCTTAGATTCATAAGAAAACGCTGATGCATCAGTAACTCCAAGCCTCGCAGCCTTTTCAAATGCATCATCCTCGTCCCCAGACCCTCCACTATCCTGAAAGAGCGAATCCCTATCCTTCTGGCGCTCTTGTTTTGCAGCACCAGCGCCAGAATAAAACCCAAGTTCTGTTCCGACTGCTGCCGCAACACCCATTCCAGATGATCTCTTATGTACTGGATGCATAGAAGCTGCATAACGAGTATTTGCAGCCAATTTCTGCCCACCGCCAGCTTCGGTGAATCTGTCCCATTTGAATGCTTCTAGAAATGTTTCGTCTAACTCTTCTTCCAAAGCAGCACCATTATTAATAACCAAATCTCCAATCAATTGACCTGTCTTTGGAGCTAGAAGAACGCCATTTCTCCAGTACCCACCAGCAATGAAAAGATTGTCCCAACTCGTTCTACCAAGAATTGGTCCCTTATCTGGTGTTGTAGGTCTTAATCCTGCCCATGTCTCCTCAATAGGAAGGTCCGCTAACCCAGGAACCAATTGTAACGCATTCGCCATACAGTGCATCATTCCCGCAGGTGTAACATTTGGATCAAAACTTCCCACTTCCACAGTTGCCCCAACGACTATTCTACCATCTGCTTTTGGTACAATGTAAGTATCCTGTGCAAACAGAACACGACTCAATACTGGTTCTGTATCGCTTGGCATCCGCAATGAAAATGACTGTCCTTTGTGAGGAGTAATTGGTACAGGCAACAAATTTCTCATCCATGAACCGTTTGCAACAACGACAGAGTTTGCCAAAAGCATGCGACCATCATCAAGCTTGATGCCTTTACATTTTCCGCCTTCATCACCACCATCAACAGTGTCAGTTCAAATTTCGTCAGTATAAATCCATATTTTGAATTGAAAAAAAGTAAATACAAGGCGCATAGGAACTCACCAGAAAGTTCGAGCGAGCTGACAGCGCAGTTATCTCCCCACATGAATTGAATTCCACGATCTACACATGCAGCCCTCAAAGCACAGGTAAGTCTCCTTGCATCAACACTTGCATCCTCTGGGAACCACCAACCCCCAATCACATCAGGATGCAAAGCAGGTTCCATTTCATGCACCTGAATATCATCTAACCACTTTGCCGTTGCCGCACCATTAACCTGTGCAGGTGGGCTCCATGTAGCGACCGAATCACCAGCAAATGCAGGAGCAAGAAATCCTCCAGTAGCAGCATAACCCACTTCCCATGGTTCGAGATTACATCCGTCAACATTTTTCTCCCACAAATACTTCTTTGCATCTTCACCACAATTGGCAGTAATACTTTCAATAATCTGCACAAATTCTGTGTACATGTCTCTACTCTCCATGCATAAATCCAGTAATGGACCGGAGGGCAATCTTTCACTCTGCGGGGCGAGCATACCGGCTGCTGCAAATGATCCAGCTGTAGTTTTCTCCATCTGCTGAAATGGATCTTCTTTTTCAATAATTGTCACTTGACGATTTGAGTTGAGACTAATGTGCAGAGCTGCAGATATCCCAGCTAGTCCTGCACCAATGATAACTATATCTTTAGGAATTGTGTTGACTGGATTAGGCTTGGACCTTCGCGTATTTGATGATTTTTTTTCTTTTGCCTTTGCTGCTCCCTGCTGCAGCTGAATTTGAGAAGAAGTCGCGGCAGGACCATCCACTCGAAAGTTAGTCGAACCATTCAAAGAGAGCCCACCCGACAGGTCTTCGTTGAAGCCTCCAGGGGTAGATCCAAGTCGCTTCTGTTGATTCCTGGATGCCAAACTTGTGAATCCGATGGTTTCACATGCAGTTGTTACGAGGAGAAAACATATTTGGAACTTCATGTTTGTTTATTTTGGAATGAACTGGGATTTGTTAGAGACTATGTTCCTGTTGAGCTTTCAAGTTGTGGAACCAAAGCCTAGATGGTTGCAATGTTATTGTAATGGATAGCCACTATAATGCACAAAGCGGAGATATGAGTAGTACCAGGGAAGGATCGTATTGTAGAAGAAGATAAAAGATGCTTCTTCACCTTTCTTCACGATGATCGATGATGGATGGTGGAAATGTAAAGGATATTTTTAGTTTTTAGTGACACATCTGGGAATAATAATCCCTAACTTATAGGTGTTATTGCACATCATGAGGTCTACGAGTACTCAGGAGTACTTATCACAACTGCAAGCAAGCGACCAGAAGCATAAGCGACCCCTACTTATGTACGAAGAATCATCATCTGCAATAGCAAATTTGCACTTCGCAGTCCTGTTGGTACCAGTATGTTGGTGTTACATAGAGGTCAATAAACACAAAATCTTTTTCGTTACCCTTCTGTGAAGAAGAAGTAGAATCGTTACATGACTACTGGCGTTCAAAATAGGTCGCGGGTCAAAATAGGTCGCGGCCAGTTTTGTTAGCACTTTTTAACGCACACGTAGAAAAAGTGTGTAAAAATCATCTACTTGCTAAACACTGAAAGGTGCATTGC
>Ga0306864_1000510_pt1 | contig 17907 bp, 16 predicted proteins | sample AntRauTorckE5430_FD_190448 | JGI IMG/M metagenome (GOLD analysis project Ga0306864, IMG submission 190448) | Saline lake microbial communities from Rauer Islands, Antarctica - Metagenome Torckler E5 #430 (v2) (version 2) | ecosystem: Environmental > Aquatic > Non-marine Saline and Alkaline >...
ATTCAAAATAATCTCGTTGAAATTGACTATTAAGATACTGAAAATCAATAACTTAAACAAGTTTAAGAGGTTGATTTTCAACTAATTAAACTTGTTTTTTATCTTTATTTCAAACCTTGATTCGCATAGGTATTAATTTTTAAGCCTAAATAGGTAAAATGGGGATTTTCAAATTGATAACCAACGTGTGTTTGTTAACCCGTTGATCTTATAATCCAAAGGGATTGTAAAATCCACTTGGAAGCTATTAATTATCTCCAAGATTTCACCGTTTATTAAAACCTGTTTTTGATGTTAAGTCTGTTTAGACATTAAAAAATCACTAATTTTATACTATTGACAAATGGTGATAACACAACTTATTTTGTTTTACATACAGTTGTAGTACATCTTGCAGAATATCTTAAAAGTAACATAATGAAAAATTCAATTTTTGCCTTCTGTCTAATTTTAATATCACTCCTATCTTGCAGCGAATCTGATGATAATCCCTATGAAAATTCAGTTTGTGATCAAATTACTACAGTTGATAACAGCCGTTATAAAAACAATCAGTCCGAAGGATTTTTAATTCGGAGTGCACAAATAATTGGGGATTGCTTGGAAGTTGAAATTGAATCGGGAGGTTGTAGTGGTAATACCTGGAAAGTTGAATTAATTGATGCAGGGAGAATAGCGGAGTCAAACCCAGAACAAAGAGATTTAAAAGCAGTATTGGAAAATGAGGAAGTATGCAATGCAATTGTTTTTAAAACCTACACTTTTGATTTAAGACCCGTTCGGACAACAAATAATATTGTTCTATTGAATTTGGATTTGTGGGATGAACAAATACGCTATGAATATTAAAACAATGCTTAAATCAGTCTAAAATCAAAACTTAATGCTCGCCCACCTCGATAGTTGTGAGGCGGATAATCTAGCTTACCCGATCGGACTGTTTTTATGTGAGACGTTGTAGCACATTCCTCTTTTTTCCAAAAAAATAATTACTTTAAGGTAGCGTTTGTATCTTACTGGCTAGCCCATTGCAAGACCGATTTTTAATTGATGCCTTCAAAGTTCGTACGCAATTCTGATTGGAATGTAGAAAGTCTTTAATTTACATATCAAAGGCTTGTGATAATTACACTGATGAATCCTTTATGGATATCTCGTTCAAAATATTATCTTAATTTCAATATACATTCTCTTTGGGTTTTTTATTAATCTAAAACCAAAAACAATGGCAAAGAGAAAATTAACAATGGAAATCATCAATCCTAATGCAGCTGGAATTGATATTGGAAGTCGCTCACAGTTAAATGATGATAATGGAGATAACTCTGGACACGCAAGAGTATACCAAAACCAAGGTGGTATCTGGGTAGAATAGGAGATGATATCGATGGTGAAATTTCTTTAATTCAGTAAGTTTAAGTACTGATGGATCTGTAGTTGCAATTGGGGCTTCTTTTAATGATGAAAATGGAGAGGACTCCAGTCATGTTAGAGTTTTTAAAAATCCCATACTCTCAGTTGTAGATATTAAAAGTATAAGTATTTCAATATATCCAAATCCAACTGATGGAATAGTATATATAGAAGCAAAAAACAACATTACAAAAATTAAAATCTACAACTCTAGAGGTCAATTGATAAAAGTATTTAATAGTACTACTTCCCTTAATATATTGGATATCTCATCATTTAATTCAGGTATCTATTTTATGAAAATTTACAATTATTTTAATGACATCTATTATTCAAAGATTGTTAAAAAATAACAGTTTTTCTTGATTTAAATCATTCACTCATCAGAAACAGTTGCACCACAAAGAACTGAGGTAAAAAACAATTCTTTTAATTTTTAAACACTAGTAGTCTAAGCTCATGGATTTATAAAACTGATTCTTTGAGCTTTTTTGTTGTGTTTTTCTTCTAATACCAAATTAGACCTATAATGACGCAATAAATCCTTTCTTTTTCGCTTGCTTTTCATCAAAAATAATTACCGTAGCTAAGGCTATGCTAGTTATTTTTGATTTCAATCAATCAAAAAATAATTCAATTTATTCATACGGCATTATAAATATAATTTGGTATAACCTATCTAAGTAAAATGAAAATCTATAAATTAAGAATTCAGCCATCTGTTTTATAAATTAAACGTCTCTCCCTAACACGTGTCTTGATATTCAGTTAAATAATAACAACTCTTTAGTAATAAGTCAGTTAATTAATACCTTTACAACAAATATTGGATTAGAAACGGGATATGCAGAATTATCAAATAATAGAAAAAAAGTTAGAGCGGTTTATAAAAAAGTTCTATAGCAATCTTTTAATAAGAGGGGCTTTGCTTTTTATTGGTATAAGTCTCTTGTTGTTTATTTTTATGTCTGCCTTGGAGTATTTCTTATGGTTTAGCTCTGGCCTTAGAACTTTTTTGTTTTGGACTGTCATCTCCATAGAATTGCTCCTGCTTTTCAAATTGATTTTAGTTCCCGCGGGTCAGCTTTTCAAAATCTCTAAGGGCATCGAGTATGCAGAAGCTTCAGATTATATCGGCACTCATTTTCCTGAAGTCAGCGATAAGCTAAAAAATATCTTACAGCTTAAAGCTCAGGGTGGCCAAAACGAGCTTTTACTCGCGAGTATCGAACAGAAATCCAAAGACTTAAAATCTGTGCCTTTTCAAGTGGCAATAGATTTTACGCAAAACCTAAAATATTTGCGGCTTTTGGCCATTCCTGTTCTCATCCTCTTAGCGATATGGATCTCTGGCTTGGGAGATTCCTTTTCCTCTAGCTACAAGCGCCTCGTCAATTACGATATTGCTTATGAGCCACCAGCTCCGTTTCAGTTTACTGTTCTCAATCCATCGCTTCAGGTTGCCAAGGGAAAGTCCTTCCGACTTAACGTAAAAACCCTGGGAAGTATAAACCCTGAAGAAGTACAGATAGAACTAGAAGGGGAAGCCTATACTCTTACAGAAGAAAATGGTGTTTTTTATTATACCTTCAACTCAGTACAGGATTCTAAAAGCTTTCAACTCAAAGCCAACACAGTCGTTTCTAAGGTTTATGAATTATCAGCTTTGGATATCCCTATTCTAAAGGATATGGAAATGAGGCTAAATTTCCCTGCTTATACGGATCAGGCTTCCAAGACAATCTCTGGAACTGGAAATGCTTCTGTACCAGAAGGGACCGAAATTGAATGGATTATTTCAACCGAAACCACAGATCAAGTAGTGTTTAATTCAAGAGAAAAACAGATCAAATTTGAGTCTTCCAATTCTGAATTCAGTTTGACACAAATTCAGAAGACATCAGTTGACTATTCTATATCTACCTCCAATTCTAATTTTAAAAACTACGATCTTCTCAATTACCGTATAGAGGTCATCAAAGATGAGTTCCCAAAGGTAATTTTACAGCGAAAAAAAGACAGTTTACTCGTAGAGCAGTCTTATTTCTTCGGTAAGATTACTGACGATTATAGGCTGACTGAGCTTCAGTTGGTCTATTATCACACTGATAATAATGATATTACAACCAAAAAGGAGATAGAAATTTCTAAAAGTAATTATGCTGAATTTTCTTATGCATTTCCAAATGAAGATCTAGATCTCATGGCGGGGATTGACTATTCATACTATTTTGAGGTGTACGATAATGATAAGGTGAATGGTAGAAAATCGTCCAAGTCTGAAGTATTTTCTTACCGCCAAAAAACAGAACTTGAAGAATCTACTGAAAATCTAAAGCGACAGAATACGTCTGTTGAAAAATTATCTGAGGAGTTAAAACAGCAAAAAGAAAGCAACGCAACTCTCCGTGAACTTCAAAATAAACAGAGTAAAGAAAAAAATCTGGATTATACAGAAAAGCAAAAGCTAGAAAATTTCATAAAGCGCCAAAAGCAGCGAATGGAAATGATGAAGAATTATAGCGAGCGCTTAAAGGAAGATTTTAAAAAATTAAATCCTGAGGAACAAGATAAAGCGAAAGAAAACTTAGAAGAGCGACTAGAGAACAACCAAAAACAAATTGAAAAAAACCAAGAGCTCTTAAAGGAATTAGAGGAATTACAAGACAGAATCGATCGAGAAGAACTAAATCAAAAACTGGAAAATTTTGACAAGGAATCTAAAAAACAGGAGAAAAATTTGGAGCAACTTCTGGAATTGACCAAGCGGTTTTATATTGAAAAGAAAACTGAAAAGCTAGCAGAAGAACTTAAGAATTTGGCCAAAGAACAAGAGAACCTCTCTGAAGCAGAAGAAAACACCTCTGAAGAACAGGAAAAACTCAATGAAAAATTTGACGAACTGAAAGAGGACTTAAAGGAATTGGAGGAGAAAAATGAAGATCTGAAAGCTCCTATGGATATAGGGAGTGATAAAGCTCTAGAGGAAGAAATTGACCAAGACCAAGAGGACGCTAAAGAAGAGCTAGAAAGTAGCGAAGAAAATAGTGAAGACTCCAAAGAAAGCTCTTCACAGAAAGAGAAAGCCCAAGATAAGCAGAAGAAAGCCTCTGAAAAGATGAAGTCTCTCTCTGAAAAGATGCAACAATCTATGATGTCCTCAAGTATGGAACAAGCTGCTGAGGATGCAGATATGTTGAGACAAATTTTAAACAATTTGATTCTTTTTTCTCAAGAACAAGAGGGACTTATGGAAGACTTTAAAAGTATGTCTAATTCCAATCCTGCTTATGCCTCCAAGCTTAAACGACAAGCAGAGCTTAGAGAAAACTTCAAGCACGCAGATGATAGCTTATATGCCTTAGCAATGCGGACACCTATGATTACTGAAGAGGTGAACAACAAAATATCTGACATCAATTTCAATATTGAAAAGTCTTTAGAACGCTTGGCAGAAAATGAAGTGAGAATGGGAACGAGTAGTCAGCAGTATACCATGATGTTTGCTAATGAATTGTCCAGTATGCTAGACAATGCTTTAGATCAAATGAAAAACCAGATGAAAGGATCTGGAAATCCCAAACCAAGTGGCAGCAAACCTGGGGAGCAATTGTCCGATATTATCAAGTCTCATGAGGAGCTTCAAAAGCAAATGCAAAAAGGTGGATCCAAAGGTCAAGGAGAATCCTCAAAACCTGAAGAGGGTGGAGAGAAAGAAGGAAAAGAAGGGAAAAGTGGAGAAGACTCTGAAGGTGGTGAAGAAGGTGACGGGGGAAAAGGGGAGAAAGGAAAAAACAAAGATGGAGAAGGAGGAGACGGTAAAAAGAAAGGATCTCAACAAGGAGATGAACAGATGAGCGGAGACGTATATCAGATTTATAAACAACAACAAGACTTAAGAAATCAGCTCGAAAATGAAATTGAACGTTTAGGTCTGAAGGGGAATACCAATGAACTTACAAAAAGTCTAGATCGTTTGGAACAGGAGCTTTTAATGAAGGGTTTTAGCAATGATTTATTACAGCAAATGGACGCGGTAAAACACCAGCTCCTAAAATTGAAAAAAGCGGCAAACCAACAAGGTCAAGATGAGGAACGCCAAGCTAAAACCAACAAAAAAGAGTTTAATTCGAACTCTGAACCTTGGGTGGAGAAAGCCAAAGAATATTTTAACACAACCGAGATTTTAAATAGACAACAATTACCTTTGCAATCTCAATACAAGAAATTGATTAATATTTATTTTGATGGCAGATCTAATTAACTTTTATAGCACAACAAATTTCGATCTCTCTAATCCAGAAGAGTATCGGTTATGGATGGTGTCGGTTATTGAAAGTGAGCAAAAAAACCTTGGGGAATTAACCTATGTGTTTTGTTCTGATGAGTATCTATTGGATATCAATCAATCTTATCTCCAACATGATACATTAACGGACATTATCACCTTCGATTATACAGATGGAGATTCTATCTCGGCTGAGATTTATATCAGCATCGAAAGAGTAAAGGAAAATGCCAAAGAATATAGTGTAGATTTTGAGAAGGAACTAAAGAGAGTCATGGCTCACGGTGTTTTACACTGTTGCGGTTATAAAGACCTAACCGAAAAAGAAAAGGATCTCATGAGATCTAAAGAGAATTTAAAAATAGAATTGTTCCACGTGAAACAAAAATAAAAATTATGTTTAAAGATACGTACGATGTTATTGTAGTAGGAGCTGGTCACGCAGGAAGTGAAGCAGCAGCAGCAGCGGCAAATATGGGGAGTAGCACATTGCTTATAACCATGAATTTACAGAACATCGCCCAGATGTCCTGTAACCCTGCTATGGGTGGAATTGCTAAAGGACAAATCTTAAGAGAAATAGATGCCTTAGGCGGATACAGCGGGATTGTTTCGGACACAAGTGCAATTCAATTTAAGATGTTGAATAAATCTAAAGGACCTGCGATGTGGAGTCCAAGAGTTCAGAGTGACCGTATGTTGTTTTCTCAACACTGGAGAGAGAAACTAGAACAAACTCAGAACTTAGATTTTTATCAAGAAATGGTTTCTGGACTTATCGTGGAGAAGCAAAAAGTAGTTGGTGTAAAGACATCTCTCGGATTAGAGATTAAAGCTAAAACCGTCATATTAACCAATGGTACCTTCTTAAATGGGTTAATACATATCGGTGATAAAAACTTTGGTGGTGGAAGAGCAGGTGAAAGAGCTTCCACAGGAATGACCGCTGAACTTACTGAGTTGGGTTTTGAAGCTGGGCGAATGAAAACAGGAACTCCTCCAAGAGTAGATGGAAGATCCCTAGACTTTTCTAAAATGGAAGAACAGCCAGGGGACGTAAACCCTTGGAAGTTTTCTTATTCTAGTGAAACCAAACCCCTTGAAAAGCAAAGGAGCTGTTGGATGGCATATACCTCACCAGAGGTACACGATTTACTGAGAGAAGGCTTTGATAGGTCTCCGATGTTTAATGGAGCCATACAAAGTTCTGGTCCACGATACTGCCCAAGTATTGAAGATAAAATACACAAATTCGCAGACAAAGAGAGACATCAAATGTTTGTGGAACCTGAAGGATGGAATACCGTGGAGTATTACGTCAATGGGTTTTCTACCTCCTTGCCAGAAGACATACAGTATAATGCCTTAAGACTAGTATCAGGTTTTGAAAAGGTAAAATTCTTTAGACCAGGTTATGCGATAGAATATGATTATTTCCCACCAACACAATTAAGGCACACCTTAGAAACAAAACTTATAGACGGTTTATATTTTGCAGGACAAATTAATGGGACAACAGGTTACGAAGAAGCAGCGTCTCAAGGCTTAATGGCTGGTATGAATGCAGCACTTAAAGTACAAGAGAAAGAAGATTTTATACTCACAAGAAGTGAAGCTTACATCGGCGTATTAATTGATGACCTTATCACCAAGGGAACCGAAGAGCCGTATAGAATGTTTACATCAAGAGCAGAATACAGAACACTATTGCGACAGGATAATGCCGACTTTAGATTAACTGGAAGATCCTTTGGAGTAGGTTTGGCTTCTTCAGAACGGATGAAAGTGATGGAGGAAAAGAAGAAAAAATCTGAGACTTTTGTAGAATTTTTCAAAAACCAAAGTGTCACTACAGATGAAATTAATCCGATTCTAGAAAGTAAAAAATCCTCTAAAGTCGATCAACAAGGAAAACTGTTTAAAATATTGGCTAGGCCCAACATCGTGATGGACGATATGCAAAAAATAGAAAGCGTAAGAAAACATATTACGGAAAACAACTTGGGTAATGAGGTTCTTGAACAAGTAGAAGTACAAGTAAAATATGCTGGATATATCGAAAAAGAAAAACTGAATGCTGACAAGTTAAACAGACTTGAAAATGTAAGAATCCCTGAGCATTTCAATTATAATGGATTAAAATCTATGTCTCTTGAAGCTAGAGAAAAGCTAACGAAAATCAAACCAAGGACAATCTCTCAGGCTTCACGAGTTAGCGGTGTAAACCCGAGTGATGTTTCTGTCCTTTTAGTACATATGGGAAGATAATGTTCCACGTGGAACAATACGTATGGATGTAACGGGGATGATCATAAAAGATGAAGCTTTTACTAAGGAAAGTTTTAAACTCGAAAGAAATAAATTAGGAGTTTTAGCAACTAAGCCTAAGCCTAAAGACTTAACTAAGTACTACGAGTTTGAAGACTATATTTCTCATAAAGAAAATAGCACTTCTTTAGTGGATATAATTTATGATCTGGTGAAGTCTTTGATGTTCAACACAAAGCTAAAGATCTTAAAAAGCAACCAACTAGATATAAAATCGGTGCTAGATTATGGATGTGGTACGGGTGAATTTGTGTCTTATTTATCAAAAAAAGGGATTAGAGGTAGTGGTGTCGAGCCCACGAAAAAAGCCTTCGACCAAGCAAATAAAGCTGGAGTTAAACTCTATAAAGATCTAAATAAGGTTGAAGGAACTTTTGACGCTATTACTTTATTTCATGTTTTGGAGCATGTTGAGGATTACATTAAAGTACTTAAAGATTTAAAATCAAAGTTAAATCCAGGAGGACTATTGGTCATTGCAGTGCCAAATTATAAATCTTACGACGCTTGTTATTATAAAGAAAAATGGGCCGCCTGGGATGTCCCTAGGCATTTGTGGCATTTTAAAAGACAAGACTTCTTCAGTATTGCAGAACTGCTAAATTTAAAATTAGTGCATGTAAAACCGATGCGTTTTGATGCGTATTATATTTCAATGATTTCCGAATCTTATAAAGGAAACCATAAACTGAAAGGGGTGTATAGGGGATGGAAATCAAATCGAAAGGCGAAAAAGACTGGAGAGTATTCTTCAAATATATTTGTTATGGAGGCTTATAAATGATTTTTTCCTTTGAAGTATATCGAATAGTGAATTAATTATTTTAGTGTGTTTAACAAAGCAAAACTTTGAATGCCAAAAAATAAATATTACTATCGTGTATAATTTGGAACGAAATAATGTAAAAATTACTTTAAGCGTAAAAGGGTAATTGACTTTTGGCATCTCAAATGTTGAAGGTGTCAGTATTCCAAGTGGACATACTGCTCAAACAGGAACAGGTATGGTTGAATTAGTTGATGTTGAAATTGGAACTGCAGGAATCGATACCATAAATGATGGATCGGGTGGTATCAATTTAATTGTTGATCTGCCTCTATTGACCAAAGCTCCTGTAACTTTGGATGCTGTTTCTGTATATCCAAATCCAGCAGGAGATATAATTAATATTCAAATGCCTTCTGTTTTAACTGTTAATTAAGCTGTCATCTACACTGTGATAGGTCAAGAAATTAATGTCACTAAAACAAATAACCAAATTAATGTATCGAGTTTATCTCAAGGTATATATATTTTGAGGCTTAAAACTAACCAAGGAACTATTTCAAGAAAAGTCTTGAAAAAATAAAGGTTCTTTAGCATTGAATATTAAAATGGGCTATTCATTTAAGAATAGCCCATTTTATTTTTATAACAGCTTTGTGACATGATATTAGAATAAATTGAAGTTACTGTATAATATTAAAAATAATACGTCTTAGAATTAACCTTAGAGATGTATTTTGAATAAGTCTTTCTTATAAATATCAATTTTCGATAATAATTTCTTATTATAAATATTACAAAAGGCTCATTAACTTTTTTACATTTGCCAAAATTTAGAATCTTATGAAAAAAATACTATTTAGCTTAGCACTAGTGACTTCTCTTATGTCTTGTCAAGGCGAAAAAACAGCTTACGTGGATAACACGGTCTTGATACAGGAATACAGTAAAATGAAAACTACAGAAGCAAAATTTGAGGAAAAAAGTCAAGCCTTATCTAACGAACTAGATTCTATTGCAGCACTATTTCAACAAGAAGTTCAAGAATTCCAAAGTAGTATGAAGAGCATGTCTGCTCAAGGAAGAGAAAGACGCCAAGGAGAATTAGTTCAAAAACAACAAATGCTTCAACAAAGACAACAGCAAAAAGGACAGATGCTGAGGCAAGAAAGCGATCAAGCCATTGACTCTTTAATTGCTGAAGTCAAAGGGCATGTTGGTGATTATGGAAAAGAAAAAGGATATGCTTATATCTTTGGTTCTAACGAATCCGCCAACATTATGTATGCTAAAGAAGGCTTGGATATTACAGAAGATATCTTAGAAGTTATCAATAATAAGGAGAAAGAAAACAACTCTAAGGAAGAAGAAGCTGTGGCAACAGAAAGTACAGAAAAATAATTCTAAGTTGGATTTATAACATTGTACAAGTAAATTTATTTTACTTCGACATAGCTTAGCACAAGTTCTCGGATTGAAATTAAAAAAAAAATTAACATAGCCTTAGTTGTGATAATTAGTTTTAATACAAAACAGAAGAAAAGCACATGCGAAGTTCACATCTGTAGAAAGATGTATTACGACATTTAGCTTTAAGTCTATATGACGCTAAAACCTTATTCGAGTAACTATAAAGCCAACTAGTCAGTTGGCTTTATTTTTTGTGTAAAAGACGTGTCAGTTGAAAGGAAAGATCAGAAAAGATAATCTTGCCGTTTCCATTTCTTTCTACATGAAAAATAGCATCTTCTAAGACTTTAAAAATATCAGAGATATTGGTGCCAGATATAAATTCTGAAAACTTATTGAATTTAAAACTGGAGTCATAAGGGGATAAGTATACCAAAGAATCGACTTTATAATGACTAAGCAAAGCTTGACGAAAAAAATGGATACAATAATTTAGGAAACGCTTTTGAGTCTCACGGCTCTCTCTAGACAATTGGTCGGACCAGTCTAGTAAATTCGCAACCACATGCTTATTTCCCTTAGCTCGAAAAGCACTTCGAACCCAAGTAATAAACCACTGTTCAAAAAGTTCATCGTCTGAATTGTGTTCTGCTAAATGAACAGCTTTAGAAAAACTGCCATCAGCCTGATGCGCTATTTTTAGTGCTTCAGGAACCCTAAGATTGAATTTGTGCGTGAGGCCTTTAAGAATATCTGCTTCTGCTAAAGGAGGGAAATCTAAACGCTGGCATCGAGAACGGATGGTTTGCAAAATATCTTCAGGAGAATCGGTAATTAAAATAAAATAAGTCTTGTTAGGTGGTTCCTCGATCAACTTCAGCAGTTTATTGGAAGCCGCTGGATTCATTTTATCTGCACACCAAATAATCATCACTTTGGGACCTCCTTCAAAAGACTTGAGCGAAAGTAATTTTACAATATGTGCAGCTTCTTCAACATTAATGTTCCCTTGCTTTTTCTCAATACCTACTTTTTGATACCAATCATAAAGACTTTGATAAGGGTTTTGACTTAAAAAAGACCGCCATTCGTATATAAAGTCTAATGAATTCGGCTTTTTTGGAAAAGCACTAGTCGTATTGATGGGATAAACAAAGTGCAAATCAGGGTGTGTCAGTTGATCAAAACTTCTAGAAATATGCTCTGCCTTAGAAGGATTAGAGTACTGTGTCATCAAAGTCCTAGCAAAGGCGATAGCCGTCGGTAAAGCACCAGAGCCTATGGAGCTCGAAAAAAGTTGTGCATGCGCAACACGGTTGTTTTCTATACAGGAAACCAAATGGTTTTTAAGGTGTTGTAAACCTAAGATGTCTTCAAATCTCATCTGGCTAAAATAACAAAGCCAGTGTCCATTTAAAAAAATATTTAATTAAATTTGAGATTCATTTAATAAATGAAAATTCATGAAGACAATTGATGATTATAATTTTAAGAATAAAAAAGCTTTGGTAAGAGTAGACTTTAATGTGCCCTTAAGTAAAAAACTTGACGTAGCAGATAAAAGCAGAATTGAAGGTGCAAAACCAACACTCATAAAAATACTTGAAGACGGCGGATGTGCAATTCTAATGTCTCATCTGGGGCGACCAGAAGGTAAAGAAGAAAAATATTCTTTAAAACATATAAAATCTGTGGTTTCTGATGTTTTGGGAGTGAAAGTAAAATTTATTGAAGACTGCGTTGGGAAAAAAGTAGAAGCAGCAGCGGAAGCTTTAAAACCAGGAGAAATCTTGCTTCTAGAAAACCTAAGATTTTACCCAGAGGAAAAAAATGGAGATGAAGAATTCGCCAAAAAACTTTCTAAACTTGCAGATATTTATGTGAATGATGCTTTTGGGACCGCTCATAGAGCACATGCATCAACTACAGTTGTTGCAAAATTCTTTGAAAATAAAACCATGGGGTACTTGCTTCAAAAAGAGGTTGAAAGTCTGGATAAGGTTCTAAATTCTAACGAAAAGCCAGTAACTGCTGTTCTTGGTGGTGCAAAAGTATCCTCAAAGATTACGGTGATTGAAAATATCCTAGCTAAAATTGATCACCTCATTATTGGAGGAGGTATGGCTTTTACCTTTGTAAAAGCAAAAGGAGGTTATATTGGAGAATCTTTAGTTGAAACTGATAAACAAGAATTGGCACTAGAAATTTTGAAAAAAGCGGAAGAACAAAATGTAAAAGTACATTTACCTGTAGATAGTATAGTGACACAAAAATTTGACAACGATTCTGAAACCAAAATTGAAGACATCACCACCATTTCTGACGGTTGGATGGGATTAGATGCCGGACCGCAATCGAGAGTTAATTTTGCTAAAGTCATTTCAGAATCAAAAATAATATTATGGAATGGACCACTTGGTGTTTTTGAAATGGATACCTTTTCTGGAGGAACCATAGCTCTAGGCGAAGCCATAGCAAGTGCAACAGAAAAAGGCGCTTTCTCACTAGTGGGGGGTGGTGACAGTGTATCGGCTGCCAAGCAATTTGGATTTGACACCAAGGTTAGTTATGTGTCTACGGGAGGAGGAGCGATGCTGGAAATGCTAGAAGGAAAAAGCTTACCAGGCATTGACGCTTTAAAATAAAAAACTCCTATTCACACACAAAGCACTATCTTTAAGATTGATAGATAGTGCTTTTCTAGTTTATTATTATGATTAAATCTCTATTTACATACCGAAATAAGGAGAAATTAAAATCTAGGAAAACAATCAAATGCATATTTGACGAAGGAAAATCTATAAAAATATATCCTCTTTTAATTCGATATAAAGAGAGTAATTTAGAGCATCAAAAAGTTGGTGTAAGTGTATCTAAACGAAATTTTAAAGATGCTGTAGATCGCAATAGAATTAAAAGGCAACTGAGAGAAGCTTACAGATTAAATAAAAGTCAGTTGCTAAGTAAGAATAAAAACTATTCAGTTATGATACTCTATATAGGGAAGACACATTTGAAGTCTGAGAAAATTCACAAAGTAATGCATACTTTATTAAACGATATAAAGTGATGATAAGACGCCTACAACTTATAATCCTAACTACTGTGGTAGCAGTAACTTCATACGGGTTTACAACTTATAAAAACGATTTCTTTGAAATTGCTAAGCAGATAGAAATATTCACAAATCTGTACAAGGAAGTGAATATGAATTATGTGGATAAAGTAAATCCAGCAGAATTGATGAATACTGCTATTAAAGCTATGCTAGAAGATTTAGATCCTTACACGGTGTATTGGAACGAACAGGAGATTCAAAACGCAAAAATTCGAAACTCAGGCAATTATACAGGAATTGGAGCGGATATCATAAGTAAATCTGATGCTATCCTTATCAAAAATATAATCAAGTCCTCCCCAGCTGATAAAGCAGGTTTGAAAATTGGAGATGAAATTATTAAGATTGGAGATATACAAGTCAAAGATTATAATGAAGATGCTGGTGAATTGCTCAAAGGTGCTCCGGAGTCTGAGGTAATAATAAAATTAAAACGTCATACTTCAACTAGAGAAATCACCTTGAAAAGAGGAGTTGTTAGTGTAAAAGCTGTGCCTTTTTATAAACTTTTAGAAAATAACACTGGATATATAGTCCTTTCTCAATTTACACGCTCTGCGTCTTCAGAAGTTAGTGAAGCTTTTCAGGTTTTGAAAACACAAGGAGCTACTCAAATTATACTGGACCTAAGAAATAATCCAGGTGGTTTATTATCTGAAGCTGTAAACGTGAGTAATGTTTTTATTGAAAAAGGAACGACCATCACCTTTACAAAATCGGCTATAGAAAAGTATAATCAAACTTATACCACTCAAAATAAGGCACTAGATACAGAGATTCCAATAGCTATTTTAATTAATGAGAATAGTGCCTCAGCTAGTGAAATTGTTTCTGGAAGCCTACAAGATTTAGACCGTGGAATTGTGATAGGCAGTAGAAGTTTTGGAAAAGGTCTTGTGCAAAGACCGAAGAAATTAAACTATGGAACTCAAGCTAAAATTACAATTTCTAGATATTATACACCTAGTGGAAGATGTATACAGGCCTTAGACTATTTAGATGGAAAGAGTATAAGAAAAAATAAAAATGAATATACTGAGTTCAAAACAAAAAATGGAAGAAGTGTTTATGATGGTGGTGGAGTAAGACCGGATATAGAGGTTGATGAAGAAAAAGAGAATGAATTGATAAGAGAAATGAATAGAGAGAATTTGATTTTTGATTTTGCCAATACCTACGTTAATGAAAATGATAAATTGACTCTCGAAAATTTTATCATGAATTCAGGTATAATAAGTGATTTTAAAACGTTTATTCAGAAAAAGAACTTTGACTTTAAAACAAAAACAGATCAAAAAATAAAAGAACTTGAACAAATAGCTAAAACTGAAGAATTTTTGGGATCTATAGAAAGCTCGATCACTGACCTTAAAAAAACTCTTCAAAGGGAAAAAGAAAATCTATTTAAAAAAGAGTCAGAAACTCTTCAAAAACTATTAACTGAAACTATATTAAGAAAGCTCGGCTATGATGAAGCTGTTTACAATTACTATACACAAAAAGGCAAAGTGATTAAACAGGCGATACAAGTTTTAAATAATAAGGCACAGTATAAAGAGATTCTAAGACTTTAGAAAGTGAAAATTTAACTTTCTGTACGATTCATTCCAATATGAGGAATCCCATCTTCTAAATATCCTTCTCCATCAGTTTCAAATCCATGAGATTCATAAAACTTGATTAAATACTGTTGAGCAGATATTTTAATACTGCTCTTTGGATAGTTTGTACGAGAAAAAGCTATACTTCTATCCATTAAATCGTGTCCCAAATTTAATTTTCTATGAGTAGCCTTTACGATGACTCGCCCTATGCTTAACTTCTCGAAGTAAACTCCTGGTGGTAGGATTCTTGAATAGGCCACTAAAATTTTGTCTTCATAAAATAAAACATGAAAAGCTTTATTATCATACCCATCTATATCTTGATACACGCAATCTTGTTCAACAACAAAGACTTCAGATCTCAGCTGAAGAAGATCATAAACCTGTGGTGAAGAGAGTTTTGAAAAAGGGAGAATTTCTATTGTCATTAATCTTGAACTATGATGTTTTTATTATCTGTTTTATTAAATTCAGGTTGAATATTGATGTGATTGATTCCAAATTCAGAAAAAAGTATGTCTTCTATTTGAACTAAGATTTTATCAAATTCTGACAAGGTGATATCCTTATCGAAATCAATTTCTGCCTCTAGATGAACTTCGTCTTCATTCAATTGCCAGATATGAATATGGTGCATATTTTTGACGGTTGATAATTTATTAATTCTGACTACAATGTCATCAATTTCAATAGTGCTAGGTGTAAAGAGCATTAAAACTTTAAATGAATTTTTAAGAAGTTGAGATCCTACAAGAATAAGATAGACTGCAATAGCTGCGGTAAGAAAACTGTCTATCCAATACACTTCGTAATACTTCATTAACAGACCACCCACAAGTACGGCTACAGAGGCCAACATATCTGTGAATAAATGAAGATAAGCCGAAGCGATATTCATATTGGACTTTCTATCTTTTAAAAGAAGCAAAACACTAAAACCATTTCCTATGATAGCTACAGCCGAAAACCAAATAACAAAAGTAGAATCTATAGTTTGAGGATGTAAAAATCGCACGATAGATTCTTTAATAAGTATAATCGCTATAATAATAAGACTCGCAGAATTGACGAAAGCAGCGATTATTTCAGCGCGTTTATAACCAAAGGTTTTATTGGAAGTAGCACTTCTCTTGGAGTACTTAGAGGCTACATAACTAACAATAAGAGAAACAACATCTGTAAAATTATGAAGCGCATCAGAAAGTAAAGCTAAACTTCCACTTATGATTCCACCTATAATCTGTGAAGCAGTTATTCCTATATTTAAAAATATAGAAATAAGAAGATTGATTTGTGACCTTTGATGTGAATGATTATGACTCAAAATAAATTAGTTACAAGCAATTTTATCTACTCTCTGATGATGACGACCACCCTCGAAAGGAGTATTTAAAAATACTTTTACAAAATCTAGGGCTTCTTCTATAGAAACAAATCTTGCTGGAATACTCAATACGTTTGCATCATTGTGCTGCTTTGCTAAAGCAACCAACTCACTGGTCCAGCAAAGTGCAGACCGAACGCCTTGGTGTTTGTTGGCAGTCATATTAGCTCCGTTACCGCTTCCACAAATAATAATACCTAGACTTGACGTTCCATCTTCAACATCCGTAGCAACAGGATGTACAAAATCAGGATAATCCACGCTATCTTCAGAATTGGTCCCATGATTATGGACTTGAATATTTTGAGATTCTAGATAGCCTAAAATTTTATTTTTATAAAACGTTCCAGCATGATCATTACCGATTGAAATTACCATAAATATTCAGTTATAAAGTTCAATAGCAAAGTTAAGGCTTATTAAATAAAAAGATCTTGAAATAAATGATATAAAAGTTAATATGTTGTTTGTAAGCAGGTTATAAAAACAATTAAAAGTTATCCATAAATTGTGGATAACTTTGAGTTCATATCAGTTAAAAAGGAGTCAGTTTTGAAGATAATGTGGATAACTTGTGCAAAGAAAAGAAGAGCATAATTAGGTATTTCAAAGAAAAAAATAAGCTATATAAAAATATGAATTGACAAAATATTTATGGATCTGTTTTCGAAAAAGTTTTGCGCTCAATATCCAAAGTTATCCACACCTATCCATAAAAAACTTGTAAGTAGTAACTTGTGGAAAGTAAATAATAAACTGTGGATAACTTTATAATAGACAGATAGAAATCAATACTTTAAACACTAAAAATAGTGAGTAGACATTGTGGATAAACTAGATTTAATCAAAAACAAAATATAATAAGAAAAAGTTTTCCAGTTGTACACAGACAATAATAGTCATCCTATTTAATTTAAATTTTAAAAAAAAAGATGATGATTAATATATAGTGTGGATAACTTTAGAAGAGAAAAAAAAATAGGCTTTAAATAAAAAAAATGAGAGGTGGGTTTGAGATAAAATATTAAACGATATGAAGATGGTTTTCAAAATTATAATCTTCAAGAATTTTTTTAGCTTCTCTTAGATCTTCCGGATGAACTTTTAAAAATATGCCTCCAATTGCATTGGAATAAAATGGAATGACACCAATTACAGTTTCATTTTGAAAGAAGAATCTGATGTCTTCTTTCTCGAGCAATAATTTTAAAACGGTATATTCATGAGGGTAAGTAAAGACTGCTAGTTGAATAAAATTATTCATATTTTTATTTGAAAAGTAAGAAATAAAGTTAATCTTGATAAAAGTTTTAATTGAGTTTTATGCTTTATTGAAGTGAATTAAAAATTTTACTGATGTGGTAGATCGTTTAAATAGCAATACTTTCTTAAAGTAATTATGCTTAGATTATCACACACAAATTCTATAATTAATCATATGTAATGATAATAATTTTACTAAAATATAAGTAACTAATCAGTAACCTTTAATTCTGCAATAGTAAATAAAGCATTAAGAACGTTTTGTCCATTTTTGATAGCCGTATCTGTTATCGAACGGAGTATGGCAAAATTCATTGCGCCAGTAAATGATTT
>Ga0306864_1000511_pt1 | contig 17877 bp, 21 predicted proteins | sample AntRauTorckE5430_FD_190448 | JGI IMG/M metagenome (GOLD analysis project Ga0306864, IMG submission 190448) | Saline lake microbial communities from Rauer Islands, Antarctica - Metagenome Torckler E5 #430 (v2) (version 2) | ecosystem: Environmental > Aquatic > Non-marine Saline and Alkaline >...
ATCTGCTAAGGATTTTATCTGCTTGGAATTACGAAACTCAACCCTTTGTTTTTCCATTTATCCTTCGTGATAACAGCCACTCAGCCTTTCCTCAACCAACAGACAATATGTTTGTCGCTCCCTTAACCAATGACATTGCTCTCCGCAACTCCTACGATTACGATGATGTGAATTGGCTTCACAATGCATTTGTTGATACCTACCACATGAAGGACTTCAAAAATGACAACCCCGACGATTCAGTTAGTAGATCTCCAAATAACTAATCCAATAGGGATAGTCTACGTAAAATCAATTCCAGAGTTTGTGTAGATGCCCCCGCTTTTAGCGGGGGGGGGTTTGGGGTGCATCGGACATGAGACTACTTGTTCTTCCAGATTGGCGCGCAGTGTTTCTGAAAACGACTCAATTTCTGGCGCGATTCTTGAAATTTTCTATTTTATCAAATTAGAAAGACGAACATGAAGAAACATGAAACATGTATTAAAACATATAATAAAAACACATCACAGAACAACTTATAACTTATAATAGACTTCAATTCGATCGACCATATATCGCAGTAAATCAATATAATGCAATCCAAGATCTTCTCCATTTCACGGAGGTTTCGACCCGAAATTAATTCAAAGAGAGGTCATTTCCAATTTCAATTTCATGGAAGGACAGGATGCTCAACTTTCCATTCAAATGCTGCTATTAATAATAATACTAGTAATAGTAATAATAATACAAAGACAAATGCTGCAATGCGACACCGACTGCGATATTCACTGGTGGCATCCAGCATCCTTACCAACAGAAATAGCATCACCAACATCCAAACACGAAACAAAGTATTCGTGTCTCGACACAACCAATCGCTCAACGTTACTCCAAATCAGATCGTTGATTACTGCGCCCATCACGGAATAAACGAAACTGACACCCGCGCCTCCAACACTCACGTTCAACTCCGCGAATGTCCCTTCTGCCCCAAACCCACAATGGGCAAGGCGGATAATATGTTCAAACTATATGTTCAGATCGGTGGCGGGGCATATTTCTGTCATCGATGTGGAGCCAAAGGGAGCTGGTATGATTTCAAGATGAAATTGGGAGGCTACGAAGTCACGGATACCATGGGACGAAGTGGTACGAGCGATCATATGCATGGAACCCATCAGCAGGAACAACGCAACGACAACGGTAATGGTAACGGCAAGGGAAGATCGCAATCGTCGCAGACAAAGGGAGGATCGTATAACAACAATATGCGCAAAGGAGGATATGGTAATTCATCCAATTCATCGTCTTCCAACAACACGCATTCATCCACATCCGCATCCACATCAAATCAACCACTTCCCATGCCATCCTCCCGTCTCCAAGCCGCATACATCACCAACCTGCTCGACGCGAAAGATTCCAATCAATCATCAGCCATGCTCTATCTCACCAACGAACGGGGGCTGGACAAACAAACTCTCAGAAAATATGGGGTAGGACTCGGATCGTATAATTTTCCAAGTAATGAGGTTGGACAGCATAATAAATATGTCAGAGAAGATTGCATTACTTTTCCATGGATTATGAGAGACAAGGATATTGCTGAACAGGAGAATTTGAGAGGGTGTGACTATAATTGGAAACCAACACTGCCTGCAACCCCAAGTAAGACAGTATCAGCAACAGCAACAACAATAACAGCCAAGGGGGAGAAAGCAACAGCTGCACAAGAAGAATCCAACAATGAGGCAATAGAGTCCTTTGATGAAATTGAAATGGAGCAGGGATCATTCGTCACCCGAAGAATCAAAGCGAGAGCCATCCATCAAAAATCCCATCAGCGTCTCGATCCACCGGGAGGGGGCTGGGGGCTCTTCGGGTGGCACACTGTCCCGCACGATGCCAAGGAAATTATCCTGACCGAAGGAGAATATGATGCCATGGCCGTCCATCAGGCCACAGGTCGACCGGCCGTCTCCCTCCCCAACGGATGTCGATCGCTTCCTGTCGAAGTATTGCCCATGCTGGAACGCTTTGATACCATCATTCTGTGGATGGACAATGATGGACCGGGGAGGGAGGGGGCAGAACAGTTTGCGAAGAAGATTGGGGTCAATCGTTGTTTACTGGTGCAGCCTGATTCATCCATTGATGGGAAGACGGCGCCAAAGGATGCGAATGAGGCTTTGTTGGAGGGGATGGATTTGGAGAATATCATTCGGGGAGCGGAAGTGTTGCCCCATGAGAGGATTTTGACGTTCAAGGAGTTGAGGACTCAAGTTTTGCATGAAATGCTGAATCCAGAGAAATATTCTGGGGTTCCTGTGCCGAGTTTACCGGGGTTTACGGATATTATCAAAGGCTTTCGAAGAGGGGAATTGACTGTATTGACTGGTCCAACGGGTAGTGGTAAGTCATGGAATTTGTGTATGCATGTCTCCATGTCTAGACATGCACATTGATGATATATGTATGAGTTGCGTTCAGTCTTTACTCACGACATACTATGATGCTCTATTTCTATAGGTAAGACGACCTTCCTTGGTCAACTCTCATTGGATTTTGCAGAGAGTGGAGTCAATACCCTATGGGGTAGTTTCGAAATTAAAAATACACGCCTCATGCACAAACTGCTGCAACAGTACTCTCGTGGTCCGATGCCAGAAGATAAAGTCGAAAAGGCTCAGGCACTCGAAGTCCTTGCGGATAGATTCGAAAGTCTTCCTCTATACTTTATGAAATTCCATGGAGGATCTGATATTGATGACGTCCTCGATGCCATGGAGTACGCTGCCTACGTCCACGATGTGGAGCATATCATTCTTGATAATATGCAATTCATGATTTCACGAAATTCTCCAAAGTTCAATAGCAGCTTTGACAAGTTTGAGATTCAGGATATTGCAATCGAGAAGTTTCGGAAGTTTGCAACCTCGAAAAATGTGCATGTGACACTTGTCGTGCATCCCAGGAAAGAAGAAGAGGGAATGAAACTTGGCATGTCATCTGTGTATGGTAGCGCCAAGGCGACTCAGGAGGCAGACAATGTGTTGATCCTTCAAAAGGATGCCAAAAATGAAAATAGAAAGTTTGTAGAAGTGAAAAAGAATCGATACGATGGAACACTGGGTGTCTGCCCGTTACACTTTCAATTTGATTCCAAACGATATTCTGAAACTCCATTGGCTCAATTGCCAGCAAAGAGAACGGTAGCAAGACCGGTAGCCTCACCTCCTAAAGTAGTTGCAATGAATGGTGGTAGAACATTTGTCTCTGCTGCATCCGTGGCGAAGTCACAGACCGGGTCAGCAGCGCTGTCCAAGAAATCGTCTATAAATTCGACGTATTCAAGTATATTAGAGGATTGAAATGTTGAATATTGAACTTAAAGATGACAACAGGAAAGACACACTTAGTCTGGTTAAAATACAGTAATTGATAACTTTATCTTTGATCTTAAGTGTTGTATGTTCCACAAAGTTCCACGGAGTATGGTGTAAGCTAAATAAAAGTCTAGTCTAATAATTGTGAAATAAAGTCATTGCACACAATTAATCTTTTAAGATACACTGACAATTCAATTATAATGCATAGAAAAGTCTTGTGAATACATGCACGATATGCATCTAGCTCATCGTTTGTATCCTTTGTGTTTGGATGCCAATTCCTTCTCCAAATCCTTCTCCCATCTTTCTCTGGCGCATTTGTACAGCTTCATTGTTGCCACAGCATCCTCCACGGATGTATGCTCTTGGCCCTCCTTCTGGATGATCAAGTCAAGGTTTTCTTTGACCAAATCACGAAGCTTTCTAGGACGTAATTTACCTCCGTTGCGCCCGCTTGCCCTCATGAATGGCTTATATCTAGCAGTATCTCGAATCTGAGACTTTGGATGGTCCAGCATGAGCGCTGCGAAATCATTCTTCAAAGAATGACCAACTAGAATTTTATTTTGCAATATCTGTCCAACCTTCTTACGACAGGCGTGAAGTTCCATTGCGTTATGATTGGTGAACCTGATATCTTTCGCTCGAACACCGGACACGTGTGTTCTAAAATCAGTCACACGGTCTGGAACTTGTACAAAGGTATCCAATATAATCTCATCCTGCCATCCTGTAACACTGACACGTGCAAGAGCTGACTGTTTCCCGTCCGCACCGACACCCACCATTTCACAATCCAATGCAACATAGGATGCTTTGACTTCGTCCGGAATGGAGTTATCGTAAGCGTCACGCTTTTCCTTTTCGAGTAGAATTTGCTTGGCGGCTTTTGCTTCAGCTAACAATTCATTAATGTTATGAAATGATTTCTTCTTTCTCTTTTTTGCCAGTGGTTCTTTGAATTCTTCTTCTTCTTCGGCGTCGTCCGCATCTTTCTTGCTCTTGCTGCTTTCGTCCTTCTTAACTAATAATGGATCTCCATTTTCGTCTACAAACTTGATGAGGTTCTCGTCTTTTTCTTCCTTTCTAGCTGCTCTCCTCGCGTCCTTCCTTAATTTGCTCGCTTCCTTCGATGTCAAAGTTGACGGAATGGTGACAGTTTGGAATGCATCAACTTTCTTCACCTCGCATATCTTACTTGACTCCACTTCTTCTTCGACATGTTCTAGTTTTCTCTTATTCGAATCTGTCTCGCTTTTCTCCATTCTTTTCTTTCTCATGCGCATTTGCGCTTTTGCTTTCTTGGATATCCAAGCCATGATTGTGATATTATTTGATTGGGTAGGAGGGTAACTAGGATGAGTGCCTCTGTCTGTCTTTGTCTTCTGCCTACAGTCGATTGTCTGTTGTGCACTGTGCACTCTAATCTCTAATCACTACACCAGTAGTAATTACCTGCCTTCTTGTAGCTAGCTTGTTCGGTGGGGAAATTGGGAAATTGATATGTCTTTTTCTCACTTTTTCTGTTCATCAATGGTCAGTGGTCGATGAATGGCTGTGAGCTCAGCTATGAAGTGGACGTTTTTTGGGCTGAAGGCTTGAGTCGTGAAATATACGCGCGCCGGAGGGGCAATACTGAATTAAACTATTGAGAACACTAAAAATCATTTTGAATCAATAAAACGGCAAAATTCATTCAAAAATCTCGTCACTTTTTCGCACTGCAATACATACGATCGTGTTCATAAAAGAAGAGATGAAATTATACACATCACTGTACGCATCTATCCTACTGGGAGTCAGTAGACGGTCTCACGCAATCATCGAATATGATTTTGATGGTTTCCCTCCAGGTGTTGCAGACGACACAGGTTTTCTTCCTCCTACCGTACCTTCCGATAATGTTGATAATGATTTTCTTCCTCCTACCGTACCTTCCGACACAGGTTTTCTTCCTCCTATCGAACCTTCCGAAAATGATGATAATGAAAACGACACAGGTTTTCTTCCTCGTGGTATCTGCTATGATAACAAATCATTCTTCATCCATAAAGATATATCAAAGACTTGCGATTGGATTGGTAGACAGAGAGGTCGTCGTTTAAGGCTCTGCGAGAGGTATTACGTTGCTGAAAATTGTGCAAGGTCTTGCCATACTTGCTGTGGAGATGATGCAACTTATAAATTCAAGACCGAATTCGCAGGGAGAAAAGATTGTGAATGGCTCGGGATGAAGCAAGTCCGAAAAGATAAATATTGTACTCAAACTCTTGGAGGTCACAAGGTTAAGCAGAAATGTTCAGCAAGCTGTGGTCTGTGTGAGCCAGAAGCTATTGACAGTGGGACCAATAAGACGAGCGCTTTGGAAAACCGTAGTCCCTCTCCTTCTCCATCGGTTAGTGGGAGCCCCACATCATTTGCATGTGAAGACGATAAATCGTTCTTTATAAACAATGATTCATCAAAAACTTGTGACTGGATTGGAAGTAAGGATTTGCGCCGAAGCAAGAAATGTGATAAACATTATATTGAAATCGGTTGTGCAAGGACTTGTCGCAGTTGCTGCGGAGATGATGAAGCGTACAAATTCATGACGAATTCAAATGTAATGAAATCTTGCGCATGGCTCGGTCAGAATGAAAGTCGAGTGGAGAGATATTGCGATCAATACGATGTTCAGCAAAAATGTACATTGAGCTGTGGTATGTGTGAGCCGAGTGATCGAATAATTACCTTGCCAGCGACCAATTTTTTTCCAGTACCAGTCCCTCTTCTTCCCTAGCTGATCAGGAGGATCATGAGAATGACCCTTCCAAATAGATCTACTGTATGATAATGTATAAACTTTCAGCAGTGATACTATAGGACACGCCTTGACTGATTACTAGGTTCAGTCTTCGCTCACATTTTCCTGCAGAATTACAACCAAAATCCGCAGCCATTCCTGGTAAAAATAGACGAAAATTTCTTTGTTATGTTCCGGGGATATCTGTCGACGTCTGCGTTTTTAGGTAGAGAAGATGTCGTTTACTACTTGCTAAAATTTGAACCCGATTTCTTGAAAGTTTGGCCACCTTCTCTTTGGTGAATGTTAGAAAGGCATTTTTAGCAGCATTAGTGGCTATATGAATACCCCACTCAAAGTTGTTCACTCTTCAACGATGAGAGAAAATCCTTACTTTCAACGGTATCCATTACCCGTTGCCTATTACACACTTGTAAGTCGAAATATGGCAAAAGTCTCTTTGTTCGATGTAGTTTACAAAATTGAATATTTTTTCTTGCCTCCCTAAAATTTTCACTTTTTCCTTGGAATCCAGTAGGACGTTTCTATGTTATTCAATTAGATAATTTTATTGTACTGGTCGCTCCTTCAATCAATAGCGAGATTATAGGAATACATGCTGCATGGGTAAGGGTAGCGTGGCTTGAGCCTAGTTATAAACGAGTGACAGTATAGTACACAGTCTTTATCTAATAGAAAAATATCAACTATATTACGGATGCCAAGTGACATGAGTTCTTTTCCAAGAATAGAGCTCTGCACCCAAATCAATTGTCGCCTCTCCATCCGGTGCAAAGGCTAGAGTGCCGTCATGAATACACTCCCACAAGGGCGAATCAAACGCATCTATCAAATCTTCTGCATATATCACATTGCTTATACTAACAACCATTCCTTCTTTTGCAGTGACTCGTCCCAATTCCTTTATCGATTCATTGAATAGATCCATTCCAGTGATGTAGATGGCATCTAATGTGCCTTTGTCTAGTGTTGCATCGATCGATCCATCTGCCAAAGGCAAATCACGTGCATCAGCTGTAATGCATGTTACATTCATTCTACCATCACCAAACAAAGTCCGTGCTCTTTTTACGCCAGAATCCGAGTAATCAAATGCTATCATATTGCATGACCAACCGGCATCGTACATGTGAATCGGGGCAGGATCGTTGCCGATACCAGCAATCAGTACCCGTGCAGAATTGCGATCAGGCACGAGCATCGACCAGAAGGGTGCTAATTCGTCCCAGCCACAATACCAGCTATACAAATCAGATGGTCGGTTATCGACGGCACAACCCTGGTACATGGAATCCCAATATGATTTTTTACCGAATATACATTTGCCATCAGCATCCTGATGAGTGGACGCGGGCAAAGGATGAAATGTTGTTGCTTCATGTGATGGATATTGATATTGAGAAGATAGGAAATGAATTGGTGCCACCAAGGCGAAAGATATCGTTGACAGCGATGACGCCATATCGATTTAAAATACTACTGGAAATATGATTTGCATTAATTAATATTTCACTGTTCATTGTTCATTGTCGTGAGTGAAGATTGATGATTGATGATTGATGTTGAACTCTTCTGTTTGTTGGGATCATTCGGATATTAGAGGTCATTCTTATGTTGTTTAAAGCCTATTTAGCTCATTTTTTGTTCAGGATTTATAGATTTATTTAGAATCTGTTAGAATAAAGAATAAATGCGCCAGGAAGGAGGATGGATTAGGGGGCAATCTTGATGAAGATCAGTGAAGATGTTAATAAGTTGTTCGTATGCAAAAATTGAAATAAATAGCGTTCAGAATTTAGGTTCGTTGCTCTTTCTCTTTCGACCTTCAACAAAAGTAAGAAATATACCTCGTCCTTCATCAGAAAACTATCATCTACTCAAAGCAGTCCTAACTTGTACTATGTAGGATGTTTCATGACCATGTCTCGCAAAAGATCTTCAGTAGTCTTCCGAAATGGGTGCATGACTCGTAGTGCACCTTCATTTACTGTATGTGCTTTTGCTGCTTCGTCTATGGCTTCTTTGCCCAGTCCTTGAGCACAATAATATGAAAAGGAAAGAAATCGAAAATATGACTCTCTTACCAGAGCCTTATCGAATTGACCATCCAAATGGTACAATGAACCAAGGTTATCAATCGTCACAGCAGTATCACTATGAGTCTTCCCATATAAATCAATCTTCATCTGATACGCCTGCTCACAATATTTTATAGCTGTAGAGTGAAATCAAAATCAGTACCAAATCGGCGTTGACAGTAAGGAACTTAGATGAATTACAATCTTGCTTACCTTCTTCATAATTTCCAAGTACCTTGTTTGCCATACCAAGGCAATTTAAGGCCACCGCCGTTTGAGGATGCTGGTCGCCATATAATAATTTTCTTATAGTCAAGTTTTGTGCATAATACCCAATCGCAAGTTGGTATCTTCCACTTAAGTAATGTGTTCTTGCCAACTGTCTCGCAGCATCAGCCACTCTCTCATCCTGTTCTCCGTATTTTGACAGAGATAACTCGTAAAGCTTCGTATCGTAACTGAGTGATTCCGTAATACCTTCCCCAATCTTTCATCAACCTACTAGACAAAGCAAGAACATTTATTGTAGAGTTGTGGGATTCACCAACGTTCCTTTCATTAAATGAAGTTTGTGAGATCCTTGGCATCATTAGTGGAAATTGCACTGCGCTGGATATTAATGCTTACCTTTTCATTTCGGAGTACGACTTAGATAGCCATTTACAAGCTTCGTCATATTTTGATAAACGTGTATATATCTCCGATACGACTCATACAATCGAGCTCTCGACTGTCTTTGATGCGAAAGTTGTCGTTAAATATGCTCTGGTCGCTACCGCTACGTAATACCACTCTGAAAACACTTAATGCAGCTTCATAGGCATTACAGTATTCTTTCAGGAAATCCCCAATAAGAAAAACATGATCAAGCGTCATCAATTCACTTTCGCTCATGGCAAACGCCGGAAGTGCTGTTTCGATGTCATACATCGTATTGTTGTGAGTGCCTTCCTTCAAAAATCTCCAATATGAGGCATATCTCGCTTTGCCGACTTCAGATTTCAACTCGATCATAAGAGCCTCGGGGTTATTTGAGAGAAAAATTCCAAGAGCAGCCCAATCTTTCTTTAATCTCACGCAGACGATAAGGTAGTTGTCGCATCTTCCTGCAGTTGATCCTGTTCGCATTGATGTGAGTAAGTTGTTTTGAATACAATTCGATAGCCTCACTGTGGACTTTACTTCTCCATTCTGCTCTTAGTCAAGAATTCCACTTCGGCAGCTTCCCAGAGCCAACATCGAGTCTCAAGGTCGTCAACTCTACGATGTGATAAATACGGCTCAAGCCTTCCAATTATTTCAATGACCAGAAGAGGAGGTACCATGAGGTCTGGTGTTTCATGCCACCTGAAGACTTCCTTAAGAACTTCGTCGTCCATTGAAACGGCTTCACATAGTTCCTCTACATTAATACCACCTGGCGGCGTTAAAGTCAAATGAGATATAACTGATACCACCAAATTCATACCAAAATCATTACGCAGTTGCTTGAATAAAAGTGTAATCTGACCTTGTACTGTGTTGGGGATTTGTATATCTGTATCCCATGATCTCCACCTCACAGACTGCAAGAACACAATTTTAAATACAAAGTAGATGATTCATTACGGAACTGCTTTAAAATACCATCTCGTTGTTTCTTCTCCAATCCACTGTTATGAGTTAGACAAAGATGGTCAAGCATATCTTCACCCTCGTCAATTGTAAAATGTGGGAGATCTTCAATATGATGGAAAGGCATGGCTTCAATACCGGCCAAGTGATCAGGCAAAGCGCTTAGCAAAATAGCAACATTGCTGAGTGCTCCTGGACCAAATAGTGTTGGCAACCATTGTTCGTACGTATCACGTCCCAGATCGCTAGAATCTAGTTGATCAAGAGAATCGATGATCATGATTATGCACTCTTTCTGGTTAGAGATTGCTCTGACTAATTTTAAAAATCGGGCGGGTGGACGCATGACAACAGCATCTTCCTTGCTCAAAGCCTTTGACGCAATATCAGGGTATGCCATAGTAAGTAGATGCAACATTGATGCAGCAACTGCTTCTGATGTAGATGAAGCTGGGGTAGTTCCAAGGAACCGAAGTAGAATGACTGGCCTATCCGGTAAACATGTGGATATTTGTTGAGCGACTTGTCCGAGTAATGTAGTTTTTCCTATTCCGCTCGATCCTCGAACCACGATTGTCCCTGTACCAGTTTCGCAATGTCTGACAAGCATTTCCACAATACTTTTTCTCCCGACAAACGCTCGTTCAGTATGGTCATGATGTGACGATATCTCTCTCAAGAGTGATGTTGACTGGCCTCTTTCGTCCCCTACCGGTAAGTATAGAGGTTCGTTATCTACCATTGATGCCTTTGCTCTGGATACTGTTCACGATCCACAAACAAAAATTGTTTGCAAATTCAATCAAGTATGGATTCATATCTAATTCTTCGAGTGATGGGATATGGTACTGATGATACAAGCAACCGTTGGCTTCCGCAAAACAACAAGATCTAGATTTGAGGTCATCTAATTTGTGTTTGAAGTTATCGTAGTATATAGGAGAGGGCTGGAGAGGGGCTACCACCAACGTTCTCAATGTGACGGTGAAATACACCAACCCCATTGCCCGAGAGACTGTGATTCTCGTCTGAATGCTTCTTGTTCCGTTACACTTGGAGAATCAAAAAAATCTATGAGAAGATCCTTAGAAGATCCTTGGTAATATCCTCTGCGCGGCTGCTCTTATCGTTGGCAGGTTTAATGAGGCTTGCTATTGCATTGAAGAGAGCGAAAAATTCCCTTTTCATTTATTTTGTTTTGTGCAAAGAGTACGTAGGAAGAAGGCTTAAGATTGTTATTAAGGTGATAAGAAATTTGCAATGCCTCCAAAATACTTTTATTCTGTTCCTCTTTTGCCCTTCTAGTGGCATCATTATATTCGGACTCGGACAGCATTGACGGAGGTGCACGATAGTTTCTGCAGTTTTCAATCTCATTCATGCACAGTTCGATGACTCTATTTTCTTCAAAAGCTTGATTAGTAGAGATACCCCACCGCATTTCACTAATCACCACGGCAATGCCATACTGAGATCAAAAATTGTTTACATATATTTAGGTACCTCAAGTCTACCAAACAATCATCTATATCAATCACCAATCATACCCCCAAAGAAAGGAAAATATCACAATCGAAAGTTACTAGTAGCAGCAATCAAGAATGCACACTAGTCCACATAGAAGATAGGAGTTTAGACGCAGCCAAAGAGGCATTTTTGCGTTCCTTCCATGACAGATCTTGGTCTGGAACCAATTGCAGGAACATCAGCAAACGACAAAGATCGTCAAATACTTGAACAGTTTCAACAAATTGCATTTTCGGAAGAGACTGGAAGTTTTGATAATATCGTTCAGAACGGTCAGAAAGATGGTGGGGAAACTGTCGAATGCTCCTTCCAGGTATAATCAAGAAGATACCCTCCAGCAGCATCGGGTGAAGACGAGGATAATTCAGTTGTGGGATATGCCAGTATACAATGCAAACCCTTCAAGAATCACTGCTATCAGCTCGGAGTGTGCCCAAAACATTGGGGTCGTGGTGTAGGACGGAAACTAGTCTTTGCATTAAAGGAGAGTGGGTGCTATCCAGATATTTCGTCCATTACCCTCTTGACTCGAAGAATTAATCAAGAAGGAATTAATTTTAACAAACATATTGGGTTTGAGGAAGTCAGTCTGCAAGCTACTCAAGAAAGTTTTTTGGATTTCATGAAGTATATGCAATTGAAATGGGAAGAATGATTCATGAGTAGAGCCTTAAGAAGAAGAATTGGTGTTGTGATGAAGGACTGGTGTTAAGTGTTTTGTGAAAAATATAATCTTCTTTATATATGCCGCAGCTTCATTATCAGCACCATGTACGATCCAGTAGAGTAGCACATTGGATGATCTTATCCGGGGTCTAAAGTTTATGAATTTGTCAATGCCCGGAAGCCTGTTTGGCATAATGAATGCAGCGTTATTGATACCCAATTCCACCTCTTTCCAGCCCACATTATATGCATATCATTTGTACACTGTTATGGATGGTAGACTCGTGATCATAACTTCCCTATATTTTCAATTTCTCCAGATTCGAAATCATTGTGAGTAGTACCATAGCTGAAACTATCAAGATGGCTACAGTTCGATTCGAGTTTTGGGACATCTGCGAATATATCTACATCTTACCTCGACAACTCATTTGCATATTCCTAATGGAGCTTTCCCCATTGCCGTTGTTGCTGTAATTTGTAGTCCTTACCTCCCATTAATTAAGAACCCTATTCTAGAATTGTTTGGGATTAGATTGTTTGTAATTGAGCCGATCACAAAGCCTTCATGTAGGCAATATGACAGGCATGCCAAAATGAAAATTCGATGTCTGTTCTGCCCTCCGCAGGGGGCGTCAGGGACATCCTTATTCTAGCAGTAATGGTATGTCACGATCAAATCACATCATTCGATCCGCCTACAGTAACTCATTAGGAGAGACCAAATTTGATTCATGCCTATTTCACATGATTTGACACAAGCCTATAATGACATCTACTGCTTAGTTAAAGAATTGATTCTACCAGCCTTGACCTGTAGGAATTTGCAGGTCTCTAGATCCCCATGGTCCTCTCTTCGTGTATGTTGCAATTGAGTTCATCGAGAATACGAAGAATCTCCAATGTCTTCCTCTGTATTTAATTTTGTGGATTCAGGATTGTGCTTCGGGTCCCATATTCCAATTCATGTAGGTGCGCAAGTTTGAGCTTTATTCTACTTGAAGTGTTTAAAATAGCCCCCAGGAAAAAGGACAGTGATGTTATTATAATTAGTAAGAAAGGAAGTTGAAACTTGAAACTCAATTACGCAGAGACAGACTTCTTACTGCTTGACTATTTTTTATTTGCGTATAGATTATTTAGAAGGACTTCGCAAGCTGCAGGACTACAGATCTGACAGTGCCCAAAGTGTCATTAGCAAAGAGTACGTGGTTTCGCGATTCTGTCCTCGAACACAATCAATTATTCAAACTCGACTTTTAGAACCACCAGTAAATGATTGATACAGCAGCCGTGACATGGAAACCTATGCTCGAATGTCTTGCAAAAGAAGCACTGGTTTCAATCCTAGATGGTGCAGCTCCATTATCAGTCTCGTTGGATGTTTCCTTTGTCTTTACTGCTTTCTTACTCTTTGTACTCTTCGTTGGAAGCACCGATGAAAGGACTGAAGGCTCGTCAGATGGTAACACACTTGGCTCATCTGATGGTAACAAACTTGGCTCGTCCGATGGAAGAACTGAAGGCTCGTCAGATGGCAACAAACTTGGCTCCTCCGATGGAAGCACCGATGGCTCGTACGATGTTCTTGAGCTCTTCTTTGGATGTTTGGTGGAGGGGTGTTTAGTAGAGGCGAAATCCAGCTCTCTTACAGGCCTGGATATAACATTGGAAAAGTTTACTTTCGAACCTTTCTTTGCAGACACATGGGCAGAGATAATAAGAAGAATAGCAGAAAGGAAAAGCTTTGAGATCATCATTTTAGTTTCAAGTCAGTTGATGTAGATGTTATAACGTTCGGGTAAAATTATGAGAAGTAAATTCAACGTATTTAGAAGCTTGATTAGACTGGACAGCAGGCTTTCATTTCGACAGATTTTTTTGATGGCATTCGACAGCTTTTTTTCTCCAACCAGAGAAGGAGCTATGAGAGCTACTTACAGCATGGAATGATAAGCCACCTAATACTCTGATTAACGGCGGACTTATTGTCCTCTGATCTCTGGTATCTTCTATTTGGTCAAATCCAAAGACGCGAATTTAGGTCAATCAGATTCACAAATAACCTTTCCTTTTTATTCGCATAGTACAATCCCTGTCATTTTCTATTTAATCATCCCACTGAATGATCGAATCGAAGCTGTTGGTACTAATGAGCAAGAGCAACATCAGACTATATGCTCTCAGTAGTAGATGTTCTGGATTCTGGTTGATTTTTATTTCTTGATGAGATCAGTTGCATCATCGAACAACATAGTCTTCAGAAAAAAAGTTCAGGAAGAGGTTGAGCGCGATAATTGGAAGGGTGATGGAGCGATTATAGAGTAGTCTTTTTGAAGGCCACAACGCTAGCATCAAACACGACTTTTGCCATATCTTGTCAGATATTATAGAGGATCAATATTTCTTCCGCCCTGCCTCCTTTCCCTCTTAAAGGGTGTAATCCACGAGATCGCAAAGTGAGTACAAGCACTTTGGCATGGCTCAATTTCATATATTGTGCTATTGACTTCCCTTGGTCCTCGTACTTGGAAGACAAGCGTTTAGAGTAATGATAACTCGGAAGAGAAAGAGAAGGGTAACATTCTAGGCAAAGGATTTATTACTAACTGATGCGCACAAATATTGTATAAAGGACTCTATTAATGTTCAAAATGGCTGGCAGAAGGCATAATTGACAGTATACGACTCTGACAGCCACTTTGTTATAGCAATAGGGACATACTATGGATCTTTCAGGTACTTGAAAATTTCACTATTAATATTGTAAGTTATTGACTGTGCTAGGGTAGGGGGCTTTAAAAGTTGGGCCGTATATTCTTGCTTATTGTTACGCATTCGATCTAAATGCGCTTCAATTCCTCCGAACCTACTGGCTACCTCGGTACATTATTGTTCAGGATTTCTATATTCAAGGTATTAATATTAATAGAACATCATTGTAACACATTAACCGATGTGAATGTCGTCAACATTCCTTTCCCTCATTTCCGTTCTCCAGAATCGTAAAGATTTCCCCTTTCTTTATATCCTTGATTGCAACCAAAGCCAATGTAAGAGTTTCAGCTTTCACTCCATCTTCGTTATCTGAATTTTCTCCAGCGAAGAATTATAATTGGCATCTGCTCGTTTACTACTAAGACTTCTAGCAGGATCGACGCCAACCTTAGTAAATAGAATGGTTCCTTTTGTGATAAACGCAATATCCCATGCTCCATCTCTCATACTTATGTATCCCTCATCACCTGCTGGCAGTTGTGTTTCATCTAGATGTATACAATGACGTGCATAGCTAATGCTCAAGTTTGTTGCATTGCCTGATGTCCTAGCAGTGTCTATACACGTACCGGGTATTTCTGTTTGATGCCACCAAAGTCTAGTATTAATGACGAAAATACCTTCTTCTTCTACTGTATGGACGTAGGATCCCTTTAAGGCCACATCAAGCTCATCGCACAGTCTCGAAGCTCCTCTGTAGGACAAATTGTCCACGTTTTCCTCCCGGATACCTGACAATGAAATGTTCCACCATTGTGCTGAATGTCATCGGTGTGCTCGTTACGGCCTTTCATACATTTTGAACTGTTATTCCGACCAACAAATATCCAATACGGATCGGCAATACAAACTGTATCTAATATTCGTTGTTGTTGCGATAAAACATCAACATTTGATTCATCATTTGCTGCTGGTGTTGAATGCTGAATATGCATTGGCAGCGTTTGATGCGTTACGTGTCGTTCTGTAAAATTAGAAAGTGCTTGGTTCGAATCGTCTTGCATGACGAAGGAACAATATCCATTCTGTTTCGCAGCTGGAGGAAGAAAGTCTGATGCCGAGTAACTGCCATTGGTCGTCATAGTATGGCATGCATTTACTGGAATATTCATATCGTCGTCGTTTTTAATCACCCACGAATCTTGGTCTTGCGTCAGATGATGTTCCCTCTGAAGAAACAAATTGTTCATGTTTGTGTGTTTTCAAGAGACGTCCCGGTGCTGCTTTCCACCGTGACGCTCTTTTCAATCCTATTGTTAAAAGATTGGCTGACGAAGCTGGTATCGTTTGTTTAAAACATATGAACTGGACTGAATCATAGATCATAGACAGCTCTGAATCCTTCAAGACTTGTCGAATTGATAAAGGTTGGGAGAGCGCCCTACTTATAGTATTTTTGATTCATCCTTGTTACAAATAAATATTCAATCTCTCTACTTTAATCATAATAATTCAGCCCTATTCGTAGTTGCCACATCATACCTTAATCGTGGCATTAAATTGTTCTTGCCTCTCCAGAATAATCTTCTCCATATCCTTATAAGTGGAAAGAATATTCTTAATCTCTCGTTCAGCCTTTGCTTGTTCTTCATCAATGATGGTCTGTATCACCTTCAAATCCTCCTCATTTTGCTCGAGCGTATCCTTTTCATGGCGCCTATCCTTTTCGACTGCAAAGAGTTGAGCATTCACCCCACGAAGTGCCACCTGCACTTCTTCAATCTTTATTTTGGATTCTTTTCTATTTGCTTCTGTTTCGTGTTCTATTCGAGGGTTATAAATAAGGTATGCATATTGTGGTAAGCAAACATGACGGAAAGAAAATACAAGTGTCAATTGACAAATCCAAATCTTCCACAACATACCAATCTGCTCCAACTGCACCTCGTGCCCGCTGAGCACTTCCTGTGAAAGCTTCACTTCCTCACAATTCTCATCAATTTCCTTTTGGATATCCTTCACCTCCTCTAGAATTTGAGTGTAGGTCTTCTCCTCTTCCATAAGCTCATCCACCAACCTCGTCGCAGCTTCGACATCACCAACAGTCTTTCCAACATTCTTCACCCTCACCTCTGCCAACTTGGCCTCCCTCTCTTCCTCCTTCAACCTCTTCTTTTCTTTCACAAATTCCACATCCAACTCTTTCAACTGTTTATTAAGATGTTCCGGCGAATCCACAACCTTGGGCAGCAATTTCCTCTCCTCAGCGTCCATTTCCTTCAACTCTAATTCTGCTGTATCAATTTTATCCTTTAACCTATTTGCCGTCTTTTTCAACTCTTCAGATTCACCTCTCAAATTCCTCTGCAACTTATTTTGTTTCCCAATTTCCCCTTCCATCTCTGAACAATCCGTATCGATCACTTTGAGATCATCCCACCGCCTCTCTGCCTCAGATTTCACCATCATCAATTCATCCTTATATTTCACTGATTCCAGTTGCACTTCCTCGCGTCCTTGGAGGAGTTCTTCGCGCTGATCATGCAATTCTGCATACAAGACTAGCCGATCTTCACGGAATTTGATGAAATTGATGGCAGCACTCAATTGCCGTTTGAGCCTCTTGGGAGAAGGCGCACCGAGATCGTTGAAGGAGAATCCATCTGAGTTACCGCAGACATGCATGAATTTCTGACAGGCCAGGAAAAATTTAATGGAGGGGAAGGAATCGCTGTGAAGGTCAGGATAGGGGAGAGATTTGATATATTTCATTTCGGCAATGGGAGTCTGCGAGAAGGAATCTTGGGTCAATCCGAGGCCCAGTTCGACGAGTGAAACGAATACTTGTTTGATTTTATCTTTGTGGCGATGAGGTTCGATTAATTCATTTTCTGTTATTTCGATTCCAGCTTCGGAGAGACAATTCATTATCTCGACATTCTTTAGAATAGGGAATCGATAGACTGTATTGTTGGTCGTTATGTCCATTGTTACTGCTGCTTACTATGTAAGTACTTATGATCTGCTGAATGTATCGTTTTGTACGATGATGGTGTGCATCAATCGATTCGATTCTTACTTTTAAATTTTGAAC
>Ga0306864_1000512_pt1 | contig 17876 bp, 13 predicted proteins | sample AntRauTorckE5430_FD_190448 | JGI IMG/M metagenome (GOLD analysis project Ga0306864, IMG submission 190448) | Saline lake microbial communities from Rauer Islands, Antarctica - Metagenome Torckler E5 #430 (v2) (version 2) | ecosystem: Environmental > Aquatic > Non-marine Saline and Alkaline >...
TTACGCACTTTACAATTCATACCCTCCCATGCCCACTCAAGACCAATTCCGCAAAACCATAGAAGAAGGTTACACATTCGAAGCTCCAAGCTTCGTGCTGGGTGGCGCCATGCTCGGCGAAGAAACGCTAACCGGCTCGCTTGTTCGTATTCCGCTGGGTACGCTGAACCGCCACGGCCTCATCGCCGGAGCAACGGGTACGGGTAAAACCAAGACCCTGCAAATCATTGCCGAGCAACTTAGCAAAGAAGGGGTGCCAAGTTTATTGATGGATATTAAGGGTGACCTCTCCGGCATCGCCGTAGCGAGTGGTGGCCACCCAAAGATTGATGAGCGACATGAAGCCATCGGTATTCCCTTCACCGCCGGCGCCAGTCCGGTGGAGTTGCTAACACTTAGCGACGAACCAGGTGCACGCCTACGCGCTACCGTCGTGGAGTTTGGCCCGGTACTCTTTTCGAAAATGCTGAACCTCAATGATACCCAGAGCGGTATTGTCGCGATTGCCTTTAAGTATGCCGAGGAAAACGCGCTACCGCTACTCGACTTGAAAGACTTCCGCAAGATTTTGCAGTGGATCACTGGAGACGGTAAGAAAGAAATCGAGTCTGATTACGGCCGGATTAGCACCGCTAGTACCGGCGCCATCATGCGCCGGATCGTGGAACTGGAAACTCAGGGTGCTGAGCATTTTTTTGGCGAGACCAGCTTCGACGTCGAAGACCTGACCCGTTTGGACGAACTAGGACGCGGCATGGTGTCCATTCTCCGCCTAACCGACGTTCAGGACAAGCCCAAACTCTTTTCCACTTTCATGCTCCAGCTACTCGCTGAGGTTTACGCCACCTTCCCCGAAGAAGGCGATATGGATCGGCCAAAACTCGTAATCTTCATTGATGAGGCCCACCTTGTCTTTGAAGAAGCGACCGATGCCCTGCTGGATCAATTAGAGTCCATCATCAAACTCATCCGCTCTAAAGGGGTTGGGCTCTTCTTCGTAACCCAGAACCCGGCCGATATCCCAAGCGACATCCTCGGTCAACTCGGTTTGAAGATTCAACACGCCCTCCGCGCCTTCACCGCAAAAGACCGCAAGGCCATCAAGCTCGCAAGCGAAAACTATCCGCTGACTGAATTTTACGACATCGACCAAACACTGACCGAACTCGGTACCGGAGAGGCCTTCGTCACCGTGCTGGACCGCAAAGGACGCCCTACCCCACTCGTCCGGACCATGCTGCGAGCGCCTGAAAGCCGGATGGACATACTGACGACATCGGAGATCAAAGACATCGTAAACCACAGCCCGCTGGTTCGCAAATACAATAAAGAGATCGACCGGGATAGCGCCTACGAGATGCTGGGAAAGAAAATGGAAGCCGCCGCTAAAGCCGAGCACAAGGCAGAGATGGGAAAACAGCAGGAGAAAGCACGTGGTACTTCCACCCGCCGCCGCCGTGCGGAGAAGTCCACCTTAGAGAAAATTATGAGTAATACCACCACCCGGCAAATTGGGCGAACGATTGCGCGCGAGCTTGCGCGGGGGTTACTGGGGGTTTTGGGCATCAAGAAAAGATGACGTTGTCCGGGCCGAGTGGTAACGTTGCAGTACAACTGAAAGCGTCGTGCACTTATTCGCTTCCTTGCTCAGGAACTCGGCGTGGAAGACCTCGACCGGGGCTAAATAAATCTCCGAAACGCCGCCATCAACCGATCCGGTAAATGCTGTTTACCGCTGGCCTCTAGGTAGTCTTCATAACTGCAAGAAACCAGCCGGTGGCGCTCCTCACCTTTCTTCGTACCGGCTGGCACCTGAACCCACCAGCGGTTGCTGCGCGGTGAGCGCCAAAAGGTAAGTTTATCGAAGTCGTCAATATCAACAACATATTCTAGCATGCCCGTGCTGGAGGCTGGAAAGTCTCCCTGCCTACGGCTGTACCCCTGAAGGAAATACCAGATGAGTTGGGCGTAAGCGGCGGCAGTCAGATCGGTATCACGTTCACTTCCAGCTTCAGCATCAAGACCGTAAAGGCCAAAGCTGCTGAGTTTATCGGAATTACCAGCGTAATAAGCCAGTTGAGAGGCTTCCTGCAGCGAGAACCCGCTGGGATGGAGGCCAGAGCGGGCGGGAGCTTCATGGTAATTTATAGCACTAATGTCAAGACCAACCAGATCAGCGTCGCGCAGCAATGGCTCCAGCGCTAAAGTATTACCTCGAGCTGGGCCAAGGCTGACGGACTCGTAGTCCTGAGCGTTGAACAAATCAAAGATAGCTGGATCAACGAGGTGCTGTTGCGCCCCGATATGGGTAAGGTGAAAACGACGACGCCCCTTGTTGTGGACCGCGTTATCGAGCACCTCGCCACTCTCGCCGACCGGATTGAGTCGAATATTGCGGTCTATCTTTAGCAAGCTTACCTGGCGGTTCAATTCAGCGAAGGCAAGGTACTGGGCCGTGAAGGCTTGAGAAGAAGATCCGATTAGTACGGGCGTAATCCCGGCAGCGTGAAGCTCGCGCAGCAGCGGAATGACGAAGTCAGGCGTTGTTTTACGAAGGTTACCCAAATCCCTCACCACCAGCTTCCCGAAGGCCCAGCTGGTAGAAAACAATTGTTCACGTGTCTTTTTTGACACTTCAGCGTCTATACCTATGATGGCAACGTCAATTTTTCGGGCGCGAGGCCGCAGGTGCTTACCAAAGCTATGCGAAGGCAGGGTTGGGGAAGGCTTGTCGGCAGCTTTTAACCAGGGCTCGTACATAAACCCGAAGGTAGTTAAGCGGCGGGAAAAGCCCGCTTTTCAGATAGAAAACGAATGTGATTTTTTATTAATACGAAATAAAGTTATACCCGTTTACTTAAAAAGTACTAGCGTTTCAAAAACTACTACTACCTTTGAAGTGAAGGGGATGTACATTACTGTTCAAAAATACACCGCTCCATATCCCAATGCTACCGCTTACGCTTTAAACCACACCAGTCAGCATTGTAGTGCACGATCACAGTTCCACAGTTTTTTAATCCCTATCCAAAACTAATCTACACTACCGATCTTATGAAGGTATTCCAACTTTCCCTCCTCAGCCTATTATTGGCTTTTTCTAGCAGCCTTTTTTCTCAAGGCACTCCCGTTCCAGCTACCAACGATACCGATGCTGTTGAAACCACGGACATGTCCATCGATGACCTTACCATGAAGGATCAGAAGGTAGACAGTGAGAAAAAAAACAAGAAAATGAAAGGTGGCAGCAAAGGCTCCATGCTGGAGATTGGCATCCGTCCGGCTTACACCTTCATCGCCGGCGATATTGCGCCCGAGGCTGGCTTTGGTGCTGGTATCCACTTCCGGAAGGCGCTTGACCACCTTTTCTCACTGCGCCTTGAAGCTCTTTATGCCTCCAACAAAGGTATAGATGAAAACATGAGCCGCCAGTTTGAAAACACCTGGCTTAGTGCTACGGGCTCAGTAGTAATTACCCTGAACAACTTCCGCTTCAGCGGAGAAACCCGCAAGGTAAACCTCTACGCACTTGTTGGTGCTGGTGGGCACAAATTAAGTGGCCAGTTCCAAAGACCGGGTACAACCTACCAAGAAGGACGTAATGGTCTGATAAAAGAAAACATTTCCTTGCACGCATCCGGTGGTGCTGGCATCACCTTTCGGGTAAGCCCCAAGTTCAACATTGGTGCCGAGTTCCAAACTTTCATTCCCTTCGGCAAGCTTATTGATGAAATTGACGGTTACCCCGTAGGTGGTGGCCGTGACATCCAGAACGTTGGTGCACTCAGCCTCAACTTCAACATCGGAAACGCTGCGACCAAGAGCGAGCCGCTGTACTGGACCAACGCCTTCACGCCCGTTCGTGACGAGCTGGACCGTATGAGCAGCAAAGTAGACGATGCCACCAAAGACTCCGACGGAGACGGCGTTGTTGACGCTATCGACCAGGAAGCCAACACCCCCGCAGGTGTACCGGTGGACACTAAGGGCCGCGTTCTCGACAGCGACAAAGACGGCATTCCCGATTACAAAGACCTCGAGCCTTTCTTCCCGCCCCGTGCCGGTGAGCAGGTAGACGACAACGGTGTTGTGATGAACCGCAACGATAAGCCGATCACCGAAGACCGCGTTCAAGAAATGATCGACGCCTCCATCGCCCGCATGAAGGCCGGTGACCAGGCTGGTACTACTGCCGTTCGTACCGATCGCGGCGAGATCTTCATCCCGATGATCTACTTCCCACTCGGCCAGTCTACCGTTAAGTACTCCGACTACGGTACGCTCTCTAGCGTTGCTCGTGTACTGGAAGGCAACCCCGGGACACGCATGGTCATCCGTGGCTACACGGACCGGACTGGCAACTCCTCTAACAACGAAATACTCTCCTACCGCCGCGCCAAGGCCATCGTTGACCACCTGGTGAGCCAGCACGGCATCAGCCGTAGTAGCCTAGTCCTTCAGTACCGCGGTGAAGGTAATGCCATCGTACCGCTTGACAAGTCCTACATCAACCGCCGCGTTGAGTTCCTCACCGCCGAAGCCGGTGCTTCCGACGATGCCGCTCCCGCCGGAGCTAATGACGATCGTGGTGGATTCTAAAGTTTAATCCCATGAATACCCCGTCCGCTACGGCGCGGCGGGTAAATTGCAGACTCCTCGTTGGTTCTTCCGGCGGGGAGTCCTCTTTTAAGACCAGTCAAGAGACCGCAAGCGCGCGCCTACAGGCTGCCTTTGACGAGGCCACGTTCGCTAGCGCGAACGCAAAATCACCTCAAGTGACCAACATCAGTATCATCTGTGCAAAAAAAAACGCCCGGTCTGCAGATGCAGGCCGGGCGCTTATACAATTTCGCTCTAAAAAATCAACTCGGTATTCACTCCTAAGACACCGTTAAAGTCCCGTGTGTGGTCTGAGGGAAGAAAAAACTACTAAATTTGGAATTATCTTCGTCTTATGCGGTTAACTCTCCTGGTTATTTTCTGTTTTTCGGCTTATTCTCCTGCTTTCGGCCAACAACCATTGCCACAAGAAGAGCTCTCTGTGCACCTGCGTTCGCGCCCCAAAATGAGGCTATCGGGCCTCTGGACGGGAGAATTACTCCAGAATGAAGGCGGAATTGCAGATCGTTTTGAGTTTACGATGCAGCTGTGGCAAAACGGAATTTTCTTGCACGGAACCGCCCACGTTAAGCTCGGAAAAATATGGGCAGAGATGAAACTAAGCGGTTTTCAACTCGACAACGGCTCCTGGAAACTAACGGAAACGGAGATTCTTCGCTCCCAAAAACCAGACGACCTATCGTGGTGCATAAAGCGTTACGAACTCCGGATTGGCTATACCACCGAAGGCATGACGCTACACGGGCCATGGTGGGGCAGTAGTAAGTTTGGGCCTTGTGTGCCGGGGTCAGTGCGGCTTAAGATTAAGAAGAGGAGTGCATAGCTCGTCGTTGCTACGTGGCTAATGCCTTTTATTGAGTCAGGACTGCGTTTGCCTACCCAAAGACCGCTGCCGAAAGCGGAGTCGCAGAGTTTGAGGTTAAGGCCGGCATCGTACGTTCGATGTGATCGAAGCCAACGCGGTCAATCATACGCGTGGTAGCGGTATTTATTATTAGGTTTAGCGGTCATGAGCAGCATACCGTGCTTTACCCCGGTCACCTCCTTAAGTTCTCCGCGCTCGACGGCGGCGCGAGCAGCGGCGAGTACGGCGGTTTTGGGCAGACAGGCTGCATACATCATGTGACGGCTATTGAGCGCTGCATACTTCACATTACTTACTTCGCACCCGCGTTCGCACCAAAAAACAAGCCAACCAGTCCAAAAACAGGCCCCGGCAAGAGTAAAACGAATAGCCACTTAACGTCCAACCACTCCTCCGCTCCGTTGAGTAACTGCAGGCTCACGATCGTGACGGCGAAGCCGATACAATTCACGATGGTAAGCGCTGTCCCCTTTACTTCTGCCTCCGCGCTACCCGCCACGAGGGTCGAGAATAAGGGAGAATCCGCCACCACCACCATGCCCCAAAAAAGAAGAAAGAGGAGAAGTAAGACGGGTGGAAAAGCGAAGGCTAAGGGAGAAAACAGGCAGCATAGACCAGACGCTCCGAGTGCAAAAGCCGCCACCCGCCGTACGCCGAACCGTTCCGACAAATAGCCGCCCAGTACGCAGGCCAGCCCTCCGACGGCAATGACGCAAAAAGCTAGTAAGGAGATACTGACCGGCACAGTCTGCCCGGCAAAATAAGCCGCCAGCCACACGGGAACGAAGGCCCAAAAAGCGTACAGCTCCCACATATGGCCAAAGTACCCAAAGGCCGCCGCCCGGAACGGTCCGTTGCGAAATACACGAAAAAAGGACGTAAATTTCGGATGGCTACCGACCTTACGGAACGGTCCATCGGGCACAAAAAGCAGTACCAACAGCCCGCCCACCGCCGCAAAAGTCGAAGTACAATAGAGGATAACCCGCCACGGCAAAGCACCGCCGAGAGACTTTACGAGATGCGGAAAAGCGGTTCCTAACACCAACGCCCCCACCAAAAAACCGAGCGACCTGCCGAGCCCCTTCTGAAAGTAATCCGAAGCAATCTTCATCCCTACCGGATAAATACCCGCCAGGAAAAAACCGGTCAGAAAACGCCCGCCCAGCAAGGTAATAAAAGTGTTGGCCTCCAACGTACCGCACAAGTTGCAAAGCGCCGCGGCAAGGGCAGACGCGCAAAACACCCGCGAGGGCGAAAACCGGTCTGCCACCGCCAGCACCGCAAACACCAGCGTACCGCAGATGAAGCCGAATTGCACCGCCGAAGTGAGCCCCCCCAGTGCCGTTGTGGGCAGTCCGAAGGTCGCCACCAACTCCGTCAGCACCGCATTACCGGCGAACCAGACGGAGGTGCAGCAGAATTGGGCCAGGACTATCAAGGGAAGGGTGGTACGGTTCATAGGAGTTGGAGTTGGAGTTAGAGGAAGAGAAGTTACGCCCAACTCGATAGGCGAACTTTTTTGCTATTATAAGAAAATGATTCTCGGGAGATTCAAAGACTTTTCGACACGGCTGAATAATGGTAAAAAAGCATTCGACTGTCGATTTCGGTAAGCTAAAAGGCCAACGAACTAAAAGACTAACGAACTACCTTCGCCCCATGCCAAAAAAGTACCTATTCATAGCCACCCTAGCTCTCTTAACTGCCTGCTGGTTCTCCGTAGGCTTCCATCAGGGAGATGAGCATTTCCAATTACTGGAGTTCGCAGGTTATAAGCTCGGATTTATCAGCGCAGAACAGCTTCCCTGGGAGTTTGAAGAACGGATGCGGCCGGCTACCCAACCGGCAATCGCCTACGCCATCCACCGGCTTTGTGGTGTATGGGGCGAGGTCAATCCCTACTACTTCGCCTGCCTACTGCGGCTAATTTCTGCAGTGGGCTTCCTCTTTTTGGCCACCAACGTTTACAAACGCTTCGCCGACCGGATGCCGACCGAACGCTTACTCGGCTGGCTAGCCTTAGGCCTGCTTTTCAACTGGTGCTCGGTTTACTCAGGCATCCGTTTTTCTGGAGAAAACTGGGCGGGAATGGCCTTTGCTTTCGGCCTGCTTCTCTACCCTACTGCTGTTCCGGAACGGACCGATACTTTCACCCCAGCCAAAACTGGTGGTGCGCTCGCCTGCTTCGGAGCCGGACTACTCTTTGGTCTGGCCTTCCTCTTCCGTTACCAAGTAGCAATCATGGTATTGGGCTTCGGCGCTTGGTTATTATTCATAGCACGCGAGCGGTGGCCTCGACTTGGGCTGGTGGTACTCGGAGGACTGGTAGCACTCGCCCTCGGGACGCTACTCGACCGCTGGTTCTACGGCGAATGGGTAATCGCCCCCTGGCACTACCTGCGTTCCAACCTAATTGAAGGCAAAGCTGCTACCTTTGGCTCCGCGCCGTGGTGGGATTACTTCCGCATGGTTTTCGAACGGGGTGTACCACCGCTGAGCCTCCTATACATCGCCGCACCGCTATGGTTCGCTTGGCGCTTCCGCCGTGATCCGCTGACGTGGATGATGGTGCCGTTCCTGCTCGTCCACTTCCTACTCTCCCGCAAAGACGCACGCTTCCTCTTTCCGCTCCTACCCTTCCTACCGGTGATGATCATGGCCGGAGCCATTGCGCTCCGACGTAAATACGGGAAAGGTTTATTCAATCGAAAAGGGGTCTCCGGGAGCGTAAAGTTATTGGGGGGCATCAACCTTGCCATCTTACTTACCGTCCTCTTCCGGCCAATGATCAGTGAGGTGAAAGTCAATAAGTTTGTTTGGGACAATTATACAGAGCCCGTAAGCCTATTCGCCGATGGTCGCCATGTGTTCACCTACGCTGATCTCACGTTGCATTTCTACCAGCGGCCGGGGAAGGTCACGATCTACCGCACGGAAGACCGCGCGGAATGGCCGAAGTGTGGCACTCCAGTTTGCCTCTATTCACAGTTTACCCGTACGCCTACGCCGCCGAAGAATGCGCGCCTGGTTTATACTACCCGGCCTGAATGGGCGGATGGCTTAGGCTTGAAAGACTGGTTGGACGGGATGAAGTGGTGGGCGATTTATGAACTGGAGTGAGCCTATTCTTCCCGATCAACTAAAAAAACCTTGGTCTTTCCGTCTTTCTTGAATATCTCTGTGGAGATAATTTTAGACGACCGTTCAACGAGTCAATAGAAAGTACAACTGCCGAGGCAAAACCGAGTACTTACTTACTAAAAACCCAGTCATTCTCCGTACTCAGCTCCGGATTGAACGCATAATCATTCACCACCAATTCCTTAAGCGGCTCAGCGGTAGAAATACCTTCTTTAGTGATCAGGTTAGCCATCCGGCCACGGGCGCGTTTGGCGTTGAAGGCTACCACCCGGTATTTTCCGTTGTGTGCTTCCTTAAAGTGTGCAGTGAGCAGGCGTGCACCAAGCTTGTCTGTGTTGACACTCTTGAAGTACTCCTGGCTGGCAAGGTTGAGGACGAGGTCGTGTCCCCCTTCCAACAGGTCTTCGTTGATCACTTTGGTAATGCGGTCTCCCCAGAATTCGTAGAGATTCTTACCCCTGCTGCTTTTTATTTTTGTCCCCATTTCAAGGCGATAAGCTTGCATTAAATCGTTAGGGCGGAGGATGCCATAAAGGCCGGAGAGAATCCGGACCTGCTGGTTGGCAAAGTCTAATTCCTTCGGATCCAAGGTATCCATTTCTAGCCCTTGGTACACATCTCCACGGAAAGCGAGGCCTGCAGGCTTAGCATTTTCCGGCGTAAAGGGAAGGCTAAACGCCTGGTTACGTTCGTAGTTAAGCGCCGCAAGGTTTTCGCTGATGTGCATCAAACTCTGCAACCCCGCCTGCGACTGTTTCTTAAGCACCTTAGCCAGTTTTCCCGTATCATCGAGGAGACGTGGTTGAGTGGCTTCAGTGGCCACCGGCGTCATATCTAAAGTTTTGGCGGGAGATAGTAGGATTAACATACTTGGTGCGTTAAAATTTTGGTGCGTTGAAGTGTTCGCTTGTTGGTTCGGTTTCAAAGAACCAACTGGCCAACGATCCACTTATACCTCCGGAGCTTGTTGCTTCAGCCGCCGGAGGTAACGTTTTTTGAGGTAGTAGTCCTTGAGCTTTTCGAGGTCTACTTTGCTAACGGTGGCATCGTCGTAGTGGTTTAGCACCTTGGCCACATCCTCGTCAAAACCTGCTTCGAGGCCACCGATCATTCCGTCCACTTTCACGCGGGCGGCAGGGTCATCTTCGAACTGGAGCTCCATCAGGGCTTCGTTGATGTCCATCATTTCCATCAGAAATGCCTGGGGCATTTTATTGGTTCCTTCTTCGCCGAGGGCCCCCTTGATGTCCAGTAGGTGCTTCAGTCGTCGGTCGGCGTCGGTCAAGATTTTGTAACCCTGGTTGTTGAGCGTGGATTGCTCCAGGGCTTCTTCCTGAGCTTTCTCTCCAGCGAGGGTGTGAAAGTCGGGATGGAAGCGTTTGCTATTGGCGTAGAACTGCTTTTTTAAGGCAGCCTGGTCTATCGTCGGAGAGACGGGAAGGTTGAAATAAGTGAAGTAGTTTATCATTGTTAGACGCGCTTCGCGCTTTTAGGCGGCCTTCGGCCTTTTAGACGGCTTTGCCTTTTAGGCTGCCGCACATGAAGTAACGTAATAGCCGTGCAGTAACCTAAAAGCGCAGCGTCTAAAAGGGCACAGCCCGTCTAAAAGCGCACAGCCCGTCTAAAAGCGCAGCGTCTAAAAGGGCACAGCCCGTCTAAAAGCGCAGCGTCTAAAAGGGCACAGCCCGTCTAAAAGCGCAGCGTCTAAAAGGGCACGGCCCGTCTAAAAGCGCCATTAAACCTATCAGAACCAGCTTTGAATACCGCGCCAAATGTCTAATCCGTTCGCCAGCACAACGAGGCCGAGTACAATAACGAAGCCAACCATAGTCGCATACTCCATAAACTTATCGCTCGGCTTGCGCCCGGTAACGACTTCGTAAAGCAGGAACACCACGTGGCCACCGTCGAGCGCGGGAATAGGTAAGAGATTCATGAACGCAAGGATCAACGAGAGAGATGCCGTCATGTACCAAAACCGTTCCCAAATCCAGACACTACCAAACATAGAGCCGATACTGGCGAAGCCGCCAAGGCTCTCCGTTACTTTGATGTTTCCTTTGAACATTTGACCAAAGGCACTAAACTGATCACCCAGGAAGCGGACCCCCTGGTTGTAGCCAGCCGGGAAGGATTCCAGGAAACCGTATTCGGTACGCTCGGTATCATAGCTATACACCGGTGGTGCCGGATTGATTCGGATCAACCCATTTTCGTTGGTGGTGATTTTTACTTCGCGGATGGTCTCGCTGTCTTTACCCTTTACGCCAATGGTGAAGGATTCGTTCTTCTTACCTTTTACCAACGTAATGAACTGATCGAAGTAAGGCGTTGGGGTACCGTCGACGCTTACGATGCGGTCCTCGACCTCAAGCCCGGCTTCATCGCCCGGACCACCTTTTAATACTGCTCCAACAACAAAAGGAATCCGGGGAGTAAACAAGCGTTCCTGCTTGTTCTCATGGCGCGTAAGAATATCCGCCCATTTATTCTCGATCTCAAGTTTTTGAGTAGCGCCACCACGATCTACCGTGATTTCGCGGACATTATTGATGGCTACGGCGCGAAGTACAACACGGTCGTTAAACCGCTCAAACTCCTCATCTCCGACTTTAAGGATCTTGTCTCCCGAAACGAGCCCCATCTCTTGGCCGAGACTGTCTACGGCAATACCAGCGGTAACGTTCTTAGCCGGAAGGTATTCCTCCCCGTAGGCAAAGAGCACCATGGCGTAGATGAAGAAACCGAGGATGAAGTTGACGGTCACCCCGCCCAACATAATGACGAGGCGCTGCCAAGCCGACTTGGAGCGGAACTCCCACTCCTGCGGTTCCGATTCCATCTGCTCGGTATCGAAGCTCTCATCAATCATACCACTGATCTTCACGTAGCCGCCCAGCGGCAACCAGCCGATGCCGTACTCGGTCTCTCCGATCTGCTTCTTGAATAAGCTGAAGTAAGGGTCGAAGAACAGGTAGAATTTCTCCACCCGCGTACCGAACAGCCGGGCCGGAAGAAAGTGGCCGAACTCGTGCAAAACGATGAGAATGGACAAGCTGAGAACCAGCTGCCCGATGGTAATTAAAGTATCCATAGGCTTTATTGGGGTAGGCCAAAGGTACGATGGCCTCTGACACTAACGAACTGGGAAATTTAAGGTTGCGTGCCAAGCCAGCTTTTCGTGTTGGTTCCCAGGCATAGATGCCAGAGAGCACCGCGAATGTTTCACGCGCAGGGCAAAGATGATAAGCCATTGAAAGTACACGGGAAGCACACTTAGGAGCGCCAATTCAATAACTGTCCGGTTTCGCTACGCGGCACCTTCGTGGTGCAGCTTGTCTTCGCGGCGCTGCTCTTCGCTGATAAATAGCAGGACAGTTATTAAATTGACGTTCCTTAGCGAATAATTCTTTCCACTAAATCTCCTACCCGCAGGAAGTAGACACCGGCTCTAAGGCCCGTAACATCAACCTTAGCAAAGCCATCGTTGAGGGAGATCTGCCGGACCAACCGGCCCTGTACGTCGTAAAGCATTCCCGCATCGTCGTCAGCTCCAGCCCGAAGGTAAAGAGCGTTGCGCACGGGGTTAGGCCAGACCGTTAAACCTCCCTTTGCATCCTGCGTCCGCGCCAAAACAAGAGGCGAATAGTTATAGGCTTCATCAAAATCGGTCTGGCGTAAACGGTAAATATAGTTAGTTCCAGCCAGCACGTGCCGGTCATCAAATGCATATGCTCCTATGCCAGCGCCCGAAGCTGCGACGAAGCCTAATTCGTGAAACTCCATCTCCGTTTCCGCACGTCGCTCCACATAAAAGCCAAGGTTCTCCTCTTCATTTTCCGTATTCCAATCAATCCGAACGTGGTTTTTTTCCGGAGTAGCCGTAAGCGCCAGGTAGTCTACCGGAAAAAACGGTTCGTCGCAGTAACCGATCTTGACCTCATCAAGGTACCAGCCCAACCATCCATTACAGCCGTCGTGGCCGATGGACCAACGTAGGCGGATGTTATCACCCGGGAGTACCCCGGCGGCAGTGAGGTCCACCACTGTTTGCCCCCAAGTACCAGCCGTGCTATTAATATCGCTGCCGTTGAAAGCGCGTAAGCCTGCCAGCGGGCTGTCGTTACCAGAAGCGCCCGTCAACTCATCATCATAGCCATTGTAGACAAAAGCAGCTTCAGGAACATACTGAAAAGTACCGGCGTTGCGCTGCAAATACAGCACACCACCATCGTAGTCGTCTTCTATTGAGTAGTAGTGGTTGAACGTCATGCGGAAGTCATCCTGGGCCAGTGGCAGGCTCACCTGCGGGCTGGTAAGGTGAACAACGCCACTCTCCAAGTCCCTACCACAATTGCCAACGTTAGGGTTCGGGGCAAAGATACCCTGGCCTGCCCTACCATCCGCCAGGCTTGTCTCCAGGGCCCAGGGCTTGGCGTCCCAGGTGCCGGTATTTTCGGGCACCTCAGCTACCGTCCAGCCGGCCATACCGGCTTCCCAGTCCTGGCTGAGCAGGGAAACGTAATCGTTAGAGGTCGCATTGGCACAGGGCTCCGGCGGGTTTTGGGCCAGGGTGGGTGCCACCACACAGGGTCCGCTGCCCATAAGTTGGGTAGCGGCAACGGCGTTGGCGACCTGCGCTACATCGGCGGCGGAGATGATCTCGCCCGAAGCTGCGGCGGGCATATCCACCAGAGTTAGCGCCGGCAGGTTGAGACCCACAAGGTCGTTGGCCGCAGCCTGGAGTATATCGCCCATGGCAAAGAAGTTTGTTGCCCGCGTCATATAGCTGTTTTGCGCGTGGTAGAAAACGTGAAGGGCCTTGGTGAGACCGATGCCCGTAACCGTAATGTCGTTCAGGACACCTCCGTCCACCAGAATAGAAAAGGTCCGGTTCACCAAGCCGCTGTTGATGTGAACACCACCGTTATCGAAGCTTCCATCGTTGCATTCGTACCGAGCGCTGCTGCGGCTGGAAGGGTCGTTTTTACATTCGGGGTTCCACAGGTCACGTAGTGAACCGATGGAGGAATCTTCGCCCACCTTCCAGCGTACGCTGGTGTTGTTACAAGCAGTTCGGCCTACGTTGTCCTGGGTATCGCCTCCGCGAGCGTTGAGGAGGTCTAGGGCTTCGCCGAATATATCAGCGAAGCCTTCGTTAATGGCACCGCTTTCGAAGCGGTAAATCAAGCCGCTCATTTGGCCGATGTAGTTGTGCGTCCATTCGTGACCAACAATGTCGTCGGTCACCAGGCCTCGGCAGTGCCAGATGAAATTTCCGGAAGCCGAGGCGTTAGGGCAATCGCTTGTCCTTTCGGTAATTCCGCGCATCAGTCCGTCGGCGCCGTCGTAACCATTACGGCCGAAGGTGCGATTATAGAGGTTGTAAATTTCAGCCGTGGAGGTGAGCATTTCCTGGTCTTCGGCGTTAAGGGAGCCGGGAAAGGCATCGCCCTCACTCCAGACCAGATTACTGGCATTAGCATTGGTGTGGTATTGCTGACGGTTCAATTCGCAGTGTAGCTGGTGACGGAATACCCGTTTACCGGTTTGGGCGTCTAGGTAGACGCGCTCAGAGCGGTAACCCGCCGGCTCAACTACATCGAATACACGGGTGAGGTGTGCTTTGGCGGTGGCATCCCAAGGGTTAGAGCTGGTCCAGACCGGGTCGGCTTCGGTGACCAGCCACTGGTGGGCAAATGGGTATTTGTCTTGCAGAGCAGCGGTCGCTTTGGTGGTATAATCCGTGGAATAATCAGGCGCGAACGCAGGTGCAAAGGAGGTTGACGGAAGCAGGGATCCGGTATAGCCGGTAACGTTTCCTCCCGTTGCGACTTCTACCGTTGCTTCGGCGCCGAACACCGGTACCCCACTCCGCTGCTGTTGGAAGCGTACGTATGTTTTGCCATTCAAACCTGTGGTGGTGATGACAATCCGGAAATCTGCCTCTTCTTCAGCGCCAAATGCTAGGCTGTAGGTCTCTAGGAATTTGGAAGCCGCCCCTCTGGTACTTTCACCAGAATATTGGATAGCGGTCGGCAATTCCAGGGAAGTGTAGGACGGCTGATTTGTGCGCCAGACCACGCCTGCATCGGTAAGCTGCCGGATCAGTGGTTGTTTATTGGCGTTTTGGGAAAAAAGGGAGAGACTACTTAGTACGAACAGAAGTGATAAAAAATATTGCATGTGGTATATATATGAGAGATGCTTAAAGCCTTGATTGCAAAAGTAGTACATTAAAATCCGGCGTTATTCCTTTCTGCTGCGATTTCCCACGACAGGTCAACCCCGTTTTCACCTCCGAGAGCGGTAAAGCGGAAGAATTCTACCGGCAAAGTAAAAAAGCCGCAGAAGCCTACCCGGACATCGTCCAAGAACCAACCCAACCTGCCATCGCAGCCGTCATGGCTCATCGTCCAGCCCAGTCAGATACCGTCGTTCTACGCCGACAGCGGCAAGGTCAACGATGCTACGTCCCCAGGTGCCCGAAGTGCCGTTATGGTTTGCTCCGTTGAAGGCCCGCCGGCCGACCAGCAGGTTGTCACTATTAAAAATATTCTGAAGTTGGCCGTCGTAGCCATTGTACAAAAAGTGTTGTTCCTGCACAAGAACGAAGTTCCCGCCATTACGCGACGGGAAGAAGAAGCCTTCGTCGTAGCCCTTCTGGATGGCGTAGTAATGGTCAAAGGTTAGGATAAATTCAGTCTCTTCTATTGGCAAAATGATTGATGGGCTGGTAAGGTCCGACCGGCCGTTTTCAAAACCGTTCTGATAGTTATCGGAACGGGGATTAGGAGCGTAGGCACCGAAGCCGCGTCGGCTAGCATAAAACATGATTTATCACCCAAACTTAAAGCGTCTCTAACTATCGGCCGACAAGATGCAGGTTAAATTACACCAGCGGTCTGATTCGTTTAGGAAACGGTTACGGGCTCCCTGTAATACATCACCTTATGGTAGCAGAAGAATACAGCCATAAAAGCCCTTAAATTAAAAAACCGGGTGTAAAACCACCTCATTCCCTACCTTAGCAGTACTATGATTACCCGACTCCTTTGCTTTCACACATACGAAAAGCGAGGCTGCCGCGTTTTGCAACCGCTAAATACGTCCAAATGCTATTGACCTTTTTGAATTTATTCCTTTTCCAGACCCCCGAACTTGAGATGGATCAGACGGAGCCCGTTGTTGAAAGCGATAACCTCCTAAGTGTACTGATGGAATCCGGATACCTTACCATCGCCATCGTTTCCATTCTTTTGGTACTCTTTATCATCGGCCTCTACATCTTCGTGGAACGCTACACTACCATCAAGGCTGCCGGACGCGAAGATCAGGGGTTTATGGACCGCATCCGTATGGAAATATCCTCTGGTAATATGGCCAATGCTCGCGCCCTCTGCGCTACGACCGACAGCCCCGTTGCCCGGATGGTAGATAAAGGTCTGCAACGCATCGGCCGGCCGCTGCGCGATATTGATGCAGCCGTAGAGAACGTCGGTAACCTTGAAATCTTCCGCCTAGAAAAAGGCCTCAGCACGCTGGCCAGTATCTCAGGTGCAGCCCCGATGATTGGCTTTTTCGGAACGGTGACGGGTATGATCTCGGCCTTCTACGAAATGTCTACTGCGGATAATATCACCCCGGATGTACTCGCCGGTGGCATCTACTCCGCCCTGCTTACCACGGCAGCCGGTCTCTTCATCGGTATTCTTGCCTTCGTTGGCTACAACCTGCTTGTCGCTTCGGTCGACCGGGTCGTTTATAAGATTGAACGCACCACTACTGAGTTTATGGACCTTCTCCAGGAACCAGGTTAGACGCCTGAGGCTTTTAGACAGCCTTTGGCCTTTTAGACGCTACACTTTCAGGCTACCGCACGGCTTCAACGTGACATGCCCGCTAAAAGCGAAGCGTCTAAAAAGGCGAAGCCGTCCAAAAGCGAAACGTCTAAAGAGGCCAAAGGCCGTCTAAAAATCTAACAATGGCTCTGAAGAAACGCAATAAAGTAACCGCAGAATTCAACATGTCTTCCCTAACGGACATCATCTTCCTGTTGCTCATTTTCTTTATGCTCACCTCCAACATCGTACAAATCAAGCCCTTTGACCTTCCGATATCAGACAGCCAGACTGTTGCCCCTACCAACATTGTGGTACAGCTAGAGAAGAACGGAAATACTTCTGTCAACAACGTCGAAGTACGTGGCGCGGCGATCAATAAGGCAGTTTCCGATGCCCTAGCCCAAGCCGGCAATATCGAAGACGCTACAGTGACGATCGTAGCTGAAACCGGTGTCCCCTTCAGCCGCATCAGCCCGCTGATGAAGCTGGCAGCCAGCAAGAAGGCGCGGGCGATTATTGCCACTCAGCCCAGGACCTGATAGACGCTGGGCTTGCAGACGGCTTCGCCTTTTAGACGCTTCGCTTTTAGGCTGCCGCATGGCTCAATGTATAACCTCATAAAAGGCGTAGCGTCTAAAAGGCCGAAAGCCGTCTAAAAACCTAACCATGGCTCTGAAAAAACGCTCTAAAGTATCCGCAGAATTCAACATGTCCTCCCTAACGGACATCATCTTCCTGTTGCTCATTTTCTTTATGCTGACCTCATCAGTAGTATCTCCGAACGCCCTCAACCTTAAGTTGCCGGGTCGGTCGGACTCCCCCGCATCTATCGCCAACCAGAAGCTAGACGATGTACGCATCGATCAGAGCGGTAATTTCTTTTTCAACCGGAAGCGGATTTCCGAATCAGAACTTGAAAGCCGTCTCGCAGCTAAAGCTGGCGGCAACTACTCCATGTTCATCTCACCGGATAAGGAAGCTCCCGTGGAAGGCGTTGTAACCATTATGGACATGGCTATGCGGTTGAAGATTAATGGTGTTTTAGCGGCTGAAGAGTAGACGGCTTCGCCTTTTAGACGGCCTTTGGCCTTTTAGACGCTACGCTTTTAGACTACCGCACGGCTTCAGCGTGACATGCCAGCTAAAAGCGAAGCCGTCTAAAAGCGAAGCGTCTAAAAGGCAAAGCGTCTAAAAGCGAAGCGTCTAAAAGGCAAAGCCGTCTAAAAGCGAAGCGTCTAAAAGGCAAAGCCGTCTAAAAGCGAAGCGTCTAAAAGGCAAAGCGTCTAAAAGCGAAGCGTCTAAAAGGCAAAGCCGTCTAAAAGCGAAGCGTCTAAAAGGCAAAGCCGTCTAAAAGCGAAGCGTCTAAAAGGCAAAGCCGTCTAAAAGCGAAGCGTCTAAAAGGC
>Ga0306864_1000513_pt1 | contig 17858 bp, 8 predicted proteins | sample AntRauTorckE5430_FD_190448 | JGI IMG/M metagenome (GOLD analysis project Ga0306864, IMG submission 190448) | Saline lake microbial communities from Rauer Islands, Antarctica - Metagenome Torckler E5 #430 (v2) (version 2) | ecosystem: Environmental > Aquatic > Non-marine Saline and Alkaline >...
GTTCGTTGTCAACATTGTCGCGAAATTCTTTTACGCAAATGAAATCGTAAGTGAAGACTTGATGAAGGGAATGGTGATATGCTCGTGCCTTTCCATGCCAACAAACATGATGGTTGTTCTGAGTGTAAACTGCAATGGCGATGAGGCTCTCGCACTATTCCTAGCAACCTTTATGAACTTGATAGGTGTTTTCATCACACCGCTGCTGGTCTTCTTTTATTTGCAAGATAATGCAGAAATTGACTTTATCAAGACCTACAAATCAATCGGTTTGAGGGTCATACTGCCAGTTACCATGGGAATTTTGCTTAGAAAAAAGATGCCAAATGCAGATGTATTTGCGACTAGTTACAAGAGAGTGTTCCTCAAGATTCGCGAAAGATGCCTTGTATTTATTGTTTATGCAACCTTTTGCACAACATTCATGGTGGAAACAGACTCTACCCATTTGCAAATTGCAATCATGGCCATTTCACAGATTATTCTTTTGGTAGCATCAATGGCCATTGCATGGGTTACACTCTTTGCTTTCTTCAATCGGAAGCCAAAGCATCGGGTAGTGGGTCTCTTCGGATGCTCTACGAAGACGGCGGCGCTAGGTATTCCATTGATTAGTGCACTCTACGAGGATTCGCCACGGCTTGGTATGTACACTCTACCATTGCTCATATGGTACCCATCTCAATTAGTTTTTGGAACCATGCTGGCTCCTAGACTAACAAAATTTGTCGATTACAAGTTGAACAAATACGAAATCGAGAGTCAAGGAAAAAATCTGATGACGATGCCCTGTTTAGCTTAAATTAGAACGACAGAACTGGGCATTAAAAGAAATTTCAAAATTAAGGAATTCAATCTCATGATACTGAAAGAGGATCCAAGCATGGAATTCCAATCTTCGAAGCCAACGAATTCAATTACATACTATTTTAAAAGGAATATCATTCTTTGTCATACTCTGGCTTAAAACCCAGAGGATAACACACTTCCTTCGCTTATAATTTTTATGAAGAAGTTTCCAAAAGACCCATTTCCATTCCAGCTATTAATTATCCCCAGTCAGACTTTCATACCTTAAATTGTTCCATCACAAGGCTTCATAGCTGTTGGCGATTCAAAACTATGTTCACAATATTGTAAGAAAAATTCTAATCATCACATTATCATCGTTTATTGTTGTTAATATTCTAAATTAGTTATTTAGTAGTATTAACAAAATCTTAATTAATCTTCATCGATAATCTATGCTGCTGGTGCACACTGAATGAGTTTTATCTTTGACATCAAGAAGTAGAAGTCAACTACAGGAAAATCAATGAGATTCCCCGCACCTTCAATTCCAGCTTCGCGATTGGCCCTCATTCCGTCGCAGATGGCAGCCATTGCCTCTTTCGGTTGGTTCAGAGCAAAATGACACTTACCAACAAAAGTAAAAAAGGTAGATAGCTGCGCCTTGACAGCATTATCGTCACTTGTTTTACAGATTTGCACGCCATCGTTGAAGCATTTGAGAGCTGTTTTGATCTCGTCTCGCTCCAAGTAGACACGGCCTAGACGCTTTAGAGTCCTAAGGCTATTTTCTAACTTGGCCTCCAGAGTGATGCACTCTGTAAAGCACCTGATCGCTTCGCCTGAGTCCCCACTATCCACGTGGACAGAACCAAGATTGAAGAGGACAGTGGCCATATCATCGTTGGTAGAATCCTTCGATCCTCTGCGGATAGAGAGGCATACCTCGAAACATTTGACCGCAACTTCGACTAAATCTTGGTTGTAGTAAATGACGCCCATGGCATTCAAGGTGGTCGATACATCAAAATGACAGCTTCCGAGGTGTTCCGTTCTTAGAACAAGGACCTTTTCATATGCTAGAATGGCAGCATCATATGATCCGGAGTCGTCGAGCAGGAGACCAATAGTAGAGAGAGTGCATGCCAGCCGCAATGCTTCTGGCTCTCCAAGCGCATGCTGGATTTGAGCTGCTTCTTTATAGTAAGCAAGAGCGTCGGATGAACTTTCCTGAGTTTTGTAGACAAAGGCGATGTTGAGTAGTGTAGTTGCAACATTTCTGTTGGGCTCATTGTAGATCTGACGGTCAATCTCAAGGCCCTTTTGATAAGCATCAATAGCGTCGACCAAATCATCTTGCTCGTAATAGATATTTCCGATCTTATTTAGAATGCTGGAAACTTCAACCAGCACAGAAACATCATCGGTAGCGACATCCTGGTACAAACTGACTGCTTGTTTGTAGTATTGAGTGGCTTCTTCAAGGTTACCAGCATCCTCATGAATCTCAGCCATGTTTCTCACCGTGGCAGCAATATCAATGTGTTTCATTCCTAGCTTTTCAGTAGCAATATCAAGGTACTCCTCATAAAGGCTGAGTGCACGTTTGGAGTTCTTCATCATGCTGCTCGCTTGAGCCATATTGTTTAACGTAGCAGCAACATCGAGATGGTTGGATACAAGCACCATTTGTCTAATATCATAGCTCAGGCTATGGTACGTATAGGCCGCTTCATAGTCCCCAGTAATGAACTTAGCCCGACCAATATTATTCATTACGGTAGCAGTGTGTTTGTCTTCGTCATGACCTAGTAAAGCGTTTCGTATGGCGTGAGCCTCGGTGAAGAAGGCAAGCGTCACTTCAACTTCCTTCGGTTCTGTTGAAGAAAGACTGTGAAGCCTCAGGACCCCAATGGAATTCAAGGCGGCAGCGACATCAAGATGGTAGTAGCCATGGCAGTTCCGTGTAATTTCAACAACCTCTTTGTAACTGACTAAGGCTTCTTCGTATTTACCAGCTCTGAAATGGATGTGCCCGATATTGCTTAGTACGGCAACCATAGAAGCTCCAGAGAAGTCATTCTTGCATATCGATGGATTCGGCTCTGACTTTTTTGCAGCCCTTCGTAGGTCTATCAAGAAGGAAAAGTAAGTAAAGGCTTCTTTGTCGTCACCCAGATGCATGTGAGCGATTCCAAGGTTGTAGAGAACAGTAGAGCGAACAGCTTCATCACTGATATCAGGGGGGTTCTTTGCGGTGTAGATGAACAGGGGATCGTGGTATGTATACATGCCCTCGTCGCACTCAAGGGCGACGGCATCGCATATCGTAGTTTTACCGGGATCATTAGCTTGTTCTTTTCGATCGAGAACACTGAATGTCGGTGCTACGGGTTTCTGTTTGCTCACATTTAGAGCCAAGTCAAAAGTCTCTAGTAGTGAATGATACAGGCACTGTAATGATTCTTTTGGTTTGCAAGATATGATTAGAGCAGCTGCCTTGTTGTTAAGTTGGATGATACACATCATTAAATGTTTTGTGTTGGTTCATTATCTAAAAGCTATTAAAGTATCTGTTGAAATCTGGGGCTGAGATCTGAGATGGACAAATCAAGTTGTACATAAGTAGGTTGCAGTTGACATTCACATTGAAGTTCGGAGCTCGGAGAATGGAAGTCTTCATTTTGAAAGCACACTCGAACGTGCGTGGGGGGGAGCGCGTCAGGTAAAGTTGCACCAATGAAGACCAATGACTAACACCGGTATTTCATTAACAGGTTATTATCTTACTCAGCAGCGTGCGGCGTGCGCGTAGGAAAGTTTTGCTAAAACACGAATCAGTAGTGAGTGAGTCCCACGTTTGATCACACCACACACATCGAACATGAACATCCTTTTTGTCTCTTTTTGTGCACGATAATGAAAAAAGTACTACTTACATACCACTACTACTTGACGATTCTGCTATTTCAAGATTACTGCGAATAAATGAACCTTGCACGCGATTATACAGAAATAAGATAGATTTATAAATATTTTGAACTGTTGGAGGAGAAGAGGAACACATGTCTCTCGTTTCTCGCACCTTCACTGAGGTAGGCAACGCCCTCAAGGATGCATATGGGCACGTCTTCCACGGTGACGATGCAGGAACCCACGAAACCAAAGTTGTGATTCTCTCACCCAAGAAAGTAAAAGTTGACGGAATCATTACTCAAAAATTTGATATTGGCATGACTTTTCTAAATGTCAACGATCGAGCTTTTGTCAAGGCGGTGGAACCAGGATCTGACGCTGATATTGATGGAATCCAAGCTCAGGACTGCTTGCAATTAGCAATTGTCCTGGGAGGAAACAGTAAACTAGATCGGATGCAGACAGATAAACGTCGTGCAATTTTATTTGGATTGCAGTGCGAGAAACAGGGGAGACGGACGTCCTTTGATGAATTAAAGGAAATGTTTGTGAATTGTTCTCTGAATGTAGATAATGCTGGCGTGGAAATGTTTGATTCATCCGAAGATACGAATCGAGATCCGAAAAATATTCCATTGTCTAGACGGATTAGAAGTACAACTCAAGAAATGGTTGGACGGTGTGCAGGAGTTACTGTCAATAAGCTGGCCATAGACATGCCATCTAACTCCTCAGGCAGAGCTGAGTATCCTGTCATTTTGGTGTTTCGGCATACTCATAAGCGATATGCCGGTAGCAGTCCGCACGTTGCGATGCCTTATTTCCGATTGGACGATGAATGTGAACGAGCAGCATTGATTGTTCGTCGCCTGGCGCCTACTGCGGACTCAAAAGCTGACCCAGATGCGTGGGATGAGATCATGGAAAATGCACAGAAATTCTTCTCGCCAAATGCGAAGAAGGAGGAAGATAAATCACATGATGATATCAAGGAAAAAGATGTAGAAGCAGAGACTATTCGTGGCATGATTCAGAGTGCTCTTGGGTTAGCGTTTGTGCGCACGTCAAAGGTTGTTTTGGGAGTAAGTCTTCATTTCGGAAGTGGGATTGTCATTAGTCGCCTCGAAGATGGCACTTGGAGTGCTCCCTCCGCCATTGGTTTATACGGAGCGGGGCTTGGAGTTCAATTCGGTCTTGAAGTCGCAGACTACATATTTATTTTGCAAACTGAGGAAGCATTGAATCACTTCCGTCGTGGTACGAATTATACCATTGGTGGAAATATGGGAGTGGCAGTTGGGGGTATGGGAAGAGAAGCATATGGTGCTGCTTCCCTTGGAATGCAATCAAAAGAAGGGCAACCGCGTCAGGCTCAAGTATCTCCTATTGTTGCCTATGCAAAGTCACAAGGGCTCTACTTTGGCGTGTCTCTGGAAGGATCGAAAATATATGCTCGGGAGGACATTAACCAGAGAGCGTACAAATTTGCAACGGGTCAAGATATCAGTACAGATGACATTTTGTCTGGGAGAGTGCCAGCACCACGCGAAGCCGAGGACTTATATGCTACACTGCATAGTGTTGAATTTGCACATGAGAAAGTTAACATTCCAAAGCCACCTTACTTATTATTGGATGACCTCTCAAATGATTGGTTTCATTACAAATCGACTCTTGCAAAAGGAAAGGACAAAAGCAAAAAGTTTTATTGGGTCTCTACTCTACCCACTGCAGAGGCTCAGGAATTCTCTTCCTTTGAAACTGTGTTCAAGAACTTCATGTATGGAGGTGTGTCTGTTCAGCGCATATCACCGCGGCAGGAATATGGAGGTAATGCCGAATCTTTAGAGAGACGTACTCTTTGGCTAATGCTCCCAGAAGTTGGATCCCTCAGGCTAGGATATGTATCGAAACACTCTACCGATGGAAATGATGACCAAAGTGAATTCTCTGATGGTCAATCCCACTTTACTGATGACCACACCACTGCAGAATCAATGGCTGACGATTTTACAATTGATTCAAAGAGCACTTATAATGTAAGTATTTTCTGGTTCTGGTTCCAACCCATTCTCTTGGATAAATGCTCACACCGAATTTTCTCTCGTACGCTCACAATAACAGAGCGCAAGGAGGCGAAAACGAATTAAGTTGTCGAAGAAATATTCTTCAACATTGACTGACATCGTGTCCTTGAAGAGGGCTTCAACGGTATGTTTTGACAAGACATGAATATATCTGGGACTCTTTGTATTTTAGTGCCTTTCACCAATTCTTTCCTCGTCGTGCTTTGAATAGAATGCCGGAAATCCAAATGACGATAAACGGGAAATGCGGTTGATTGAAATTTTTGACAAGCATGGCAAGGTTTTACTATTCATTACGAATACTGTGCGAGAAGCGGAACTTCTCAGCTGTGGATTAAAGCTATTACTAGAAAGAGAGACAACCCGTATTGGCGAAAGAGGTGGTATTTCGTTGGAGAAATTAGGTGGCATAGCCCCCCTTACACCACCCAGACGTGATGCCACTGTCAAATCTGTTGTTTCCACTAGATCTGAGAATACCTCACTAAATCAATCGAGAAGTGGAGATAATGAGCTGTCAGAATTGAGCACCGATTGCTCGTCTTCTGAAAATGAAAATGACGTCGATTCCATCCATGATAGCAAGGTGCCAGAAGGCCGTCAGAGCTGGTCTCAAGTTCCTGGAAGGCAGCACTTACGTAAAGAAGCGTCAATGGTACATGCCATAGTACACGACAATAATCTTCCATCACCACAGAGGAATCCTGTGCAGTACGAAGGGTATACGTATTCTCATGGCGAACAGCTGCATACAGAAATTGCTACAAATGCCATGATTTTATTGCCTCTCCCATTATGTAGAGCTCTATTTTTGGATTCATCATCGCCATTAATCAAACGGTGGGAGATCGAACGCGGAGATGGCAATTATTCGAAATCACAATGGAATTTACCTTCATCTTCACACCGGCATGGAAACAGCAAACTTTCTGAAAATGAACTTCTTTCTGGAGGGTCAATGCAGGGCGCCCATCGCACAATTCTATTTGATCGTATGAGAAATGGTCAGATAATTAGATTATCTGAGACTGTAGTTATTGTACGGGATGACAACGAATCGTTGTCATTAACTATATCTGAAAGAATGCCAAGAAGAGGTTTCTCAATAAAAGCGAGAATCACGCTATTAAAAGAATCGAAACAACATTGCTCTGTCTCAGTCTTCGGAGGTATTGTACCCATGGGCAAAGATCTTTCAAACGTTGGAGCTGTACATCGAGCATTCCTCCTAGTAGTCGATGAACTCGAAGGAAGATATGGAACAGAGAACCAAGGTATGTGGCATTCAAGCGTATTTATAATTCATGTGGCTTTTGGATCCCTCTAATGCCAATCTGCGTCCTTCAGGATTATTGGCTGTCCTTTTCTCTGTTGTCAAGGCCTTTCCTTCACAGGAAACAGGCAACGAAACCTCGTTTGAAAGATCGTTTAATACCCCACAAGTCAAAATTGAGGCAAAGGAAGAGTCAGCTTCAAGAGATCATAAACCCAAATTAGAAGATCGTGGAATTGCTTCCGAAAAACAGTCAGCTCTGAAGACGATAGGTAACAGCTCAACTGATTGGCAATTTGATTCTGCGGGCACAAATGTCCAATTTGAGCCAATGCAGACCCCAAGAGAAGAACATGTCAAGATCAAAAAGGCGAGAGAAAGTCCGCCCACGTCTTCTGTTGGAAGGAACATAGATGACCGGGCACATAATTCCCAACATTGGGCTACAAGTGATTTTGACGATTGGGAAAACGCGGTTTCAAATAAGCCTAAGGAAGCAAGTCCATCCAACTCCAATGTGACTATTGATGTGAAACCATTGCCAAAACTTCGGCTAGACTTAATGCCAGCGCCGAGGGAGGAAGACGAGGATAATATTTCTACAATATAGAATTGTATAAGTAAACAGCATATCGGCCAGGCTTATATTTCTTGCAATGTGATTGTTTTTGTGTAAGATACGAATGTTTTCACAAAAATGATGCACTAGATACTCTTTCTGTAGTCACCAAACTTGGCTGTCTGGAAAGTGCACAGGGGAATAGCTTTGCCACAGTAATATCAATCACATGTTCAATACTGTTTCCGTCGCCCTCTTGTTTTCTCACTTGGAAGCGTTTCGACTGAACTTCGTTATGCCTGGTGGTTTCCCTGGCCGAAACAGGTGTGACGATTAAGAAAACCTTTGCAGTCTTCGACAAAGTATATTCACTTGGAATAGTAGATCTAAATTCGATTGATTGTCCTTTCATTTCTTCATTTAACGCCAAGACTAGGGGCTCTGCAAAGGCCTTACATACTTCTTGAGCGAGCGATTCTTGGTAGTCTTGTCCTCTTCCACGTGCATGTGTCAATGCTTTTGTAACAGCTGCAGCAGGAACTCTACAGATATAGGGATTGGCCCAATCCAAGAAAGTTGGGATTGTGGTACTTTCTTCGAATCTTTTAGTTTTCTTCCCATATAGAATGACTCTGACATATACAACACCAGGATGGCTGGTCTCCGTATCTGTAAATAGATTCGCCAGGGACGACAATGTTGACGTTTCATCACCTGCAATTAGATGCATTCTTTCTGCAAGCTTGGTCACAAGTTCATTTACAGCTGCTGACACTTGACGTAAAGCCGTCATTTCTTGAGTATAATTTTGCTCATTCATCCGGAACCCACGCCGCACATTTCGTAATGATGACATCGCAGAATAATCTTCCACCACTCCCATTATTATTCCCAAAACTTCTTGCAAGCGAGAATATGCGAGAGGTGCCATCCTACTTTCTTTGTCATACATCCTCACAGCTTCACGAGAAACAACTGTTAGCATTTTACAGAAGGACGATATTGAGGGGGTCAGAAGGGAGTTTTTCTCTGTCGTCTCAGCAATAGTAGGCTCCATTATGGCTCTTAGTGAGGTAGGTTCTAAAAATTCATCACTAAAGGTAGAGACATGTTCTCGACTTTTCCATTCTTCGTAAAATGATGGTTTCCATAGATTCTTAATGTGAGGTATTGCGTCAGCGACAGCTCTTGCACAAATTATCAAAGTTTCAGCCGCTTCAACCCACTGCCCTTTGAATTCGTGTAGACGTTTCAGTGTCAACAGCCATCTAAGCTTCTGAACTGGACTAGTTTCTGGAGTGAAGAAGGCAGCTGCTTCAAATAGAGATTCTTCGTCAGCATCGAATGTCCAGGATAGTGAATATATTTGCCCACCACGAGCTGTCCTCGTGGTACCTGTAACCATACTAACAGATGATCCCATAATAATGCAACTGTTTCCCATCAACCGTAGCTCTATGAGCACTCCATCAATTACAGCCTGACAAACTCTACAAAATTGCTTTAGAAAAGGTTGTAGACTTACATCAACACGATCATCATCCAGTGGATCTGTATCTTCAATGTCGGCAAGAGCTCTTCTCAACGGCCACATTGACCTCTCTACACAACCTGCGCTATGCAGTTGCCTGCTCTCACCGTAAAGAGCGATTTCTCTGGCAACTGATTCAGGTAAAACTGTGATGAAGACTCGAGCTACTTCGTCGATACTGCCACCTTCTTTGTACACTGATCCAAAGAGAGAGACCATCAAATCAACAGCCATTGTTCTAACTGATAGTGACGTAGAATTCATTAAAGCGAAACATATTCTTCCCCAATGCTGTAAACTATCACCCGCAGAGAGAAGAAATAGCGTAGCTCCAACCTTATCTAGGACATGCGAAACGGCGCCTGATGCACGAAGGAGAGTCACTGATGATAATGGAGTAGAAATTATTTGAAGCAGTAAGTCCAATACTCCCTCTGTCAGATCTTTTAGTTCAAAAGTGTCTCTTGAAGATAAAACATCGCAGCACTCGTCGACAAGAACAATGGATGCAGCCGAAATTGTGTTGAACGACTCTTGAATAAGCCAGGGCGCCATTTGAGATGTAAAAGTATTGCTGGAAAATCCTTGGAACGAAGAAGTACTGAGCCTAAGAGCGTTTAAGAATCGAAGAGCTTGGTTGTCTTTCGATATCGACTATGTATTGGTCCCTGGGTAAGTAAAACACCAAAAAAAATTCATTGAACAATCACTGTGAATTATAACTCTGCTTACGCACCTTTGATTTATCGCAAAGTGATAATATTGAAGACCTTATTGAAACTTCAGGTGCTTCCTGTAACACATAAAGCAGACAGAGCAACCAGGTACACCTAATCTTGTTGCCTACATCCATCTTGGAGAGACAGTTCACAGCATCCATTGTATTCCTGATCACAGGAGATAAAACTATGTAATGTCGACAACGACTTTCGTTGAGGTATTTAAAATTCAAAAAGGTTTGCACAAAATAAAATAGGAAAGATGCATTATACTTACACATCCCTGCTACCCTATTCAAAACTCCCTCAGCTTGATATTTTACATTCATCGCCTGTTTTCGCAATATTGACTCATAAGCAATGGTCACAGCATGAAAGGCAATCGATTGATGGCGAATAATGTCATCTGCTGATAACACAATGCGTTGGCGCATCGCCGATTGCTTCTTCTTCGAGTTCTTCGATCCTCCGGTCTTCACTAGACTGACGGTACTAACGACAATGGCTTCACAGGAAAGTAAGCATACAGCAAAACACTCATCCAATAAAAGCTCCGCAAGCCAATGCCGTTTTGGCAGCATGTCGTCAGTAGCTGAATCCATAACGGGGGCACCGGGATTGGGAGGATCAGCCATATTTTGGCTGATCCACGATGCTGCTTTGTTGGAACTGTAGACACTATTGGGATGGTACTTGAAAGGGAAGTTCAGCGCAGCAAACCTGGGCAAATTAGACAGCATTTCAACAGCACGAAGCCGTAACTGACGACATACACAGATCCTCTGTAGATAGTGTAAGTTTCTATCATCCTCAACATCAATATGATCTAATGAATGTTCTTCGCAATCCTTCAACGTTCTAAAGTACCTTGTGATCAGAAATGCGCTTTGAGCGGGATGAACCACGGAAAGGAGGCCTACGAAGAATTCAACGATGGCATCGCTTCTTGTCAATGATCTTAAAAGCTCTCGATTGAAATTTGACTCGTCGGCATCGCTTGCAGACAATACTAATGAAAAAGCAATATGTGCAACGAGCGGATCAAGAATATCCAAGTGCTTTAGATCAAGCACCGTTGAAGAAATGAGTTCTGTCTTTCTGTCTTTATACGAACAGCGCAGTGCCAATGATTTCAGGCAAAGAGGCAAAAGAAAGTCCATGCTCTGTAGAAAAATTTGTGGATCAATATCCATGGATGCTTTCTCACTTTCAGAATGGCTAAGCCTTCTGCTAAATGAATGTAGCCAAAATGTGAGTATGATCTCGTATATATAGGGGCCTCTTAAGTCTGCCTTGCTGTTTTGATGGGTAAATATAATTTCGAATGGATCTGATGTGATCAGACCCCTGAGTAGGACACCAGATGATTGCTTTGGCAAATAGATCAGTTTAGGTTTTGCCCTTTTGTCCCCTCCTGGAGGATTGTCTTGTTCATCATCAGAACCCTCATAAGTCAGGTGCTTCGCAGGAATCTATCAATGTGGAGAAGAATTAGCCATTTAAAAGTATGTTTATAAGAAAGAGTGGTCGAAGGGGATTACTTACAGAGCTCTCAGCCAACTTCTCACGCAAGGACTCAATTCTCGGATCATTCTCATTCAATTCTCGAATCTTTTTGGAATAACTCAACTTCTCTGTGACAGGGACTTGGGAGTTGGTGGGTCTAATGCTCCCAGTAACACATGGTTGTACAAATACCCTTGCGACAGTATTCATCCGTTTAGCAATATCTCTAGCCTTCTCAAATGGAGTTTCAATATTGTAATCGTAATTTTCGCCTTCTGTTGCGTTGACACCTCCAATAACGGTATTTAAATCCTTGTTTCTCACAGTTTCGGTCGCTACTGGATTTTTGTTATCATGATAAGTAGACGCAGGAGTTGCTACTGACATGCTTGCCGAGATTAAACGGGCCTGACTCTGCCACGTCGCAGCAGTAACAACAGTTTCATCATCGTCAACGAGTTCTGTGAATATATGGCTCGATTCGTAGAGTTCTGCTTCTGCCCTCATTCTATCTGTTTTACTAATGCCGTATGCTTTACGATTGAGAGGAGCGGATCTCTTTAATGCACTGTAAGCTTCACGTAGTCTTGCGTCTCTATCTGTAGATGCTATCCCAGAGGACAAGGGGTGGATATTTGATTGGTGCTCGTATGAATCAATTGTGGATGCATTGGCAGTTGCAAAAGATATTGGTAAACCTTCATGAAAATCCTTAAAATCTATTGAATCATCCAAATTGTCCATGCCGTCGTGAAGATTGTAATCACTCGCGTCATGACGCTGTTGAAAATGCGTATCATCAAAGCTATCGAATGCGCATTTGAGGAATGATCTGAAGTGAATGATGCTTCCGCTTTTACTTGCCAAGCTCTTTTTCACCTTCAGAATGAGTTCCAACAAGCTCTTCAGATTCTCAATTTGTTTTTTTGCCATTTTGTTCTCAACTGCTTCATCAATACGGAAGTCAAAATGTATTATTCCCTGATTCACCAGGCACTTTAGGTGCAAGAACAGCAGCGTATTAAAATGGCCCAGTATTGAAGCATTAGAAGCTTTTGATATGATATTGCTGTAAGGTACCAGCTTGTATTTTTCCTTGCCATCGGTTTCGTCGGTTGTTAGCGTCTTGATGATGGCAGCAACAGAAGGATCACTAATATGAACTTTGCTCATGAGACGACTTTGAACTTCTAATTGAAACTGAGACAACTTTATCCGATGTACACCATCAGGGATTACAGTGGAGACCTTTGTCGAGGATAAATCTTCGTTTGTAGCACTGGAACTGAGTGGAACTAGTGTTTCGGCAACAAGGCTCTGTTTCAGACCACCACTCTCGTCTCCCAAACCAGAATTAATTTCAACCGAATATAAGGAAAATTGAATGAAGTGGCTTCCATCTAAGACTTCGGGCAATCTAACTTTGATCTCGTCCCTCATACAGACATGCCCAGTATTAGAATTCGACTTTTTGTGAGTAGCGCAAAGAGGTATCTTCGTATAAACTGCCTGCAGCATAGTTTCACCAGCACACGACGGATTGTAAATCGCTTTGGCAGCTTTGTATGTTTTAGTTCTTGTATCTCCTTCCACTACTTGGGAAACAAAACGGATACGGACTGAGTGACAGCGACTTTTTTTGCCATCTGTCTCCTTTGTAAGTAATAAAGGATACAGATACAGAAAATTACAATGCGGGCCTTGCCCAGATATTTGACATGTGTTATTGTTTGGAGTCTTGGGTGGTAAATACAAAATTTCTCTAACTTCTGACGAATCGATGTAGCCCGAAATTTCATTTGATGGTGGCAATCGGATAAGATCTGACCGTTTCTGTGCAGTGGATTCCTTTTTATCAGGATTCAACATAATTGCGCAATCACCCGAAGAGTCAACCAATAACCGCGGGAAATCATTTGCAGAGCTGCTATTTAAAAATTCTGGCGACTGAAGCAAGCAATGGCTAAAATCATTCCCCGTCATGGATGTGTAGAACGTAGCGCTACCATCAACGAACTTCAAGCCATTCAGCTTTGTCATTTCAAGAGGCTGACTGGTGGACGATTGCAGTAGTTTAGACCTTTTGCCTTTTAAGCCTCGAAACCTTCTTGACTTTTTCCCCCCATCTTCGGATGATGCCATAAGGGATATGGAATCGTTTGTCGATTGACTACTATCAAAACTTTCGCTATCTGCAGGCGTCATGGATCCTTCTAAATCCGGACGAATCGCAGGGTTTCCATCTACAAACTCTGCAACTGTCAAAAGCCTCTGTAAAAAATCCTCTTCACTTTCATTCATATGAAGGGACGAAAAGAGTTGCATAGTTTGAGAGGAGCCACGTGGCCAATGTATCTGATCACCCTTGACGTGTTTAGGAAATAGCGGCAAGACCCCAAAACAAAAAGGAGTCAAGAATTGTGTACCAAAGGTATCAAATGCTTGCTTGGCCCTCTGCTCTGCACCTGCTTGATCTCGCTTCGCAGACGTCCCTCCCCTCATGCTAAAACCCATAAATTGTGACGAATTTGAGCTTTTTGAATGATCGAGATATGCTTCATCTGCGTCTAAATGAGCAACCTTTTGAACTTGCATGAGAAGGTAAAGGGACCCCCTCCCGTCATCATTTCCAGACACAGGAAGTGCCAAAGGATCATACGAAAACAACGCTTTCTTAACACGAGCCTTGTTGGCAGATTCACCATTCATACCAAATTGTTCCGCCAATCTCTTCCCTGCCTTTTCATCAAGCATGTCTTTCCAATCACCCGCAGGGAAGACAAAGTCTTCACTAATTTTCCCTCTGTAACTATTTTCTGTACCATGCTTCGGAAGGCAATATAATGATAAAGTACATATCAAAGGTTCAATATTTCCAACCCCAAATGAAACATTGACGGGAGCAGCTAGAAAGTGCACTAACCCTGCGGGACGATCGGAAAACGGCCCTGGTCGCCATATTTCTGCAGATGATGAAGTTGCATTTAATGGTGGTGCAAAAATGGAATAAATATCAGGTTTTGCCACTTTTTTTGCCATTCCTTGCTTTGTTGAATGTCGGTTTGATCTAACGACAGAAGCAGTTTCTTTCGCCATGAGTAATGCATTAGTTGCAAACGGCAGTCCTGGTAACGCCCACTCCTCTTTCACCCCAGACCTCTCCATCATATCATCAATGGCCGTATCAGGAAAGGTACCCAAGTCGTCACTATTTAACAAAACAATCAGTCTGGGACTTATTTCCTCCAATTGAGCCTCATGGCCAATCTCCTTTTGCTTGAGTACAATTTCCTCTTCTGTCGCCCTGGGAAATCCCACATCACTCCTCATGGGCAATCTCCTCCTCACATTCGTCAAAAGTGGTCCATGATCCGGTAACGTATTCTTAATGTATTCAATAGGATCAATCCTTCTGTACTTTCCAACCCGTTTCGCTGCGGATTCCCTTCTCTTTTTCGCCAATAACATCTTTCTCCTCCTCGACCGACTGTCCCTTCCTCCCTCCTTCTTGCTAGAAGCATCTCCTGCCCCCTCACCTTCTGAACAGTCCTCATCTCCCCATCCATGAAACGGATCAGCCTCTGGACTGACAGCTGGACTCCAACAAATCTGTCTGGTAGAATGTAGATCATCCATGGCGTTCAACGCATCCAAGTGGTGCACAGATGGCGACATTTTGCGCAATTTTTGCTGGATCGCCGAATTGGAAGTGCTGGGGCCTCCTTCGCTTTTAAGTTGTGCTCTGGCCATATCACTCAATTCTTTCGAAGTAAGATATCGTTTTCGTTCAAAGGCTGCCCGTGCTTTGAGATGAATGGTGCGACAAGTATACAGCGGCTGAGGTGACTGGAACGTGAAGGTCTTTTTGAAATAATGTTTTCGGAGAGATAACTCTGCCTGAGAAATTTTGGGTTGAATTGCCTTCTGGGAGGGTCTGCGACGGATGGAAGACGTGTTTGCTTTGGATTTGGATTTGGATTTAGCCTTATGTTGGGAGGGCGGTGATGTGGATCTAGTCCGTGTTTTGAGCCCATGTCCTCCAGTGGGTGGCAATCGCGGTTGAGCATTTGTTTCTGTATTGCGTTTCACGGGTGTAATGGATGTATTTCGAGTGTTTGGGTATCTATACTGAAGACTACTTTGACTACTGGCACTGGCAGAGCGGAGAACTCCTGCATTAGTGGGAGGACGTATTCTGGCATGATTTCTGTGTGCCGATTGCGATCTCGTTGCAGTGGAATCCGAATGATTGCTGCTGGAGTTCATGATGGATCTACTTTCTTTTTCGACAATGGCAGCAGCTTGTTGTTTTGCCCATTTGTAGCTTGCAACATCTTGAGCGTCCAATCCGCTGAATGCCGAGGAAACTTCTGCTAATTTTTCCATGGCGATATCAATTGCACTCTTGGATTTTGTTTTGGTGGAGGAATAGCTACTATCGTGTAAGCTGTTATTATTGTTGCTTGTGAATCTTCCTCCTGATGCCGATGCTGATGAGTAGGATTGATGTTTTTCATGAAGTCTGCGCGTCCTCTTGTTATTATCACTACTGGAGCCCCCTTCCTTGTTTCCGTTCTTTGTAAGCACATTCCCACTGCTGCCAATTTGTTTAAAATTATCAAAATTTGCAAATCGTGGAATGTCATCATTAGAGTTGTTTGGTTCATGCGTATCATGTGCTTGTGGTTGTACCTGTGCCTGTGCCTGTGCCTGTGGTTGTCCATGGTCGTGCCCATTGTTCCTGCTCCTGCGCGTTTGTTTCGTACTAGAAGACGTCATGACGTCTGCTTTGGGAGAAGTGAAGTGTTCATATTCCTCATATGATGGTCCATTTCCTTGAGATGCTGGACGGCTTCGACTTCCGTTTCTGCTACTTGACTTTCTCATCGCTTTATTTGGATTATATTTTGATACGTGCGAACCTTTTGGTTAGACAAACAAGAGCCAGTTCAGTCTGTTTCATTCAGGCAATGTTATTTGTAATGTCCAGGCTAGTAGATAGCTTGTTGTAAATATGGGTTTCTGTAGATGAAGATACGAAGACAAAAGGGACAAGATTCTCAGCAAGCTACAAGATTGAAGATGAAGATGATGAAAGAAGAAGAATCTCAAAAAAAGAGGAAAGGAAGGAAAAGTAGGCCCTTTATTGGGTTCGGTGGTGTCCAGAGACATCAGACAGGCAGGATGATCTGGGAATAAAACTATTTTAGTTCATAGAAAATTAGATGACACATATATTTAGCCTTTTTATTGGTCCCAAAAGTCCTAAAATTAAAAAGCCTATTACAAGAACCGTTTTTATTTCTGCTTTCATTCATTTCTGCTTTTGTCTGCTTTCTTTCAAATCTCAACAAACAAACCGAAACGTTCCAACACAAAATCATCATCCCATCCAACTCATTCCATCGTTCACAAGAACTCATAAAATCAACAAACAACGAGTCAGTAGTATCACCATGACAATGGTCACTCGCTCAGCCTCCCGCTCACTCCTCTTGCCTAGAACGGCACCAGAACGTGTTGCTGAATTGTTTGATGAGAAATTGTTCAAGCAGCCTCTACCAAATGAAGATTGCCCTATCTGCTATCTACGACTTCCAATCGAAGGAGTTCAGAACACTCACCAGTCATGCTGCGGTAAAATGCTGTGTGACGGTTGTGTCCGTGCACACTCGGTTGCTGCAGCAGATACAGAAAGATACAAGTGTGTCTTCTGTCGAACTGAAGCACCGTCATCAGATGAGGAGCATATTGAAAGAATGAAGAAACGCGTGGAAGCCAATGATGCACAGGCGATGTTTAATCTAGGGACTTATTATATACTTGGGATGAATGGTTTGCGACAAGACCATTGGATGACATTAGAGCTCTATCATGAATCAGCAAAACTTGGAAACAAAAATGCACATTTTGCTCTTAGTCTTTGTTATCAAACAGGGAGGACCGTAGAAAAAGATACAAGAAAAGAAACATATCATTTACAGCTTGGTGCTATGGGTGGGGATGTATGTGCAAGGTATAATCTTGGGTGTAATGAGGATAATGCAGGCAACATGGATCGTGCATTCAAACACTGGATGATTTCAGCCAATGACGGATATGATGTATCTATGAAGGCGGTTCAGGAGGGATACGAGATAGGTTTTGTAACGAAAGATGACTATGCAAAAACTATTCGTGCATATTATAACTCAATTGCCGAAATGAAAAGTGATGATAGGGATAGAGCTGCTGCCGCTTGCCTCTCAAAGGCTGAATAAAGCAATAATACATCTAATATAACCAAAACTAGATTAGATGCAACATGGAAGTGTCATCAGATATTATCCACATGGGGTGATATGATTTCAGCAATAGTAGCGAGGTATCGTAGCAAAAGACACGAAAAGGGAAGATATCATTATCAGATTGCGGCTATGAAAGGGCATGTGCAAGCGTGGCACAATCTCAGGTGTGAGGAGGGTAAGGTAGGAAGCAT
>Ga0306864_1000515_pt1 | contig 17846 bp, 13 predicted proteins | sample AntRauTorckE5430_FD_190448 | JGI IMG/M metagenome (GOLD analysis project Ga0306864, IMG submission 190448) | Saline lake microbial communities from Rauer Islands, Antarctica - Metagenome Torckler E5 #430 (v2) (version 2) | ecosystem: Environmental > Aquatic > Non-marine Saline and Alkaline >...
AGAAGTGCGGAGGTACATTGTAAACGACGCAAGACTTTGAGATGTGTTGATAATGTGGTGAATGTATGGCACACCTTTGCAAGTTCCAGTCATCAAGGAATCTGGATCCCACTCTGCAAGATATTCAAACCGCATCTTCGTTGCTGGATGGCAAGCAAGATGTAGGAGCTTTAGGATATCTGTTTTCACTAAAAGACCAGCCTTCCTGAGTTCCTTCATTGCATTGAGACATGCTGTATCAAAGGGGATTGCATTCGAAGGACTAGAACTGTTTACAAGCACCTATAGAGTATTCCAGTTGTCACCATCGCTAGGATCAGCAGTCAACAATCCACCACGCTTGTCTATACCACCAACATTATGTTTGATTCCTTCCTTTGCAAGAATAGGAAGATATTTGACGCTGCGACTGCTCCACATTACCGACTGGACAGGAAAGAGCTGGTTGGCGCTATGTTTGTAGGACAGCGAGGATGGGATTCCTTTCACCATCTGCTTGACTGTATCTTCGCTCGGTTTCGATTTCTGTAATCTATGTAGAGCTTTACCCGTAGCTTGAGTAAATCCATTCATCATTGTTGTTGCGAATTCTTTGATGTCATTGAAGAAATCCTGATCATTTAATTTCCCTTCAAGCTTGATGACTGTATCCATAACGTCATTTAGATCTACGAAGACTTTAGCCAAGGACATGATGCTGCTTTGGATTTGAAAGAAACGAGGTGTGATAGATGGGCGTATCCCTTTGTGTGTTACTACTGTATTTTTATTTGAAGTTGTAGGATCTAAATTTTTGTCACGTTGTTTATGGGAGCAAGCAGCAGCAGCGCGCGTTCCCTTTTTACTTTTTACACTTTCATCTTTCATCGCAGTTTTACGGTTAATTTTCACTTTCAAAACACTAAAATAACGGCCCCTTTTTTGCACATAATCATGGACCCAGAATAAGCACAACTCTCGACAGGAAAAATGATAGTGATAGACGGTTTTAGTCTACTCATATTCCTAACAAGCCAGAATTAAACTGATGTTGTTACGAAGTGTACCTATTGAAGGATAACTATTATATTTGGTGTCACTCTCCGTTATCGTACATAAGCATAAAGATGATTCAATTTAACTTCTTAGCCCCGTATTTCTGGCAGTTCTTTGCAAGGCAATTCTCCAAATTATTCTGAATTCCTAATAATCACTTCTTGAAACCAATTCTTTTCTGTATTGAGAGTATACTTACATGATTGACGCGCTACGAATATATCCCATGTCTTCCAAAATGTGTTCCATGCCCTTCAATTCTCTCGCACATAATTCTTTCACCTCCATTTCTGTTGTAGATCTCGAAACCTCGCTTAAAAACCGCATCTCATTCAAGACTGTTTCAACAGTTCTATCTTCAGCAAGCCGACTACGGATTCTTTGCTTAATCAAAACAATTTCATTCGCAGTATTGGATTTAGATTGAACTGAACCATTTTTGGAAAAAGAAGAAATTCCGTCTATCGAATTTGCATGTCCATAATCTTCACCAGGCTCTCTTGGCCAACCAGCTGAATGGACCACATGGGCTAAATCCCGAATGACAGAATCTACTTTACTGAACCTATCATTTTTTATTTCTGGCAATTCTGAGAGACGATGTTCAAATGCTTCTCTGAACTTTTCGATTTTGCCGTCATCAAATTCAATGGAAGACTCTGAATCAAATGGATTGGTGAACCAACGAGAACGAGATTCACTCTTTTTGCGTCTGTCTTGTTCAATGAAACGAAGGAATTTTCGAGCGGTGCAGATGAATGCTTCATCGTCGTATTGAAGATCAGGTGAAAAAACTCGGACCTGGTCTTTTGCAGAAAAGACGACGTGTTTTGAGTAAGGATGGGTCCTGGTTCTATTCTGGTTCTCTCTGCTACTAACTCTATCAAAAGCATATCCCTGCATAGCTTTAGATCGACGATTCATAATTCCGGCGAGAGGTGATTGTGCCTTATTGTGTGCAGCAATGGAAATTAATAGTGATTTGAACTTCTCACTCCTCCCTCGCCAAAATATTAGACAGATTTGGGCTCTATAACCTAGATATAAATGCTTTGCAGGTAAAGATATGTATTATATTTGAACTTCCTCTTCTTCTGAAATACTTCTTCTGCTGTATCCAGATTCCAGATTCGACATTCATAGTAATCTATTTAATAAACAAAGATCAACAACTGAGCCTTGCAAGCTTGCAAGAACTACTGAAGTTGGTCCTGCACCTTACAAAATATCAAAGAAATACTTTAGTCGCGCTAATTGATAAGTACTATAACCTGTGTGATATAAGAAGGAAGAAGAAGGGAAAACAAACGAGAACTTCTTACTTCTTCTTCTAGTCCAAAATTAACACTTCGTCACTTTTCCAAACGTATTCAGTTTCTCAGCACAAACAGGATGTATTCATTTGGTAAGTGGTTAGTTAATTCACTAAGTGATCTCATGAATATAAGTTATTGTTCGATCTTTAAAATTTGAAATTTGCTTGTGTACCTTGTGCAATGTACTATCAAGTGACGGCTGCATAGTAAATCATAGCTCTGAGACTCTTTGAACCAGGTAACTTACACCAACAGAGATATTACATGGTTGAGTCTCAAAGTCTTCTTTAATAAGAACTCTGATCTGCTTCTCGATGTTGCCTTCAAGCTTGACAATTGAATTCTCTAGTCCTTCATCATTGAAGTGCCGCTGTCGTGCCACTGCTGCTGACTAAAACCTTTTTCCAAATGAGTTCTTCTCTCGGCGGTAGTAGAATTTGTTGTCGTTGATTTGATCTGCCCTTTCGATTTTGCGATAAATGAAACCTTGAGCACATATGGATTCTCTTTGAATCAAACGAATAATCATCACGAATGGGTAAATCAAACAAGCATGATGACTTTGCATAAATTGCATTGCTAATGCTGAGATTTTTGAAGCAAATTCAGCGAGGCCTACCAGATGGTCAATAGATTATGCTTATTGATGTTAAAATTTTAAATCATATATTTCTGGAGTGCTTTCGGTTAATTGAAAAAAATCGAAAGTTGGTGAAAGCTCATTCATTTACAGAGCGCATTTTATTTGTATTGATCATTTTAACTGGGTACTACTTTTGTAGGCTGATAGTATTGTATGTAGTATGCACCAAACAAACTATGAGTGAATCGCTTGCTTCTGCTCTGTAAATGCGTCTAAAATCCAAAATCAGATGAAGGACTGGCACCGCCACTGGCCCCATCATAAAAGCTTGACTCAAATTCTTTCATGAAATCTCTTTGTCCTTCAAGATCAACAGTCGGCTTGATCTCTTTAAGATTACCAAGGGCTTGCTCTTTCGCCTTCTGAACGCGCTCTTTCTCTTCCTTCAATTTCTGCTCGCGGAGACGAATGTCTTTAGCCTCCTTAGCTTTTCTCTCCTCTTGAATCTTTTTGCCTCTTTCCTTGGTCTCTTCCAGACTCTTTTGCTTCGCTTCCTCCGCTTCCTGAAGCATCTTTTGTTCACGAGCCTGCCTTTCTTCGTTCGAAGTCTTTTGAGCCGCTGAGGCACTGCGTGCATCTGCCCAAGCGTCATCTTCATCCTCATCATCGTTTTCAGCTGCTGCAGCCACAGGCTTTGATATGTTCCAGTTTGCTGCCAGAGCATCTCCATCCTCATCTTCGTCTTCGTCCATAACGGCATCTTCTGTAATCTGAAATCCACTGCTAGCTTTATTTTTATACATGACACTTCCTTCGTCGTCACTGTCGGAATCATCACCATTAGCGCCAAAAGCAAAGAATGATTCACTACTTTGTGCTTTCGGTTGAGGAGTAGGTGCTGGACTTTTCTTCTTCGTTGGTTTCTTTCCTTTCTTTTTAGGTTTATCCTATAAGAAGAAAACTATTGAGACTTTGTCTCGAAAAGAGAAGTAAAATGGTGCATGAATGTACTAACCTTGTTCACAAAGTTCAAGAGTTGCCTTTGAGTGGCTGGTGAAAGTGCGTCAATCTCAAGATCGATCTCCTCTTCATCTTCATTCAAATCAGCAGATTCTCTAATAATAGTAACAATCATTTCAAGTCTGTCATCGTCTGTCATTGCCATTGTGTTGATAGCATCAGTTAGCTCTTGTTGCTCTTCAAGCGATAGCTTCTTATCAACAGGTGCCTTGTGTGGTACATGAGTACGTACTGGAGCGACAACAACGGAAGCGACAGTAGTTAGGTTTGCCTTGTCAGGTTTGGTTTGTTTTCTTTTCTTCGTTGTTTTTTTGGCTGTGGTGGCTTCAAATGCTGCAGCAGGCAAGGCATTCTGAGCAATTGCCATTTTAGTTTTAGCAGCAGCAGGAATTAAGGTTGTAATAAGATCCTGGAGTTGCAAGACTTGAGTAGACAAGTTCTCAAGAATAGTGGATTGAAGATTGAACTCATCTCTGCTAACACCATCATGGACTCCTGACGCAGATGCAGATTTGAGAGCACTAAGATTTTTCGCAACTTTAGCGCCAGATGAATACATCAGCCTGGCCATTCGAAGGGTTGGATCTTCATCTTCTTCTCGTTTTCGCTTCCTTTCCTGCTCAAGAAGTTTTTGTCCTTCTTGTTCCTTCTTTTTCATCTCTTTCAGCTCTTTCTTGGTAGGTTTCTTTTTGTCCATCAATCTCTCCACATCGTTGAACTTATTATTGAACACTGTGAAAAGATTTTTAGCAGATTGATGCACAATGTGACCAGGATCAATATTGAACTTAATGGCATTCTCAAAGATCAGTCTCATCAACCGTGCAAACTCTTCAGGCGAATCAATCTCATCTGCGTCCATCTTTGCTTGAACCGTGCCCAAATCCATAGGGTTGGTAATGATTTGATGATAGGTCGGAATACCATGCGCCACTGGGTCCACAGGTTCAGCAAAGAAGGAACCTCCAAGAATGTCTTTCTCTCTTGTAAGTTTTAGAACAGCACTGCACCTTTCCATCATCCGTGCTTTCTGCGCATGGGGATCACCTTCTTCAAGTCGAGAAGGGAGCTTCGTTGCCCTTGAAGATTCACGGCGCATGGCAGGACCAAGAGGCGGAAGAGATGTAAAAGCTGACGGAGCATTTAAACTACCTCCTTTCTTTGCGATATTCTTAGAAGTCGGTAATACCTTTCCTGTTGTTTGCTTGCTCGGAAGGGGTTCTGGTTCAGGGGCAGTGTCTTGGGCATCGTAGATTCTAAACAACTCGACATGTCCACTATGTGGGCCGTGAGAAATGAGGGTGCCGATAAGATTGAAGGTGCCAAATGAATTAATACCTTTTCCATATACGTTGTGAGACCCGGTATTATTTTTGCGAAACTTCATAACAATCTGCCTATCAACAACTGACTGAAACTTTGTTGTCCCCCGCTTCATCTTGAAGGATCCTTTGTAATTTGCAGAGTCGACGGGAAAGGTTGCTGAACCACTCTCGCCCTTTGCATGATGTTCCTCTAAACCAAAATGAAAATTAGCCGACATATTGTTGGCGTAGTGAGTCCTTGACATGGCCCATTTTCCAGTACATGAGATAACTCCGTCTTCATTTACTTTGAGGATTCCTCTGGAAAGAGCAACGTATTGTCCATCTTCCGGTGCCGTAATTCCATCAAGATCATCAGATTCTGGAGAATCGACATCATCTAAGGTCAAGCGTTCTGAATCGGGAATCTCGATGATTACAGGTGCTTTGACGGTAGCATGAGTAGGAGTCTTTTTCACCTTCATGGGCTGGAAATGTCTGAAGATGGTGATGACATTTTCTTTGCTCAAAGTCCCTGTGATATTGTACTTGCCAAACATGTTGCTTCCTCTTCCTTCCACATTGTAAAATCCACCATTATTTTTCTTGAACTTCAAAGTAACATCCCTCTCCGGAATACGATTACGCGTTCCATCTTCACCAGTAAGATTGAACCAGCCAGTGTATTTTCCAGAAATTGGGAATGCATTGGTGGCAACCGTTCCGCGGTATTCATATTCAAATTGATTGCAAAGCCCGCGCTTATTATCAGGATCCGCAAGAATAACATCCAATCCTGAGGACCACATACCCGATACTCTATGGACAACACCATCCTGAGCGCTAGACGAAGGAGCTATCTCCCCCCTCAAACAAACGACGGTAGATGCATGGCAGGTGGATGGTTCGGGCAAGGGCTCATCGACAGGTTGCACATAAGCACTACCTGAACCACCCGCCTTTTCTAGCTTTCTCTTTTTACTCTTGGATTTAAGCTTCTTTCCAGGAGATTCTGAGGCAGGAGTCGATGAAGTCAAATACCTCTTTCGTAATTCTACCTTATACTTTTTCTCCGGTCCGCTTAAATCTCTTACTGCCGTTCCGATAACGGAGAATACACCATACTGATTTGTTCCCTCTCCGTGAACATCGTATGCATCGTCCTCTCCCTCCCTTTCAGTGAATTTTATCCTTACTCCGCTCTCCTGAATTACCCTACTTTTTTCCTTCTTCTTGCCTTTCGCAGAAATGTGCACGTATGCCAAGCTAAAGGATCCGTCAAAAGTTCCATCTTTCGGTAATTCAGTCGGATCCTCGTCGAGCCCGAGTGTACGTACAAGTTGAAAATTCTGCGGCGCGTGCTCTGTGGACGGTTCAAAGTTCCATTTACCCTGAATGACATGTTTGCGAGTGAGCTCGTTGTTGATGTACGATAATGTCCCTCTTAGCACAGGCACCGCCGGTGTGGCAATCGTGGAAGAGGCAGATGCACTGCCATTCTCTGAAGTCGTGTGATTTTGTTTTTCCCCATTTTTATTTTTTATTGCTGTTTCATCATTTTCCCCATTTTTATGTTCTATATTTTTTATTGATTTACCGGTACCTTCATCCGGTGGCTTGCTGTAATTTTGCATGGTATTGTGGCTTGTGCCGTTCATTTGAGTGACAGCTTTTGCTGTGTTGTTGCCGTTGTTAATTGTGTCCTTCCCAGCGTCTCCGTCGTCGTCTTTTCTTTCAGATTCACGGTGATCTTCTTCACCATCTACATCCATATCCATCCTAGTGCTCTTGCAATCATCTGAATCGTGTTCCTTGTCGTCCCCGCCCGTATCGGAGATGTCGGTATCCTTACTATGGGGACTCCCGTCTTGTTCTCCGTTCTTGTCCGCACTGATTGCTTCCAACTTCTCACCGTTTTGGTTGTAACTCTCTTCTGCAGATGATGACATTTTAAAATTAGGAAAAAGAGGAGAAGTTGCTATTGGAGGGGTGAAGAGGAGGCGGTAGAAATGGCGGTTGGTGGACAGCGGTTGCGGAAGTAGCGTTAATAGCTATCCGGAGTTTGCCTGCTGTCTGCCTGCTTGCCTCCATTCATCTCTTTCGAAGAGGAAAGAAAGATCCGTCAGATGGACAGACGTCATAAGTTTCAAGTTATGTGACGTGGCGATCTAATATTTAGCGGATTTTAGTGATAAATGGCCAGCTGAAATGGCTCCACTTTATCAAATTGAAAAATTAGCGCACAATTTGATGAGCTAGCTGTAAAACTACCACTATGTACCATACATACTACTGCAGGAGAATAACTTTTAGTATCCTACCGTACCAACCAAAGCTATGAGGAAACAGAGCTTCTGTTGTTCACTTCCATTTTGCGATCGTGTTGCCAGTCTTTGATCACTTCAGAAGAGGATTCAGAACCAACATTGCTACCGGCACAAAGTCTTTCATAGCTTTCCAGTGGTGTCCGCAACAAAACATCTTCCCTCAGATTGTCCAATGCAGCATTCATTATTTGTTCAGATATAGGAGGCTGACCTTCCATTGTTTCTCCAATTTGATGCATCTTTTTTGGCATCCGTGCGATCTCGTCCAATGCAATCCTATATTTCTTTCCCTTGGGCTCACCAGCAAATAACGGAGTTGCGGCTTTTGTGATGAATCTTCTAATCTTGACTGGATCCCACAGTGACTCTTCAAAGTCTGCATGCTTACCATACGCCTTGAGGACTTCAAGTCTATTCTTGGGTCTACCTTCGCTGCCATACACATTTTCTATACTAGTTTTTGCACTATCGGGATATAAAATTTCATCTGCCATCGCGAAAGACCATGGATTCGCAGCCCAGGCTCTTCCAATCATTATTCCAGCCATGTTGTCACATCGCTCTAATTCAGCTTTCGCGTCCACGACAGTATTCACGCCTCCGTTTAAGCTGAATGTGAATTCAGGATATTGTTCCACCAACTTTCTCACGAATTCATACTTGAGCTTGGGAACTTTGCGATTGTCTGAAGGACTAAATTTCTTACTGAGCACAGCAATTCTAGCATGAACCTGGAAGTCAGTAACTACACCAGACGAACCAACAGTTTCGATGAATCGGCATAAGTTACTGTATTCTTGCTCATCATCAATTTCCTCATAACCAGACTTTGTAAAGGTGAAATCCTTATCCGTTCCAATTCGACATTTGACTGTTATCGGTATATCTCCATTGCAACCATTGTGCATACCAGTTACCAACTTTTTGACCAATTCTGGTTCCTCCATCAATGCTGCCCCGAAACAGCCCTTCCCCGCAACTTTGGGACTTGGACATCCACAATTCAAATTCACTGCAGTATAATCGCAATATCCACGTTCGCTCAACTGCGTTAGTATATCACATGCCTGTTCTAGTTGTTCAGGATCAGAACCACCGAGCTGCAAGACACTAGGTCCTTCTCTCATGCTCGCACCTTGACCGAGAAACCTTCTTAGGTACCTCATGTCGTAACCGAAAGATTCTAGATCTTGGTGCACCTGTTCCTCTAAAAGTGATCCTTTGGCAGGAGAAGAAGTCAGATTATCTTTCCGTTCTATTGCTTCCCTTCTCTCGTGAACAATGGCGTTTGAAGTAACCATTTCAGTGTAGATGAGGGTATTCTTGGATATGAGCCGGACCATGTGACGAAAGTGCCGATCCGTATATTCCATCATGGGTGCCAGAGAAAGCGGTGAAGCAGCGTGGAGCTGATGCTCTTTTTGGAAGTAGCTCTCTGTTTTCGGGGCTATGTTGCTGTAGAGACGAGTGATGGATGTGGAGGAGGTGATGGACACAGAAGGAGTTCGTCGTAAAATTGGAGCGAAGGCGTAAGCTCCTAATTTTGTGCAGAAGAACGTCATTATGATTGCTACCTGTCTCAAGTTCATTGTGGAGGTGGAAACAAAAAGACGTTTGAAATCACTTGCAAGGATTACACTGAAGAGCACACCAAAGTATGATCTGATGAGTGATTAGTGAATGAGAAATGAGTGATGAGTGATGAGAGTCGAGAGTTTGAGGTTTGAGTAGCTAAATACAAAATACCGATCAAAATTGGAAGAAGAAAAGAAACACATCATGTTGTTTTGATGCCTGTTGGTTCGGTTGTTGCGCGAAAGATCAGTGGCTTGGCTGGCTATTATTTCTCCTCTCTCCTCTCTCCTCTTGTTTCTTTTTCGCTGCGTACGAACTTAGAAGACGAACTTTGACTTGTTTCCACTCCGATGAATTTTCCCCCCTCATCGATTTGAGTTCGCGAAAGAAAGTTGCCTGTCGCCTGTCGCATGTCGCAATGCACTATGCACTACTACTACTACTGGTATTGTGCCAAACGCCGGTACATTTGATATTTGCGTACTCACGACGACGGTTGATCAGCTAGATACAGTCCTTCCCACTATTGTTGTTCTTTCTGCCATTCAACTTGTTTCTGTTCTCTTCCAGAACCATCTGTTGATATTACCTCCTGGTAGAAAGTTACGAGCTCCAACAAAAAGGATCCAATTGAGAAAAACAACATAAGATGAAAATGGTTACCAACTTTGCAGTTTTGGTCGTCGCAATTGCTATTGCATCCACAGATGGATTTAACACGAATTTGAATTCAAGGGCGCTTGCTACTAGCTATGGAAATATGGTGCCATCGGCAATTGTTTCTTCATCCATGTCTGCTACCATCTTCAATGCTAAAAAAGACTGCAATCTTTCCCTAAGAATGGCAACACTTGATATGGAAATCGAAGATAGCAAACAAAGCCGCAGTTGTTTCAGGAAAGTGGTGAGTTTCTGCATAGAAACAGCAAGCATCTTACATCACAATGCAATGCTTCTAAGTTCCAAAAAGGATTTCTAAGTGGATTTTTTGATAAGAATCATCATTACTGACCTTTTTTTTCTCACACACAGAGACAAGCAACAGAGAATGCAGTGAAGAAATCGAAATCGAAAGTATCTGCATTTCGTGGATGGACCAAGAAACAGCGTGCCAAGTCTCTTACAACAGCACTTGTCTTCTTTTCTACCATCCTGTCTTTTACTCACACGGAACAGGCTAATTATCAAACACTGGGAGATTCTCCGAGTTCAGCCGTAGTTCGTCAGGTGGCCTCCAATGACCATCTACAAACTCAGCTAGCATCACGGGGAGGAAGGAGCGAAATTTCCTCGTCATCTCCAACCCAATCTATGCGTGATCTTCTCTCCAAAACCAAATCGGCTGCCACGAATGCTTTATCCATGAATGGGGGTGCAAAAGCGAAAGCGCCAGAAGTACAAATAACCGAGGCAACCACCAGAACTTTCAAATCAGCATTTGAGGAACTCAATAGTTTCATGAAGGGGCCGAAGTCTGATACTCTGCTTCTGCTTCTAGCGACAGCTCTGATTACTCCAATTTGTAAGATTATTGGAACTTCGCCCATCATTGGTTTCCTCGCAGCTGGAATGGCGCTTGGTCCTAACGCGCTTGGGCTCATAAGTGGAATTCATTCCACTGAGACTTTGGCAGAGCTGGGAATCGTCTTTTTCCTGTTTGAGATGGGAATCGAGTTGAGTGTTGAGCGTTTGACCAGCATGAAGAAAGATGTATTTGGTCTTGGTTTGTGCCAGTTCGTCACAACTGCCGCGGCAATTGCGCTGGCTGGTAGCTTTTGTAATTTACCTGCGAATGCGTTGGTCGTCTTAGGAGGTGGACTGGCCCTCAGTAGTTCTGCATTTGTATTGCAGCTGTTGAAGGATAATAACCAGATGGCAACAAGGTTTGGGAAGGCAAGCTTTGGAGTATTGTTGTTTCAAGACTTGGCAGTAGTTCCACTATTAGTCGTTACTCCAATTCTGGCTGGAGGTGGCCAAGGGTTGGCTTCGGCGCTTGGATCGGCAGTAGTGAAGGCAGGGATTGCTTTGACTTCCATATTTTTTGCAGGAAGGGTCATTTTGAATCCGTTGTTCAATATAGTGGCAAAATCAAAGTCTCAAGAAGCATTCTTGGGAGTTGTATTGTTGACTGTACTGAGTATGTCATTCCTGACGGAGGGACTTGGATTAAGTAATACTCTTGGAGCATTCTTGGCCGGTGTACTCTTGTCAGAAACAAAGTATCGTTACCAAATCGAAGCAGACATTGCACCGTTCCGTGGAATTTTGCTTGGACTCTTTTTTGTTACTGTTGGTTTCGAGATTGACTTGGGTCTAATTGCATCAAACTTGCCTCTTGTAAGCAGTATTGTGGCAGCTATTGTTCTCATTAAGACAACTGTGCTCACTGCATTGAGCAAATCCTTTGGGCTTAGCTTATCAAATTCTCTTCAAACTGGACTCATGCTGTCTCAAGGAGGAGAATTTGCCTTTGTTGCCTTTGGCTTGGCTAGAAGTCTTGGCATTCTCGATCCTGCAACTACAAAGCTTTTGCTGACAAGTGTAGCATTGACAATGGCAATCACTCCAACACTTGCTGCTCTTGGTGGAAGTCTTGCTAAAAAGATGGAGGAGGGTAGCGATTTCACACATTACCTTGGACAAGATAGTGAAGCAAATGAGATCAGAGACAGCAATGATTTTGCAATTGTTGTAGGTTATGGGAAGGTTGGTCGTCTGGTGTGTGAACTCCTTGATAAGAAGCTTTTCAACTATGTTGGGCTTGAGTTGAATCCCAATAAAGCCATCGAGGCGCGTAATAAGGGCCTTCCAGTGTTTTATGGAGACATTGGAAGACCCGAAGTAGCTGAAGCATTTGGGGCTGACAAAGCCAATGCTATTATATTGACCATTTCAGACAAGGCCGAGATCAACCGAGCTGTCATTTCTTTGAGGCGTGCTTTCCCGGATAAAAGGATTTTTGCTCGTGCTGTAGATGCTGATCACGCTGAAAGGCTCCAGCGGACATTAGACGTCATTGCGATGGTTCCAGTTGTGCCAGAAGACAGCATTCTTCTCTCACTTCCATTCGGAGGAGCAGTTCTTCGTAGTTTGGGAGCTGAAAGAGAGGAAGTCAATGCTATTTTAGAACAGACGAGAAAGGAGATCCTTTCAACAAAGAATTTGGGCGACTACCAAGAAAAGGATATTGTTCTGGAACAGCTTGTTGTAAAGAAGCTGGATGAGAGTTCAAAGAAGGAAAAGAAAAAGGATGGTAGTAAGGATGATACTTCTAAAAGTACTACTGACAACATTGAGGAGGAGAAGAAGCCCACAATGGTCGAGCAGGTGATTAAAACGATGACAGAAGATATAGAGGTAGAGAAACGCAAAGAACAAATGGACAGAGATACCAGTGACGAGGTAACCGCAGAGGAATTAATTGCGGAAGAGGAAGAAGAAAATGGCGGTGGACAGCAAACGAAGGATGAAGCTGCGGGACTTAAAACGTAAATAAAGAGGTATTTAACCTTTCTATTTTGACGCTGATGTTTCTATTATCAAATGAACGAACCTATTATTATTTGCAACAGTAAAATATCACCGATATAGTACAGTGTGTTTGCATCAATTGATGGCCTGCATTGATAATACGATCACTAATTCTGATGTAGATTTATGTGAATGGTTGCGCATAAATAACGCGGAACTACTGAGTGAGTTCAGACATTGATGCAATTACTTGCATTCCTAAATTTTCTCGAGTCTGTAGGGATGAGGTGAGGTCTGGTAATTGATTTCGCTCTCCTTCTAAAAAGGGTCCTTCTCTTTCGCCTTCAATACTTCTTTTTGACATGTCTATATATATATCACTCCTTTCGTCCAATATTTGCCTTGAGGAGTCGTCCTTCTTCCGTGATACACGAATATCCTTCTTTGTGCTATCTGCATCAGACGAAGAATCGTCATTTACGATCTCCTGCCAGTGAACTGCTTTGTCTCTGTCATTTAGGAGACATCCCCCCTGGGAACCAAATGAATCTTGAAGAACCAAGTCTACACCGGGATCAGTATGGGGCATTTCGTTAGTGCGATATTCTCCTTTCCGAGCAGTGTTCTGGAAGAAGTGGGCAAGTGTGTTGACTCTTTTTCGCTGCTCTGCTTTCCGAAGCTGTTCTGGTTTTGTAAGTTTTGGGATCATTGTACCATAATGTTTTTGACCAGGTACATATGTCTTCACTGTAATACTGCCATGATCTAATTCGCCCTTCGTAATTGGTCTTGCTGTTGATTCTGGCAGGGGAAAGTCACGAAATCGAGTTATGTTGAATGAGGGTATACGGAGTGCAAACCTACCAAAACGGAGAATTCTTGTTGCTTTTAGCTTCAAAGCCTCCTCTCTTAATATTCTCCCATCAATCCATCTTTTTTTTTCTCTCACTTGGATTTCATTCATCACCTTCTGAACATGTTTCTGCATCTTGCCATTGGATTTTTTTTTCTTACATGCCATGTCGATAAGTCTCATCCATGGCCCTAAAACGAACCATATGAATATCCTACAGCCCCAGTGGATCATCTTCGTGATAGGTAAAAGGAAAAGAACGGCACTAACAGTCAGGAGGAACGCAGTCACAAGGAAAGATAGACGACTTTCGTCGCAACAAACCACCATTTTTACCCATCTCGCATAATATATGATATCTGTTTTAACAAAAATAATGATCAGATCTTGAATCTATAAAATGAGGCGTACTCCGAATAAGAAATAATTACCTCGTAGTATAAGTTGCACTGGTAACAGTTTACTCAAAGGATTCAAACCGCCACCATTATCATTTGTCACAAGATCAACTGTGCTTATTGCTGCAAGAATCTGTTGAAGTTCACTCCTCACTTTTGCGATCTTAGATTGTAACATCTTGTCTTCTTCCATGACCCTTTTCCTTTCTTCTTCCATTTTCTTCATTCCGGCGAATCCCTCCCCGGTAACAATATTGATACCTTTTGATTTGACTTTTGATATGAGAGGTGTTGATTCTCGCAAATGATGATAAAAAGATTCTGACCGGTGCCATGGTGACGGATGGGTATTTTTCCGGTTCATCAATATCAGCATACACCATGCAGCACAGAAGAATGTATATGCTGGAATCAGATATGGACGCTCAATGATGTACATAGCACTAACATACACAAGAAATGAATGCAACGGAAGATACACGTTGAAGATTTGCACCTGTCCTCTCCAAAGTATCAAAGATTTTATCCCCCTATTAGCCTCGAATACTATGTCTCCGCTATATTCCATAAGTTCATCGATATAAGCCTTTAAAATTTTCATGTTATACACTTCTTCTCTGTGATTCCCTTGACAAGTATACCTTGCAATAGCCAGAGTTTTTCTTCTTTTCACATTTACATGGATCACTGGAGGGGTCAATATTGACATGATGGTATCTGTCTTTGCATTATTGATCATCTGCAGGCGTATGGTAATATTACCTTTTTTCTATTGAGATCACGGGGATGTAGTCGTTAGATAAGATATATAATGCCAACGTGCCATAAAGGGGTTGGAAGTTACTGCGTAATGTGCTTACTTTTCTCGTTGTTAGTATCGGGGAGGAGAAGAGTTCGTATTTGAGAGTGTAGACAGTATTTGGCTCAAAAGCTCTAAGATCAATGGCAATGCGACCACATCCTTTATGATGCATAGGTCCGAGTGTATGATTGGATAGTCCAATGTAAATGCTTGACAATGAATACATCCTGTTAAAAATAAAGGCACGCTGTGTCCAAGGCATCCACATTGGGTTCAAGCAGTCAGATATGATGTCCGTCTCAACCAGGCTGGCCAAAGAGAAGAAAAAACGAAATGTGAATCAATGCATAAATAGAAATAGTCAATCCCGATTTGAAATCTTACCAGTCTTCGTAAATCAAGCTGATAAATGAAAATAAGAAAGAGTGTTAGACGACAAATAGACTTTAGAAGAATACATTGTGAAGACAGTCACAACTTACCAAACAAAAGGATCTGGCTTATTGCCAAATATCTGACCGACTTCTTTGTTCGCCAAACCGTGACACGACATAATTTCAACCTTGACCTGCCCAAGACTCCCAGAACCGGACTCCACCCAATTTCTTGTTGGCTCGTAGCACTTTTGAAGCATTTCTGGTTCTGATAGAAATTTAGTCTCTAACTCTGGTCGTTCTGGATCCGGACCAGGTTTCACTCGTGATCGATTTACTCCATCTGCGTCGACGAATTGCCCACGAAACCTGAATTCAATCAAATCATTGAGTAGTTCGCAATTCAGAGTTTCTTGATATGACGTGCTCGTTTCAGATACTAATTGAGCAAGCATTTTACCGTCAAGAATATGTTTGACACTAGCGAGTGCCTGCTTGCTTTTCTTTTTTGCATATCTAAAACCTTGATTGTAAATGTCAACCGCTTTCAAAAATGAAAGATCTTCCTCAGTAGCAATGCGAAAACGGATTGCCAATGTTCCCATTTTACCATATATATAATCGTCGTTGATATTGGATGGTCCAAACGTTGCAACTGTCTTGCCTCCATTCCCATAGATACTGTCGTCATCATCTACCTCTTCATGATCTTGTGGGACAATATCTTCTACCCACGGATTCAAAGCATTAGGAGTCACGGAATTGAAAGCTTTCCACAGAACGCTCTTCATGACATTTTCTTTTCCATCCTTCCCCAAAGTATCAGTTCTGTCTTTATGAATTTCAAATTGCATTCTCTTTTCATTGCATATACTACCATTTAGAATTCGAAGACCAGGTATTATGACTACACCAAGCGTCTTTTTGTGTTTCCCAACACGATCGAAAACCTCAATCTTCAGTTCTTTATCTTTCGCATCAGATCCTATTCCAATTTTGAAGAGAGATCCTGTATCACATGCCCAAATTGGATTATTGCTACAAGGAGGGAATATTACAAGTAGGATATCAGAAGGTGGAAGTCGAAATTGTAGATAGTACACGCACACGTAGTGAAATCGATTGTTACTTCCTGTAATGAAAAGTGAACTTACTTCTTTGAGATTGTCTTAGTTCGATGCAGCAGGATATCACCCCAGTATACATCACAAAATGCGTTAATTAAGTCATTTTTTGGTTGAATGAAGGACCCGATTTCTTTTTGTCCTCTAAGCGCAGCAACAAGGTTTGTGGCCCCTACTAATTCTCCTAGAATCTGTGTTCGGGGGGCATGAAGAATAGATTCGTTTTTGGTTTTGTCTTCAGTTTCAGTTTCAGGTTTGGTTTCAGTTTTGGTATGTATGGACTTCGAGGATGTGGTAGAATGCCGAGTGAGTTCTTCAACAACCCCGCTAGCCATGGTTCTGTTTAAAACCAAAACTTTCACACAGACGCAGTTGTGATTTTGTTGGTTGTTTGATGCATCAGGTGATGTCCACAGTTGTAGTATGTAGTGCGCAGTGTTGACTAGTAGTATTATAGTATGGACATTAAAAAACCGAGGCTCGTTTGTTGAAGAAGAAAACGAGAGAGGAAAAATCGCGCGCTTCGCTAAAGTTCGAATCCCACCAGCATAAATAATCCCAACGTTTGTTTTTAATTCCTTTCTCTCACGCTACACGGTTACTTTTCCAAAAACATTGGAAGTACAATATATATATTCTTTTTAGTTATGACATTTGTTAGTTTATAATGCACTTTAAGAGGGACGAGGCAGCATTTAGCACTTGCCTAATTAGAGAATCGGGATGCTTCTGCTACGAATCCAAGAAGAGAGAACGGAACTAGGAACGACTTCACAAAATAAAAGGCCTATTTACCACGATGCTTCTCATCTCTTCTAATAATTGTTCCCCCCCCCACAGCTCATAATATTTCCGAAGTGATGTTATCTCAATCCGAACAATCTGCATATCCGCGCACAGCCATCATGACTAACGCTACCCCATCCACCGCTACCGAGGTAAGTAGTGTCAACAAGATAATGAACTGCAATGATTGGGGAGAGCCTTTGCATCGTGATATATCAATCGTGACAAAGGAATGCATAAGTCTCCTTTGGAACCAGGTCGGAATTCTTTGTCTCAGCGGCAACGATGCTGGCTGCTCTATTCTCAGGATTGCCCAATGCGATCCGTGCACTCTTTCCGATAGCAACACCATCTTATTTCTATCGAAAATCAGGCAATGAATGAAACAAATCTTTGTCTCTGTTTCCTGTATATTCTTACAAGTTACTCACATCAGTCCCACCATGACGACACAGGACACACGCAAGAACGCGAGTCAAAAGAGGCCAGCTCTAAATCATGATCATCACGATAATCACCATCAATTTAGGTCCGAGCATAACCACGCGGCCGCCGCCAGCCATGAAGATCACGATGGAATTGATTTCCAAATAGATCACCACCACCATCATCGTAATATCAATGACCAATACGATCAACATCAGCATCAGCACCAGCACCAACACCACATGGATGACGATAGATCCCAACAATCTGAATCAAACGATCACCACTGTCTCAATGAAGAACTCAATGAAGATGGCACAAATGAGGCAGTGATGAAGAACATACAAGGAGCGATAGTTTCGTCGGAGTTCCATCTACAGTGCTTGAACACATTTTGATATATCTACCAGGATCGTACAGCGGAATCCTGCCAATGCTGTGTAAGAATCTTC